>FSTL01000245.1_pt1 | contig 17440 bp, 23 predicted proteins | sample 1637241 | NCBI WGS metagenome assembly FSTL01 (sample SAMEA3914819, study PRJEB12502) | metagenome | biome: forest; material: soil | place: Canada | collected 2010-06-26 | depth 0.3 m | reverse complement strand
GTGGAGAAATAAAAAAACCTCAGTGAACTATCATCCTGATGTCACTGAGGCCCGCGAGAGCTGCTTGAGTATTTCGAAACTCTTAAACTCTTCTCCCTGAATCCATCCATGGATTCTCTCCACAACCACACTTTTGAGTCTACGGAGGTTACTGGCCGGGTCAACCCCCGCCCGCTGTTTTTTTTCCGGATAATTCGAGCGCCGTCGCATAGACTTCGTTCTTTGCGACGCCAAAATGTTGGCTTACCCGCTTAGCCGCTTCAGAAGCGGATACCTGGGCATCGAGACAACATCGCAACGCAAGCCTCCACGCGGGCTCCGCCAAAGAAATTTCGGCCGCTTGTTCAGCTTGTGAAGAAAAGTTCAGAGCAAAGCACCACTCACCCAGTGCTCCCTCTGTTTCTATCTCGTTTTTGATGGCCTGAAAGACCTCGAGAGCCGTGCCTTCGAAAACGGTTTCGTGGATTTTCGTCAGCTCCTTTGCCGCCACGGCGCGGATCTCAGGAAGCATTTCCGAAATGAGCTCGAACGTATCCACAATACGCTCGGGGCTTTCAAACCAAGAACTGGCTGCGTGACCTGAAAGTCGTCTCGCCCAGTTCAGTGCCTGGCGGCGCTCTCCAGCCTTTCTTGGGAAGAACCCAAGAAACGCGAATCCCGAAAGCTCCCAGCCCGCGACCGAAAACAACGTCGTCACGGCCGATACACCGGGCACTGCCGTTACCGTGACCCCCGCTTCACGCGCTGCGGCCACAAGCTTTGCCCCAGGATCGCTGATGGCCGGCGTACCTGCGTCAGTCACGAGAGCGATTCCGCGGCCCTCGGCCTCTGCGATTTGAAGCGATTCCACCCAGCGAGCCACCTGGCCGTCCGAAGAATGTCCGTCAAATCGTTCGAGACGGGGGTTCACGCCCAGCGCGGCCATGAGTTTAGAAGAGCGACGCGTGTCCTCGCAAAGAACAGTCGCTGCCGCACCTAGGGCCGCGCGTGCTCGATCGGTCAAATCGCTTAGATTTCCTATGGGCGTGGCAACGATCCAGAGCCCCGGTGGGAGTCCACTGGGAAGCTTGGGCGGAAGACTTGTACGAAGACTGGAGGACGAGTCTGATTGGGCTTTTACAGGCAAATCTTGCCTCTTGGATCGATTCATAGCCGTGCCACTATAGAACGATGACCCCTCATCTGGAAGGGGGCGCCCGCCGCAAGACACGTCATGGAGGACGTAGATTTAATGAAAACTCAGATTAAGAAAATCGGAGACACCGTGGTTGTTTCCATGGGTGGAAGACTCGATTACGAAATGCAGGAACCTCTGCGCCAGGACCTGACTCGCCTGATTCAAGGCTCGAAGAAGGACACTTCTCCGCAGAAAATTATTTTCAATTTTGAAAATCTCGAGTTCGTCGGCTCAAGCGGAATTTCGTCTTTCGTTCAGACGCTGAAAGATTTCAATATTCGTTCATCTATGAAACCTCGCTACTGCAACGTTGGCAGCGAGTTTCGTCGCGTCATGAAAGCATTGGATGAAGGCGGTATCTTCGACTTTTACGACAACGAAGATCGCGCCCGCCAGAGCTTCGATAACTAAAAGCTCGCGACTCGAAAATCGAAACTGATCTTTGCAGGGAGCTGCCGTGACTCGAGAACATCTCGATTCGCCAGCTCCCTGTTCGTTTCTGGGCCCTGATCGCGCTTCTCGAGCACCGCGTACGGATCGCGGTCCCAGATGTAGTAAAAACCCAGAACGAGTCCCATGTAGAGCCCCACCGAGGCACCTACAAATATGCTTCGCGTATTCGAACCGAGTGCGCGACTCAGCACCCCCGCCCCAGCTCCCGCCAGCGTTCCATAAAGACCGCTCTTCAGAACTGTCCGCGTATCGGGCTCGAGAGCGTGCGCGTTCGACGGCGCCACGAATAGAACCGTTTGGACCGAAAGCAAACCACACAGAATCAAAGTGAGAGCTCGCATAGCTTCATTAGTCTAACGCACTATCGGAGCGAGGGCTATTCGTCCCGCCAGGCATCGGGAATGTGCGTGAATTTTTTCCCGTCAAACGCGATCACATCCCAGCGAATCTCACGCGCGCGGCCCCGGTAGCTCATCAGATAGACCTGCGCCGCGCGTTTTAACCGCTGACGCTTCCGGAACGTCACACTTTCAAGCCCACTGACCCAAGCCCTGTCACCTTGCCTGGCTCGAACTTCGGCAAAAACCAGGGTTGTCCCCTCTTCAAAAACCAAATCGAGCTCTCCCGCCCGGATCTGAAAGCCATGATGTAAAAGCGTGAGGTTCCTTCCCGCTTCGCGCCGACGAACCACGAGCCAGTCCCAAGCGACGAGTTCCAGGGCAATTCCAAATCGGCGACGCTCGGATGGTTGAAGCATTCCAAGCGGCAATGCAGCAGGCGAGCCAGCATGGGTATAGGGTTTGCGACTCGCCTGGGAGGAGATCATTTTTATGGCACAGGCAGAGATTTTTGACTCAGTTCGCGACGCAAAAGACCGCATCAAAGACAAATTCGATGATTTCGCGAAGAGCAGCGACGAGTTTACCAAGCGGCTCGACCAGCAAAGTTCCAAAATTCCGTCGCTCGGATTTCTTGGTCTAGCCGTTGGCAGCATGGTTCTCTCGGCCGCTCTCCAAGGCTCTGAAGAACGCAAACCCTACGCAAACTTCATCGGGCTTTGGGCACCGACGTTCCTGCTTTTCGGGATCTACAGCAAGATCGTGAAACTCGAAGCGCCTAAGAAGCGAATGCGCTTCTGATCAGGCAGCAGACTCACTCATGAATCTGTTTTTCATCGAATAGAAAAAGTGTTTCGGCGTCGAGTGCAGGGGGTTTCCTACCCAATGCCTCGGCGACCGGCGCGAAGGAGCGGCGATGAATCTCGCAGGCTCCGATTTCTTTGAGGGCCCGCGAATGGACCGGCGTCGAGTAGCCTTTATGGCCTGCGAAACCATAGCCTGGGTAGCGCGAGTCGAAATCAGCCATCATTGAATCGCGGTAAACCTTCGCGAGAATCGAAGCACACGCGATACTCAGTACTCGCCCGTCGCCTTTGACGAGCGCCGTGGCCGAGCATTTTAACTGTTTCGGTGTGTGATTGCCGTCGACGAGCACATGCTGCACACGAACGGAAAGTGCCTCAGTTGCGCGAACCATCGCGAGGTGTGAGGCATGATAAATGTTGATGCGGTCGATTTCCTCGACGCTGGACTCGGCGACTGAAAAGGCCTGTGCCCAAGCGCGAATCAGCGGCGCCAAGCGCTCGCGTGTTTCGGCCGACAGCTCTTTGCTGTCATTCACTTCTCGAAGCCATGGGTCGCGCTTGTAGTCGATATCGGTCGGAGGCACTACGGCAGCGGCGACCACCGGGCCTGCCAGGCAACCTCGTCCAACTTCATCGACACCGGCGATGATCACGCCTGGATGACCGAGCTTGAGTTCCCAGTTCTCAGAAAAGGAAAGGGCCGGAGGCTTACCCTTAGTCGCCTTCTTCTTCGTCGCTGGTTTCCCAGCTGATTTTGAAGGCTTCTTAGAGGTCACCGTCCGGCCCTTTGTGTAAGTACTTAAAGCGAATTACTTCGACTTCGCGCCTTTAGCTTCTTTAGCTGCGGCTTTAGCAGTAATTGCTGCCGTAGTTTCAATCTGGCGTTCAATTTTAGCTGCGCGGCCAACGAGGGCGCGGAGGTAGTAAAGTTTCGCGCGGCGAACTTTACCTCTTTGAACGACTTCAACTTTTGCGACTTTTGGGGAAGTTTCGAGGAAAATACGCTCGACGCCGACACCATGAGAAATCTTACGAACGGTGAACGACTTGCTTGCGCCTCTGCCCGAACGGTCGATCACGACGCCTTCGTAAGCCTGAACGCGCTCTTTTTCGCCCTCTTTAATGCTGACCTGAACGCGGATGGTATCACCTGCAGAAAATTCAGGGAGGTCGTTACGGAGAGTGGTTTTTTCAATCGTGCCGACGCGGTCAGCAAGACCTTTCAAGCGGATCTGGGTGCCACGACCTGGAACTTTTCTTTCAATTCTCTTCTTTGCCATTTTTGGACTTCTTTTCTTCTAACTGAACGGACGGTGTCCGTTGATTTAAGCGCTTAGCCAGTTGTCACTCTCAGGGTTTCGAAAAACTCTGAGAGCCGGTTTAGTGTCCGAGGAGCCGATCTAAAATAATCGCCACCGCGGATCGCACAGAGAGGTGGTTGTACCCGCCCTTCTCTTGCTCGCCTTCAGGCCCGTACACCGGAGCTAAGATCCGGTGCACCTCGGGAAAGAAGACGTCCGAAACTCCCCAACCGGTGCCAAAAACAATGACACTCGGTTTAGTTCGTTCTCCTGTACTGAGCCGGGCTAGTTCCTTGCGATAGTCCGGATAGGAGACCGAGTTCGGATGCGTCTTAGCGTCGGTAAGCACCACTTCTGGTAACTCGCCGCCGTTTTCAGACGCGATAGCAGCCTTCACTTCATCGAAATTCTTCACCAACCGGACCAGTGAGACCGCCGCGAAACGATCCGGGTGATATTCGCGGGATTTTTCGTCCCGCCAATGATTGAGAATTCGACCCACCAGCTCATGCTGCATCTCGATCGGGGTCACGATGAAGTAACCTTTTAGATCGAACGTACGGCAAGAACGAGCGATATCGTGGATGTCCAGATTTGTAACAGCCGTAGTCACCAACTGCCCATTGCGATTGGTGATCGGATAATGCAAAAGCGCTAGGTAAACAGGCGCAGCCACGAGGGTTACGGCATTAACATGGGGCACCGGCAGCCGCAAGGAACGCTTATAGAAAGCGTAAAGAATACGCCGTGCTGAACCAGAGTCGGCACGAGGTGCTGAGGTGACCACTTCAAAGCATCCAATTCGGCCATCTCTCGTGGCGAACCGTTTTAGTCGGAAAACTCGTCACGGGTTCTGAAAATGCGGGCGTTACGAGTTTTCCGACTAAAACGGTTCGGGAGTGCGAGCGGGATTCGATCCGGTCTGACGTGCAGACCTCCTCAAACCTACGCAACGACAGAGCCCGGACTTAAACCTGTCGTTGGACAGGTTCCACTCCAGCACCCTCTAAGGGGTCCCACCCTGGAACCTGTCAAAAGGAAGGTTGACCGTTTTAAGTTATTCAGCCGACGAGACGGATGCGCCGTCGACAGCGTGCAAGCCGCGGCACTCGATCGACTTGAATTTTTGTGGCCAGAACATCGAGCTCATATCGAGATTCACGAACTTGATTTTCTTCGGCGTTCCATCGTGACGGAAATGCAAAGTAACCAGCTTCTGATACGGCGAGTGTCTCGTAGGATCGAATCCGACGATCTTGATGCTGTGATTCTTCGTCTCTAAGGTCTGTGAAGTGACGTTTTCAGTCTCTGGTTCGCGATTTTCGAGCGCCTCGACGGAAGCTTCGATGTGAAGCTGACCGTCGGGAGTTTTCTGAAATGAAACGGCGCATGAGCAGCTGACGTTTTCACCGCGAAACCGACATTGAGTGCGGCCGTTGAAATGCCCCTCAGGAAGCTCGGCCGCCTGCGAAGTCGAAACTCCGGCGAAACCCGCAAACATGCTCACCGCTAGAACCAACATCAAACTCGACTTCGCCATAGTGAACTCCCTGGGATATCTCGAAAATTTCCACCCGAATAACGCGGCGCACCACTGTCGTCAAGCTTGGAATCGAGCGCTGAATCCGCGATAAACTTATAACTATCTGAAATTATTAACTATTATTTTCATCAATCACCTTTGAATAACGTCCTGCTTTGGTCCACAATGAAAACAGGGGTATTTGTATGAACCGGACAATTCTCGCAGTCAGCGCCATTCTCGTCGCATCCATCTTTTCGACGCAGGCGCACGCAGACACCACCCTCTTCAACACCAAAGAAAAGAGCCAGATCGTAAAGCAATACGGTTCGAAGGCCGCGTATAAGGCCGCTCGTCGCGATGCGATTCAGAGCTGCGGTGAGCAAGATCTTGCGGGCGATGAAATGAAAAGCTGCGTGAAAGAAAAAGTTCTCGCGGGCGGACCGAACAAAGTCGGCGGCCGCATTCCTGCTTCCCGCAAAAAATAAGCTCTGCTCGCGCGAAGCTCACGTCGAGTGAGCTTCTGTCGGTTTTTCAGCGCTTCTTCTTCGAACCCGTTGGAACTGGATGAGCCGCTTGATAGCGCTCCCAGAGATCCGGCCGCTTCCGCGCGGTCCGTTCTTCCATCTGCGTCTGCCGCCAGCGCGCGATGGCTTCGTGATTTCCACTCAACAAAACATCAGGAACCGTCGCACCCTCGAACTCGCGCGGGCGCGTATACTGCGGGTATTTAAGAAGTCCGTTTTCAAAGCTGTCTTTGATCACGGAATCGTTATTCCCGATCACGCCAGGAACCAAACGACAGACGACATCGGCGATGACCATGGCAGGAAGTTCGCCACCGGTTAATACGTAGTCACCGAGCGAGACCTCTTCATCGACGCATTTCTCGACGAAGCGCTCGTCAATGCCCTCGTAGTGGCCACAAACCAAAATCAGCTGTTCGTACTGAGCGAGTTCCCTGGCCACATCCTGTGTGAACGGACGCCCCTGAGGACTCAGGAAAACCGTGCGCGAACGCGAGCGATCCGCAGGCCCCAGATCCCTGACCTTGCTCCAAGCGCGGTAAAGAACATCAGCCTTCAGAAGCATCCCCTCACCACCACCATAGGGGGGCTCATCCGTCGTCTGGTGTTTATCCGCCGCAAAGTCGCGAATCTGGGTAACGCCGAAATCGACGCCGCCCCGCTCCTTGGCTTTACCCAAGAGACTGGCTTGAAGAATGGCCGGAAAGACTTCCGGAAAAAGGGTGAGAAAATCAAAACGGATCATGAGGAGTTGCGGCGCTTATAGCACTTTTGAAGTCGGAAAAACAAAAGGCGGCGGCGGGATTTCCCGGCCAGCCGCCTTCTCTTTTTACTCTCTTATTCTGAGACCCGAAAATTACTCGACGATTTCAAGAACGGTACGCTTCCGAAGCTTGGTCGAGGCGCCATTCAGCACCGTCCGAACCGCTCGGGCAGTACGCCCCTGTTTGCCGATAATCTTTCCGAGGTCCTCTTTGGCGACTTTCAGCTCGATGACCGTGGTATTTTCACCCACGATTTCATTCACATGAACCTGGTCTGGAAAATCGACCAGCATCTTCGCCATCAGCTCAATGAGCTTTGAAAGTTCCCCAAGTGCCGCTTGCGATATCTGAGACTGAGCCAAGGTATTCTCCCCCGCTGAATTCGAGCGAATTCACTACGGCCTACTGGTGCTCCACTATTGGAACTTTCCGAGTAGGAGGCTTTTCTGATCGTGAAGGTTGGACAAAATTTGGCAAAATGCCAAGTCCCTCGCTACGATGCAGAGCGCCTAGAACTTATTCTGCAAGGGTTTTCAGGAGTTGTCCAACCGTTTTGGTTGGCTGTGCACCTTTGGCGAGCCATGCTTTAACGGCATCGGCGTTCACTTTGATTTTGTCGGCTGCTGCGACTGCTTTTGGGAAGTAGTGGCCGAGTTTCTCGAGAACTGCACCGTCGCGCTTCGAAGAGCTGTCGACAGCGACAACGAGATACTGTGGTCTTTTCTTTGCGCCCTGGCGGGAGAGACGAATCTTTACGGACATTGATCTCAGATCCTTAATTATTACGTTCGAAACGTAGGTGGATAGTCGTCTACTTAGGTAGACTCAAAACTTAAAGAAGCTGTCATTTAGCAATCGGCGCTAGCAGCGTCAAGAGTTCCTGTCGAATTCGCTCGCGATCCCGCTCAATGGTTTCCAGTCGGGGCTTCATCAGCTGCCCTTTTAAGGCCGATCCCCCACGAATTCGGCTCGGATCGAGCGACCAACCCCCGCCATGCCCCCCAGGGGCAACCAGCACCAAAGCTGGAATTCCGCGCTCCGTAAGGTCTGGCAGCAGGTCCAATCCCGACTCGGCCCCTAGAATGATGTCCAAAAGCACCAGGTCCGGGCGGCGACGATCGAGCTCCAAGCGGGCCTCAAATCCTGACCCAACCATTCCGGACACCCGAAACTCGGGCATGCCTTCGAGCGTCAAGCCAATGAGCTTCCGCATGGTTTCCACGTCTTCAACGATCAGAATCGAGAAAGGAGATTTCACCTTGTACCAGCGCTAGCCCGGCTCTCGAAAAACTGCAAAGATGAAAGTCATGAGCTCGAGCCCTACCCCGCCTACCGCGCATCCCCACTTCCTTTGGACGGACCTGTTTCGCCGCAAGAAATCGGAGAACGCGAGCGTCACCGAAGTTCTGAAACAGAACGTCTTGTTCAAAACCCTGACCCGTCGCGAGATCCGCTACTTGGGCAGCCTGGTTTACGAGCGCGTCTATCAGACGGACGAGCCCATCTTTAAGCAGAACGATCGCGGCATCGGAATGTACGTGATCAGCAAAGGGCGCGTCGCGATTCGCACCCAATCGACTGGCGGCGAAGAACTTCTCGTCACGACGCTCGCTGAAAATAGCTTCTTTGGTGAACTCGCGCTCGTCGACCCAGATAATATTCGGACCGCTTCCGCCATTGCCCTCGAGCGCACCGTGGTGATCGGCTTCTTTAAGCCGGACCTCATGGAACTTCTCGAGCGCAAACCTGCCATGGGCGTGAAGATCCTCTTCCAGCTTTCGACCGTTCTCGGAAGACGTTTGCTTGAAACGACTGACAAGATCACGCAGATGTCGCGCCCATCTTCAACTTCTTCGGGCGGAGGACGTACTCCTTGAAGTGGTTAGATGCGAATCTTCGTCGCGACTTAGTCAAACTGATTTGCGTCACCGCGGCGCTGGCGGGCGTTTCGTATCTCTTCGTTCTTAATCCGGCACTTTCCACTCCGACGCTTTTCTCGCTCGTCGTGGCGATGCTGCTTTCGCCACTGGTTGCGGCCCTCGAACGCCGCGGCTACCCGCGCGCGCTTGCCATCGTGATCATCTTTCTGACCATCGGGCTTGCTTCGGTTCTCGCTGGTTTTTGGACGATGCAATCAGGCCAGATTCAGTGGGATTCACTGAAAGAAAAAACTCCGACCTACTTTGCTGCGACGATCGAAAAGCTGAAGCGTTTTGAAGCGTCGATCAAGTCGCACTATCCATTCCTTAAAGCCGTGAACCCGACTGACTCCCTCGTCGCTTGGGGCAAGCAAACCGGCCAGTGGTTCGTCGTCAACGGCGCTTCGCTCGTGGGCGACATCCTGACTTGGATGTTCATTGTTCCACTGCTGACTTTCTTCATGCTGAGCGACGGTCCAGGAATGCGTAGGCGCTTTTTCCAGATGGTGCCGAATCGTTTCTTTGAAGTGACGTTTGGACTCGTGAACGAAATCACGACCGCGATCTCGGACTATCTTCGCGCCAAACTTGTCGAGGCACTACTCGTGGGCCTGATGGTCACGGCCGGTCTCGCGCTAGTCGATGCGCCGTACGCCATTGTCTTGGGTATTGTTGCCGGCGTGACGAACATCATCCCGTACCTGGGCCCAGTGCTGGGCGCGGTGCCAGGGCTTTTGATCGCCTCGCTTGATTCTTCAAATCCAAATCTCATCTGGCTCGCGCTTGCGGTCTATCTGATCGCAAACGTCATCGATAGCGTGCTGATTTTCCCGGTGATTGTGGCGAAACTCGTCGACTTGCACCCGATGATCCTCATTGTTGCTGTGATCTTAGGGCAGCAATATTACGGATTGATTGGAATGCTGATTTCGATCCCGATTGCTTCGGCGATCAAGGTCGTTCTTTCGCAGATCTACGCGGCTGTCTACGAGCAGCGCGGACGCGATCGATATCGCCCGATGCCGACAATTCCGCCGACTTGAAAGCACCTGGCTTCCGAGGTGTTAGACGACCGCGAGCAGAATTTCGAGATTTCCGACCGTGCTCCAGCTGCCTTGCTCACGAAGATCTGTGAAGCGGTAGCTTTGGCCCGGCGTGAGCGCGCGTAATGTTTCAAGCAACGACTTCGAATGCATCTCATTGAGCGAAACGGAGCCGACCCAGCTCTCGTGGTCGGGGTGCGCGAGCAGGAGGCGGCTATCGCCGTCGCGAAGCTTCCAGTAAAGCGTCCAGCGCATCGGAAGCTCGAGCCTGAGCTCGGATCCAGGTTCGGAAAAAACAGTCTGAAGCTCGCCTTGCAGGATCGCGAGACTTTCAGTCGAGAGCTTCAGCGTCAGCTGCGTCTCATAGCGCGGATGCTGACTGGTCTCGGCAACGACCGGAGTCGTCGGAGCGCCGGTGTCTTGTTTACTCCAATTCAAATAAGGCATGGGATCCTCAGGGCCCCTTAGGTACCGCGCCCACGACCCGCGCCGCAAGCTGCGTTTTGGCCCGGGCGACCCATTCCGATACCTCCTGCTCGTTCAACTCGGGGCCGGCAGCAAGCCAGCTTTCGAGCCACTCAAAAAGCCCATCGATCTCGGGGCGCACGGTCTGAGGCGAAAGCCCCCCGCCGCTCGAAACTTCTGATCGCCAGAAAAGCGCGCGCCTGGCGAGTCTACGAGCCGCGTCGAAGCGACCGCGTTCAAGCAGATGGAATACGCTTGCGCCTTGAATCTGGGACTGAATATGGCGCCTGAGGAGCACCGGTAGCGAGGTCCAGCCGCGCTCCCAGCACTCGTGCACCTGCCAATAGCGACCCCGAGCAAATTCATCCACACCTTCCTGCCAGTGCGGCAAGAGCGACGCGAGATGATCCGGTGAAAGCCCGGGTGAATGCCCAGGTGAATGTAAAGACACGAGGTTGTTCCTTTTTCTTGAGCTTCAACTACGGTACGTACTACTCATGGGCGCAACTTCACAAGGAACCTCGAAATTCCCAGTCGTTTTTGGCGGCACGGGATGGAAAGTCTCACCGATCGGCTTCGGCGCATATCGCGTGGGCGGTGGCTTAGGCGAATCTCCAGAAGAGATGGCCAAGCAGGAACAGGCGCTTGAAAGTGCTCTGCGCGGCGGCGTGAATTTGATCGACACGAGCACCAACTACACGGACGGCGGCTCGGAAACGTTGATCGGAAACGTGCTCGAACGCCTTGCCGGAATGCGCGGCCCTACGGACCCGGGGCTACTCTCTCGCGAGTCACTCGTCGTGGTCTCCAAAGCAGGCTATGTCCAAGGAAAAAACCTCGACCACGCGATTCAGCGCGAGGCGGATGGCAAACCTTTTCCTGAAATGAACAAGCTCAATGCCCGACTCTGGCATTGCATCCACCCGGACTTTCTTGAAGACCAGATCACCCGATCTCTCGAGCGCTTGAAAATCGATCAGCTCGATGTGCTGCTACTCCACAATCCAGAGTACTTCCTCAAAACAAGCTCGGATCATCGCGAGTACTACCGCCGCATCAAAGCCTCGTTCATCTACTTGGAAAAAGAAGTCGAGCGCGGCCGAATTCAAAAATACGGAGTCTCGTCGAACTCCTTCGTTCAACCGAAAGAATCGCAAGATTTCACCTCGCTCGAAACCCTGATCGAAATCGCCGCCGAGATCGGCGCGAAGGGTTTTGGCGTGATTCAGTTTCCTTTCAATCTTCTCGAGCCAGGTGCGGCATTCGAAGCGAATAACACCGGCCGTTCCGTCACCGAACTCGCCGTAAAACACGGCATCGCGACGATGATCAATCGCCCGCTGAACGCGTTCTCGGGCGACCGCTTGATTCGCCTGGCCGACTTTCCGCATGCGCATGGAACCGATCCGGGCCAGTCGCTGGTCGGAACGATGAAGACCGCGATGGAGCTCGAAACACGCTATCCCGGAAAAGGCGTCGTGCCGGCGAATCGCATGATGTGGGCCCATCTCATTCGTCACAACTTCAAAGAGCTTTCAGACATCGACACCTGGCGTTCGACTGTTCGCTGGGAAATCAGACCTGCTCTTCTTCAAGGGCTGCGTACTCTTCACGAATCAGGTATTCCTGCGTGCCAGGAATGGGCAACCGCCTACACCCCGCTTGCTGAAAAAGTGCTCGAGCAGTTTACGGAGTTTTTGGAAGAAGACGCAGCCGTGCGTGCACGCCGTGTGGCGGCGGCCCTCGATCAAGGATGTCCTCCACTTCGAAGCACACCTCCCCTTTCTCAGAAAGTGCTTCGCCTCTATCGTTCAATTCCAGGCTTGGACTGCATCCTGCTCGGGATGCGTAGGCCCGAGTACGCAAGCGATGCATTGGCTGCAATGAAGGTCATGAGCATCGCGGCCGAAAAACTTTCGCCCGAGCTCGCGGTCGACGGAATCGAGCTCGCTTACGAGCGCATCGCTGAAGAGCAAGCGGAGCTCAAAGAAATTCAAGAAGAGGCGGATCGTGCTGAAGCCGAAGGCCTCGCCACCAAAACGGCCGCGATGACCGCGAAAGAGCCCGAAACTCGGAAAGCATCCCCGGCGGCTCCGGCGGGCCCCGAAAGCTTTGAAAGCGACGATGGCAATGGAAACGAAACGACTCACTGAAAGCGCCACGCTCGAAGCTTGGGCGATCAGAACTCGTCTCTTTAAAGTCGGCGACGAGCTTGCCCCATTTGTTATCGAGTCCCTCGAAGGCAGGCCGCTTGTGGAAGGCGACGTCCTTGCGGTGACCAGCAAGATCGTTTCGCTTTCGGAAAATGCCCTCACGCCACGTAGCGAAGCAAAAATCGACGTCATCAAGCGCGAGGCGGATCAGTACCTAGGTGAAGGCGGCTTCGGTGTTCATCTGACCGTAAAGCATGGGCTGCTTCTTCCCTCGGCCGGAATCGACGAATCCAACGCCGCAGGCGATTTCTATATTTTGCTGCCACACGACCCGTTTGGAACGGCCAAGGCCCTTTGGAACGCGCTTCGCCTTCACTACAAGATTCATCACCTGGGAATTCTCATCACCGACTCTCATACTCAGCCCCTTCGGCGCGGGGTTACCGGAATTTCGCTCGCCCACTGGGGCTTTGGTGCGACTCAGGACCTGGTCGGCAAAACAGATCTCTACGGACGCCCTTTTAAAATGACGTCCGTGAACGCAGCCGACGCGCTTTCCGCGACGGCAGTGTTTCTTATGGGCGAAGGCACGGAGCCCTGCCCGCTTGCCGTCTTGCGTGGCGCGCGCCTAGAATTCAGGCCCGAGTCGGACCCAAACGAAACTCGGATTCCACTGGAAGAAGACCTTTATCGGCCGCTTTTTTCAGGTCCGAATAGCCGCGCGATTTCGGCCGGACCAGCGACAGCTGGAACATCTTCGATTTCGTAACGGTTTCGTGACTCGGGAAAATCGCTTTCGCTCGGGCGTTCGCCCAAAAGTTTCATCAGCACTTCGAGATCCAAGCGCATCTGCTCGGCGAGAATCTTTCCCGCTTTGAGAGTACTGGTCGACATTCCATTTTTCGAAGCGCGCTCTAAGAAGTCTTTCACTGAGCCGCAAACTTCCTGAAGTCCACGACCGACTTTCGAAAGCTCTTCGCGCGCGGCCAATCCGTGCCCTGCCGCGCCTGACTGGGCGAGACGGTGTCCGGCCTCGAGCTCAGAAATTCTACGCTGAAGCGAAACGCGTCTTTTTTCAGCCTCGAGCAGCTGCCGTTCGGCCTGGTGATAGAGCTCGGAATACTGTTTCACAGCCGCGGCGCTTTGCTCGCGACCACGAAGAAGCTTGTCGAAATCGCGTTGAAGCTCGGCGCGCTTTTGCTCGACCAGATAGAGCTCCTGCTCGCAGGTACGATAGAGGTCTTTGTACTGTTCGATGGTGCGGGTGTAACGAAGATGACTTTCGTTGAGCTGATCACGAAGATCGGCGGCATCACCCGTGCCGTTGGTCTCAAAGCGTTTCGACTTTTCGACCAGGAATGTAATTTGTTCGTCTTTTTCACGCAGACGTTCGGTCAGAATATGAACCTGCTCCTGAACGTCGCGAACCTGATCGAGAGGTTTTCCGCGATATCGACCGAGCTCGGATTCAATTCGGTCGCGGTAGTCTTCGGCGCTCACCAAAGCTTCAGCGCGACCCTGAGCATTGCGATTCAGACTCGAAAGCGAAGGCTCGAGACGGGAGTCAAACGCTGCTGGACGGGCCGGTTCTCGGTGGTCTGTGCTCGAAAACGGGAATGGGGAGTCCTGAGAGAACGGACTTGCTGCAGGGCCGCCCGGGCTCCCGAATTCGTCAACGCCTACACTGACGCCATAGGTGGAATAGTCGGTTTTCGCCGCCGCTTCCAATTCGGCTAGTTCAGCAAGGCTCGGAATCTCTCGAAAAAGATCGCCATCCATCACCTTTCAAGTCTGAAGCAACCGTGTCAGGAATGAAATGGGCAGGATTTGCCGGCCCAACAGGCTAATAAAGTGGTAAAAAGGGGGCAAAGGGGCCCAAGTCATCCAATGATTGAAACCGAGATCAGCTGCCCGTATTGCGGGGAACCGATCACCATTCTCGTCGATTCGTCGATTGACCATCAATCCTATATCGAGGATTGTTCGGTCTGCTGTCGGCCCATCCAGATTGAAGTGGCCTGCGGCGAAGAAGGCGAACTGCTTTCAGTCGAGGCTCGTCAGAGCTAAAAGAACCCATATGAGCGATTCCAACAAAAACTTTGTTCTCGTCACTGGCGCAGCAGGCTTTATCGGTTCGCGCGTCGCAGAATCCTGTCGTCAACAGGGTCTTGCGGTCCTTGCGGTCGATCAAGAAGGCTTCTTTCAGGATCGCCCGGAACACCTCCCCTACCTGAAGCCTGAACGTGTGGTCGACATGGACCAGCTTTTCGACGTGCTGAAAAGTGGAGAGCTCGAAGGAAAGATCGCGTCGATCATCCACATGGGTGCATGCACCGACACGACCGAGCTGAACGAAGAGTTTCTTCGCCGGGTGAATATCGAGTACTCAAAGACACTTTGGAACTACGCGACTCAGGAAAAAATTCCGTTCGTTTACGCCAGCAGCGCAGCCACTTACGGCGACGGCGCCCTGGGCTACAACGACGACGAGTCACAGATCTCGAAGCTTAAGCCACTGAACCCGTACGGCGAATCAAAGCGTCTTTTCGACATCTGGGCGCTCGAGCAGGAAAAACTGGGAAAAACCCCACCCGTTTGGGCCGGTTTCAAATTCTTCAACGTCTACGGATTTGGCGAACGGCACAAAGGCAAAATGGCCAGTGTCGTGATGCATTCGTTTGACCAGATTTCAGCTGGCCAAGACGTTCGACTTTTCAAAAGCCATCGCGATGGCATCTCGGACGGCGAACAAAAACGCGACTTCGTATTCGTTGACGACGTCGTCGAGGTTCTGCAGTTTGCCCGCAAGGGCGGCATCAAGCGCGGCATTTACAATCTAGGAAGTGGAAAGGCACGCAGCTTCCATGACCTTGCCCGCGCCACTTTCCGCGCGCTTGGAAAGCCTGAACAGATTCGATTCATCGACATGCCGGTCGAGCTTCGCGAACGCTATCAGTACTTCACCGAAGCGCAGATGAGTAAACTTCAGTCGGCGGGCTATACGAAGCCTTTCACTACGCTGGAAGACGGCGTGGCGAAGTACGTAGCGAGACTCAAATAACCCCGGGTACTTTTGGCTATGCGGCGCGCCATGACTAAGGGTGCACGCAAGCGATTGGCACTTATCTTCCATTGTGGCGCTCACGATGCCGCAAAGAAGATCACGTCACTCACGTGAAAGCCCCTACCACGTCTATCATCGCTCCAATAATCGAGAACTGTTTCCAATACCCTTGGATCAGCTTTGGGCGGTTATTGAACAGGAGTTATTTGGACTTACAATTAAGTTCGGAATTCGAATTCATGCCTTTGTACTAATGAAAAACCACTTCCACCTTCTTCTCACCAGTCCCGAGGAAGAAATTGGTACGGTGATGCGCGAACTACTCTCGTCCATAACTCGGACCGTAAATCTGGAATCCGGTCGTATCGGGCATCTCTTTGGAGGGCCCTACAAGGCAAGTCTTGTAGACAACCCGATCTACTACGCGATCGTATTAAAATACATTTACAGAAACCCAGTCAAAGGCAAAGCCTGCGAGAGAGTAGACGACTACCCCTTCAGCACACTCCGATATCTACTCGGACGGGAAAGAATGGACATCCCACTCTCACTGCCTCTAAAGGGTTACGGGGACGAGCTTCTACCTGAGGACCCCATCCTGCTCACAGAGTGGCTAAACCAAGCGTCCCCTTCCGAGACCGACGGAATAGTTCGAAATGCCCTTGGTAAAAAGGTCTTCAAGCCAGCAAAGAATCGGTTCAGCAGGCAAATAGCTCGTTTCACAGACGCGCCGTTCACTTCTACGACTACGGCTATTGCGCGTAAATAACGCGTCGCATAGCCAAAAGTACCCGGGGTTGTTTACGCGCTCATTCGGACGACGTTATTTTTTACGTCGCCGCCACGATCGGTGAGGTCAAAGATCTCTTGGTTGCTCATTTCGCCGTTGGCGAGACGATCCAAGACGGTCTGGTTGAGCTCTTTCAAGCGTGCCATGACTTCGCCGTAAGGAACGTTGATCACACCTTCGAGCATGCGTTGCTGCATCGGAGGCAACATTGCAATGACTCGGCGGCGGAAGACATCGTCGAAGCCCGCAATCACACCGCGGGTCCATTCAATCTCGCGATCTTCGAACAAGCGAGCGAGGTAATCTTCGCGGGCCAGTGGTAGAAGCGCGACGTTGAAGTACTTCGACATGAGACGTTTACGCAGACCCAGATCGAGCGCCATGAAACTTTGCGCAGTGACGAACTGAGTATCGAAATCCATTTTGGTGAGAAGCGGAACGAGTGCTTCGATGCCCGCATCGGATGCAGGTGCGGTCACTGGCGAGGCGACTGTCGTTTTCACGACTTCGCGCAAGCGGTCGACCATCTGAGCCACCGAAGCTTGATCCAGCGTCTTGCCTGAACTCAGGGCTTTCAGAATTTCGTTTCGGCGAGGAGCCGAGAAGTTTGCGATGACTCGCGAAGCTCTCGCTTCATCCAAGCTCAGAAGAACAGAAGCCTGAGCTTCAGCGGTCTCCGTCTCAATCAAACGACCCAGGTTCACGTCACCGACTTGATCCAGGAATGAAAGTCCTGGCTCGCCGGTATGCTCACCCAAGTAGGAGGTCGAAACCAATGCCCAGTAGAGGTCTTCCAATGCCTGATGGACTTCAACAACACCCATCTGCGAGACCTGGCGCTTGTATTCACGAATTTTACGAAGGGCTTCAAGGCGCGTTTCGGCCGTTTCAAACGGAACGCCGCGTTTTGCGAGAAGCTCGAGCATCAGTAAAAGTTTTGGGTAGTGCTCTTCATTCGGAACCCAATCCCGAATGACGTTTTTAGGCGCGCCCGGATGAGCTTTCACGAACTCCGTGATCTGCGCTTCGACTTCAATAATTCCGGCTGCGGCGTTGCGCTCGTCTGCCGTGAGCTTCAGCTCGTCTTCTTTGGCTTTTTCCTGCGCTGAGAGTTCCTC
>FSTL01000264.1_pt1 | contig 17534 bp, 14 predicted proteins | sample 1637241 | NCBI WGS metagenome assembly FSTL01 (sample SAMEA3914819, study PRJEB12502) | metagenome | biome: forest; material: soil | place: Canada | collected 2010-06-26 | depth 0.3 m | reverse complement strand
TGCAACGTCTTCACCACGAACTGGGGAATGATCGGACGCGTTTTCAAACATCTGAAAATTCCGAAGCTCGGACGCATGAAGTTTTGCCTGCAAATCCCCTTTTTGAAGTGTTGGCCAACTGCGCGTCTTCGCGCGCGATCGAGTTGACTCGCTCGACATGCCCAGGAACTTCATCGAAATACGGAGACGATATTTTTTGGCAGCGCGAACTCTTTCAGAACGATTTGGGCGAAGTTGAAATCGTACGCGACTGGGGTGCGCCGCATACCCTGGCCCGCGAGACAGCGAATGGCCACGACTGCATTTTCCTCATCAACCTGCTTTTGAACCCAGGTTAGCTCATCAATTGGGCTGGTCGCCCGTGTTGCGGTGAGACCTGGCATGCGCGTTGCGACTCGCAGGGATATGAATACTGCACGTCTGGCCGAGCTGATTAAAGAAATTCGCATCACGATGCTGACCACAATCGAGCCGGACGGGCATGTCAGAAGCCGCCCGATGGCGACTGTGCTTCGCGACGGTTTTGATGGGACGCTCTGGTTTTTCACGAGTCAAAGTTCCCAGAAGATTGTCGAGGTTCAGGAGGACCCTCGAGTGAATCTGAGCTACTGCGAGCCACTGAAGAATCACTATGTTTCGATTTCAGGATCCTGCGAGCTGGTTCGCGATCAAGAGTGCGTGAAACAATACTGGGATCCTTTTTTCAGTGGGCTATTTCCGGCGGGACTAGATGATCCGGATCTCGCGCTGCTTAAGGTGACGATCGAGGCTGCTGAATATTGGGACGCGCCGAGCGGAACGATGATGGCGGTGGCGGGATTTACCGGGCACGAGAAAATGAAAATGGAAGCGGCTTAGTGAGTCCCCACTAGCGCTGCGGACCCTTTGCCCGAGACGGGTGGACAAAAGTTGAGATTTTCACGAGATGATCCGGACTTCTCGCGATAATCTCAACTTTTGTCCACCTGAAGTCACTCTCCGGTTTTTAGCGCGTAAAGCGTGTCGGCGGTACGCCCGGGTTGATATTGAACGGAACGTCGACCGAGGTGACTTTCTTCGGTTCGGTCGAGACGATACGCATTCGAAGGCGTCCCGGCATTCCAAGCCAATCGACGAGCGTGACGATCTGATCCTTTGCCACCACCCATGCCGGCCAAGCTGGGCCTTGCTCGTAGAGGACCTCGAGGTCCGGAGCGGGTAGGGACGGCGCCTGTTTCGGTGGGACGGCGTTTGATTCGCAGATCCTCAGCATCCCGTACCCGGGATGCCGGAACTCCGGGCCCCGCGACAGGGAGTGCACCAGGGCGCGTAATACGGGCTTACCCAGCGCTTCGCGAGAAGCGAGATCCTGTGCCCGGAACGCGGGTTGACCCGGGAAGATCGGCATCAATCCTTCGTCATTATAAGGAGAAGGTGGTCGGTAGCGATCACTAGGAGTCGCGTCGAGGCCGAGACATTTCGCAAGGACACGAAGGGCTAGATGCTTCGTGAGTTTCGTCTGAACCTGATTAACGAGAACGACCAGTCCCAGTTTCTCTTCGGGCATGAATCCGGCGAGAAGGCTGAAGCCATTGATCGATCCGCTGTGGTGGATCCATCTCTTTCCGGAAAACCGATCGTTGAACCAACCGAGTGCGTAGTCACTCTGTTCAAAGCATGAGCCCGAGTCGGCGCTTCCTTCCGCGCGGTTTCGGGTCTGGCCCCAAACGGATTCTAGTTTCGAAGCCTCGGCGATCTGAAACTCGAGCCACTTCGCAATATCACTCGCGGTCGAGTGCATGGCCCCTGCGGGAGCGCAGCTCCATTCGGGAAATTCAGAGCACCTGAATTCGCGGAAACAAGGTAGCGCCTGGTTGCCCACTTCGGGGCCCGGTGCGCTCATGTGCGTGTTCAACATTCCCAGCCGCTTCAAGTAGCGCGATTCAATGATCCGCTCCCAGCTTTGACCCGTGAGACGCTCCGTCATCAAACCAGCAACGCCATAGAGCAGGTTGTTGTATTGAAAACTCTTTCGGAACCCGCTTCCGTCCGCGGGAAAAAGTTCGAGATGAGCGATTCGATTGAGCAGTGATTTTCCGTCAAGGCGCGCTCGAAACCAAAGTGCGTCGTGCCGAGGAAGGCCGCAGGCGTGCGAAAGCAAATCGGCCGCGGTCGCATCGCGACTGATATCGGGTTGCGAAAGCGCAAACTCAGGCACCCAGTCCTGAACGCGAGTTTCTGGGCCGAGGCCGCGCTCAGCGAGGGCTTGCACGAGCGCCGTCGCAGTGAAGCTCTTGGTAATCGACGCGATCGGAAAGACAGTTCCAGTTGTAACGGGCACGCGTGATTCACGATTCGCCCATCCGCGCCCGTACGCGAGTGAAAGCTTTCCATCTTGAATCAGGGCGAATGAAACGCCCGTGCCGTCGACACGTGGACTGCCTGCAAACTGGTTCGCTTCGATTTCAAGAATCTGCGCTTCGAGCCACGAGCGGTTCACGGTCAGGCCACCCATGCTCACGGCCGTTTAATCGGAAGAGCTGCGCGAACCCAATCTTGGTAGCGGCCGAGGTCAAGCGCTTTGATTCCCTCGTGAACGAGGCGTTCTGCGATCGGGCGAGCAGGGGTTCTGTCGTCTCCAATTACCAAGATCTGCTTTTCCTTCGGCAGGCCTGAAACGAACTGGCTCCAAGCTTCAGGCGTTGCGAGAGTCGAGAGCGGGTTATTCTTCGAGCTGTAGACGACGCCTTCGCGAAGCGACGCCAGTTCCCGGATATCGATCACGACGGCGAAATCGTTCCGAAGAAGTCCGTAGGCTTCCGAAGGCGAAATCGCGCGCACAGCCGGTGCTTGGGCCGCATCCGTGCTTTCGCCGTGCTTGCACGGGCCGACACCGGTCAGGGCGATCGCTGCCGCGCCAATCAAGACGAAAAGTCTGGTAGATCGGGGCTGAGTTTTCATGATCGAACCGTGAGGGTCTTCTTAGACAGGAAGAGCGCCGTTAGGAGCCGTGATGATTCTTTCCATCTCGGCTTTCTCGGCGTTCGCCATCATGTTTGCAGTCGCATTGGTTTTCGAGCGCTCTTCGCGGCTCGCACGAACGACGCGGCTGTAAAGGCTGAGCTTCGAATCGAAGAGGAAGCGAATGAGGAGTGCCGACCACGAGTAATGAGCATGGAGGGTGTCGTAGAACTCTGGCGCGATGCGCTTCACTTCTGGAAGGCGGGACCAAGGCACCATCATCAAGTCGTGGTGTTCATTGTGGTAGCCGACGTTGTAGCAGAAGCGGTTGATTGGGCCGTAGTACGAGTACGTCTCTTGGCCTTCTTTTACTGTGTAATGTTCCTGAATCCAGCGGGCGCCCACTGGGTGGAAGCCGATGCTGAACATCGTCGAGAGGCCGAGGTAGGCGAATGCAGCCCAGCCGCCGAAGTAGAAAATCGCGGCGACGAAGGTGCATTCAACGAGAATGTTGATGAACGCCCATTTGTCGAAAACTTTGACTTCTTTCAGGCGGGCCGGACGAATGATGCCTTCAACCACGAAGAAGAACAGGAGCCAAATCGCTTTTCCGATGAAGCTGTTGCCGACGACGCGAGCTTCGGTTGGTCCCGAAAGATCGGCATCGCGTTCGAATTCACCTTGGTATCGGTGGTGAAGAAGATGGAAAGTGCGGAAGCCCATGGCGGCTGGGAAAACGATCGGGAGATTGGCCGTCATTCCCGCCCAACGATTGGCGAGCGTTCCTTTGAAAACAAGGTTGTGAGTGGCGTCGTGAATCATCACGAACATCGCGTGATTGGCGAATGCGCCGACGAGCCAGGCGACAGCAGCGATTGCCCACCAAGGCTGATCTTTCAGAAGCATGGCAAGGGTGACTTGAAGAGCGACAACGCCCAAGATGTGCAAGTAGGAGCTTGGCGTGTTTCCGAAAAGGGATCGAAGCTCGGGATATTTTGCGAGCAACTGCTTCGCGCGACCGATGTGTGGTTCCGCGTAGTCGACTTTTTGAAAACCTGCGTAGATATCGTTCACTTTGCCTACGGTGCTCTGGCTCGCTGCGTTGTGCTTCATCCTGATTACCCCTCGATCTTGTCTAAACTCCTTTCTCCCCCAAGTCCAGCCAGTGTACAACCGGGCGTGAAGGGGAAATGCCATGGCGTCTGCTCAAGCGTACTTTTTAGTAAAAAACGGGGTCTCCTCGCAAGCGTTCCAATTGCGTGAAATTCCTGAACCTTTGGCGGCTCCCGATGAGGCCGTGATCGATGTTGAAGCATCCGGCCTGAATTTCGCCGATGTGATGGCAAGACAGGGGCATTACCAGGACGCCCCTCCGATTCCCTGTGTGATTGGGTACGAAGTCGTCGGAAGAATTCGTTCACTTGGAAAGACGCTCGCAGCCGAAGGAAAGTTTCGTGTCGGTTCACGCGTGGTCGCATTTACTCGGTTCGGTGGCTACGCTTCGCGAATCGCCGTTTCCGGTTTCGCGATCGCTGAAATTCCAGACTCAATGGACGCGGCCACCGCTACTGCGCTCGCCACCCAAGGTTGTACCGCCTACTTCGCAGTCGAAGAAATGGTTCGAGTTCACGCGGGCGATCGCGTTTTGGTTCAAGCCGCCGCAGGTGGGGTCGGAAGTCTTTTGATTCAACTCTTGAAGCGCCGGGGCGCGGTAGTTTTCGGAACAGCTGGGTCCGAAGCGAAGCTGAAACTTTTGAAAGAGTGCGGCGTCGATTATCCAATTGGATATCGCACTCAGGAGTTCGATGTCGCGGTTCGCGAGATTTTGAAAACGCGCGGTGAAGAAGGTCTCGATGTGGTCTTCGATGCGGTCGGTGGATCGCACGTGAAGCGGGGAATGGGTTTGCTTCGTGCGGGTGGCCGCTTGGTTTGTTACGGCGCCGCGCAGATGTCAGGCGATACGAAGAACCCGGTTCGCATGTTGAAGACTGCCGCCGGCTTCGGTTTCATTCATTACATCCCGCTGATGATGAGCTCGCGTTCGGTGATCGGCATCAATATGTTGAAAGTCGCCGATCAACGTCCAGAAGTCATGGGACGCTGCCTGCGAGAAGTCGTGGCATTGGCTGTCAAAGGCGAGCTTAAGCCCTGGCCTGCGAAAAGCTTCCCGGTCCGCGAGATCGCGCAAGCGCACGATCTGCTGGCCTCTCGCGAGTCCTCAGGCAAAGTCGCGCTGATTTGGTGAAAACAACCCCGGGTACTTTTGGCTATGCAGTGCAGCACCTAGTGGCGCACCGCATAGCCAAAAGTACCCGGGGTTGTTTTATTCGATCGCGCCGAGGAGGCGCTCAAGCTGAACATCTGCGCCTGTGTTGCAGGCGTTTTCGTCACGGTCTTTGAGGGCCGTAGGCTTGAGAATCTGGTTGGTCAGGTGACCGATGGTTGCGCGGTTGGTGACAAAGCTAATTAAGGTGAGGCCCAGATTGTCGATGTCGAGCTGCAGGACTTTACGCTTCGACGGATTCAGGGTTCCGCCTGGTTGTCCGGCGGCGACGTGCGGATCCCACTGATAGGTCGCATCGACGATGGTTCCGCGCGGGAACATGATGCCCGGCTGTCCTTTTCCGCGAATGTCGGTTTGCTCTGGGTGATCGAGTCCCAGGCCATGTCCGTACTCGTGCGCGGTGGTGGTCGAGAGGCCGAGGTTGTCTTTCAGAACAAAATCGCCGGCGTTCGAGCCCAAGCTCGTCCAGAACGAGACGTTCATTACGTTGTTCTTCTCGACCATGACAAAGCAGTTGCCGATGTCGCTGTTAAAGCGAGCGCGCATCGCGGCCTGCTCGATGGTGACGACTTCAGAGGTGATCGCGAATTCGACGCGATACGGAATGCCCTGAATGCGGACGATGGCCTGTGGTTCATTCCACATGCGGCTGATTTCGTTCGCCGAGGCGGAGGCGACCGTTGGGTTGGCTTCTGGGCCGTAAAAAATCAGGTGTGAGCTGAGGGTGATTTTTTTGGTAGCGCGCGAGATCTGAACGTTGGCTGATGCGTGCGAGTCTTGTGAAAAAGCAGACAAGAAAACGAAGGCGAACAACATTACGGAATACCCCTCACCGGTTCGAATGAATGGGGTCTAACGTTCGTGATGCAACATGTCAATTTATTTGACAGTCTTCGACTTCAAGTACTCGCGGATTTCGGTGGCTGAGGAAATGGACTCGAATTGATCAGCCGGAGGGGCGGGGAGGGCAGCGGCTTTTTTCGCCAAGGCGAGTGCCTCTTCCGAGCGATCTCGCTTGTCGAGTATTTTGATCAAGTAAATATAGTTCATCGGATCAGTCGAAGAGACCGCCACGGCCTTTTCGAAATACTCCTGGGCTCGGCGGTCGCTTCCACCCAGAATTCCGGGAAGGGCCTGTTCGAGTTGCCCGAGAAGTCGATAGGCGCCACCAGCGGCGTAGGCAGGTTCAAGTGCGACGGCTTTTTCGGCGTGCTCGCGAATCTCACCCAGGGAGCCCAGCATCTTGAACGGGCCGACGCTCTCACCGAGGAGGGCGGTGTTCACGCCAACCCAGAAATGGCAGGGGCCGCAGTTCGGGTCGATCTCAACGCCCTTCTTGGCCGCTTTGATTCCCTCTTCATAGAGCGCTTCGCGAGCGTCCTGATTGGTTTCGCCTTGGGTGAATTTAAATCCAACCACGTAGCAGCCCATCGCGGTTCGCCAGGCGGCGCCCCCGCTCGGGTTTTTCTGAAGCATCTCGCGAGAAAGAAGGAGCGCTTTGCGAGCCGAGGCTTCTTCGACCCGTTTTTTGAAAAGCTCGTCGATTTGAGCAAATGCAGGAGTACTCGCCGAAGCGAGCACCGATGGACTTGGAGAGGGCGTGATGGACGGGGCCGCAGATGGAATGGCGCTCGGACTCGCGGACGGGCTGGCACTCGGGCTCGTGGACGGACTCGGTGTAACCGTAGGACTCGCCGCAGCGCTGAGCACTGCAAGAGTCGCGAGGGCTAGAGTTTGACCGCCGTAACGTTTCATCACGGACGATTGTATGCCTGACCGGACCTAAAGAAAACTAGAGACGGAAGAACGGAATAGTCGTGCGAAATTCACTGGGCCGGTCGTCGAATGGCTTCGAGCGGGCATCGCCCAAGTGCAGAAATGAGTTCTGAGCTACGAAAATGGTCTGATTCACGTCGGGACTCGGAATCTCCGCGTCTCCGGATTCCAAAATCAGGTCGATATTGCGAGCGCCGTTTCCGGCTTCAGGATGGGTCGGGTCGACAGGTTTTCCGACGAAGAATTTTCCATTTCTGACGAAGTCGGCGCTGCCGGACTTGCTGCAGTGGTCATCTTTATAGAAATGGCGCGTCTCGATCAAAGCGGTGGTGTCGAAATCAAACGAGTACTCGAGGGTCGCGAATGCTTTCTCTGCGATACCGCCGACGTTCTCAAAACATTGGCTCAGCCATTTTCCCTGCAACAGCTGGGGTTTTTCCAGGGTGGTGGCCACTTGCATTCTTCCGATGCCTTCGAGGGCTTCGCGAGATGCGACGTTTTCCGTCGCGTATGGGTTGGGGTGATTCGCGCAGCCGGTAAGCACTGTGCCGCCCACTAAGAGAATCATCGCGAGTTTCGATTTCATGCGGTCCCCTTGTGCAATGCGAGTGCCGTTTTGGAACTACGTCTGGCCTCCTTTTAGGCCAAAAAAACTGCCTAAGATTTAGACATGCGTCTACAATTGAGGCCAAGGAGACACGATGATCACTTGGATGATTCCCGTTCTATTTATGGGTTTGGTGGCGCTAGCGGGTGTGTTCATGCCTGGGCAGGTGCCGGTTCCAGTGCCTGGCGCGGCTCCTTTACAGGCCGTGAATAGTGGCGATACGGCCTGGATGCTGACTTCGAGCGCTTTGGTGCTTTTGATGACTCCGGGATTGTCGTTCTTTTACGGCGGCATGGTTCAGCGAAAGAACATTATTTCGACGATGCTTCAGAGCTTCATCTCCATGGGTATCGTGAGCCTGCTTTGGGTTGCGGTCGCATTCAGTCTTTCGTTTGGCGATAGCATCGGCGGTTTGATCGGGGATCCTCGCACCTATTTCATGTTCCGTGGAGTTGGTGGTCTGACTAATGCGGCTCTTTCACCGACGATTCCATTCGCGCTCTTCGCTCTCTTTCAGCTGAAGTTCGCGATCATTACTCCGGCCCTCATCACGGGTGCGTTCGCCGAGCGCGTTCGCTTCTCGGGCTACATGGTTTTCATCTGCCTCTTTACGTTGTTCATTTACGCCCCTCTGGCTCACTGGACTTGGCACCCGGATGGATTCCTCCACAAATGGGGTGTTCTCGATTTCGCCGGCGGAACCGTGGTTCACATGGCATCGGGCTTCGCTGCACTAGCGGGCGCTCTGATGTTCGGACGGCGCAAAGTTCACCGCGCGAAAGAAGTGACCGCACCTGCGAACATCCCATTCGTTCTTCTCGGAACAGGCATGCTCTGGTTCGGCTGGTTCGGTTTCAACGCCGGTTCGGCTTTGGCTGCAAACGATGTCGCAGTTTCGGCGTTCTTGAACACCAACACTGCTTCGGCAGCGGCGATGCTGACCTGGATCTTCTTTGATATGTCACGTGGCCGTAAACCTTCGGCAATCGGTGCATGCGTCGGCGCTGTGGTCGGCTTGGTGGCGATTACTCCAGCTGCAGGCTACGTTTCGATCTCGGCCAGTATCATCATCGGTTTGGTCGGAGCACTGGTCAGTAACCTCGCGGTTCACTGGAAGAGCAAGTCCAGCATCGACGATACGCTCGACGTCTTCCCATGCCACGGCATGGGCGGTTTGACCGGCATGATCCTGACCGCGGTCTTCGCTAAAGACGGCGGCCTGATCACGGGTCAGTACAAGCTCTTCGGCTTGCACCTCGCAGCGACTGCGATCGTCGCGGTGTTCTCATTCGGTGGCGCCTACGTGCTTTACCGTCTGACGTCGCTCATCACTCCGCTTCGCGTTGAAGAGGGGCATGAAGACGAAGGCCTGGACCTGAGCCAGCACGACGAAGCGGTGATGGCTTAAGAAGCCCGACTCGTCTCAGGCTTGTGAAATGAAAATGCCCGGGTCGCGTAAGCGACTCGGGCATTTGTTTAAGTCGGAACCAGTTAGGAGGAACCTGTCAAAGGACAGGTTCTGCTTGGCGACCCCTCGGGGGGTATCTGGTCGGAACCTGTCAAACGACAGGTTGCTTAGTACTTCACGCCGCAGCCGTAAGGCTTCGTCGAAGAGTCGGTGACCTTCTTGCCGGACATCGATTCGTTCAGGGCGGCGAGAACGTAGTTCTTCGAGCCAGCGATGTCTTCTTTGTCAGTCGATGGTTTGTCGTCGATCGCGCCTTTGTAAATCAGAGTGCCTTTCGGATCGATGACGAACATATGCGGCGTGGTTTTCGCGTCGTAAAGGTGACCGACGGTTCCGTTTTCGTCGATGAGAATCGCAGTAGGGCTGGCCCGACGCTCAGCGCTCATTTTGTTCAGCTCTGCGGGTGAGTAGTTACCCTGTTTGCCTTTGGCCGACGAAACGATCGAAAGCCAAACCGCTTTCTTCTCTTCTGCTTTTTTCTGGGTGCCCTGCATATTGTCAGCGCCGTAGTGCTTCTTCACGAAGGGGCAATCGTAGTTCAACCATTCGAGCACAACGTACTTTCCTTTGAAGTCAGAAAGCTGGTGCGTCTTTCCGTTGGTGTCGGTGAGCTTGAAGGCAGGGGCCGCCGTTCCGATCTCAACACCGGCGTCGGTAGCGTGAGCTAGGCCTGCAGCGAGAACAAGGGCGAGGGGGGCGAATAATGCGAACGATTTGGATCGAAGCATGGAGTCTCCTTTTTTTACCCCGGGTACTTTTGGCTATGCGCTGCGATATTTAATGCGGTGCATAGCCAAAAGTACCCGGGGTCGTTTACTGGGTTCCGGTTTTTTCCGCGCGCGAGATCAGCCCACCGGCGGAAAGAAGCTGTGGAAGAATTTCGGGCTCAGCGGCGTTCGGTGCGTACCAGAGATAGACCGGCACACTGTTTCGATTCACGGCTGCAAGCGCGGCGGTAATCATCGGGTCGGCGTTCGTCCAGTCGGCTTGAAAGGTTTCGACGCCGTATTTTTGAAACGCCTCTTGAACAATGCGCGTGTTGAGTACGAGGCGTTCATTCACTTTACACGTCACACACCAGTCGGCCGTGAAATCGACAAACACGGCCTTGCCGGCGTGACGTGCCTCTTCGACTGCAGCGGGGGTAAACTTGCGCCAGCGCTTCCGGTTCGGCGATGCGCTGCCTTGACCGCCCGTCGAACCAGGAGTCGGTGCCGCCGCCGTCGCTTCACGTGTGTCGTCGTGATCAAAGCGCCAGCCTTCCTGCTGAATCCAGAGTGCGAACAGGGCAAGCGCCGTGATGATCCAGCCCAGGCGAGAGCGCACGGTTTTACGGGTCCGGCCAAAGAGCCAGATCAGAAAGTAGACGCCAATGAAGGCGAGCAGGGCGCGGGTAATGCCGCCGATTCCCGACTGGGCGCCGAGCACGCTCAAAAGCCAGAGAGAGGTGACGAGAAGTGGGAACGCTAAAGCTTGCTTGAAAGTTTCCATCCAGACGCCTGGGCGTGGAAGGAGTTTCAGAAGGGCAGGTTGAAGGCTGAGAATGAGGTAGGGCGTCGCGAGACCTGCACCCAAAACGGTGAGAACGAGAACGCCGACCCACGCGGGTTGCGAGAGCGCAAAGCCGAGTGCAGTCGCCATGAATGGCGCCGAGCAGGGCGTAGCGGCGATGACGGTAAGAACGCCGCTAAAGAAAGTGCCGCTCAGTCCCTGACGTCCGGCGAGCGCGTTTCCGGCTCCCATGAGTCTTCCGCCGATTTCGAAAGTGCCCATCAAATTCAGGCTCATCAGGAAAAATAGCAGTGCGAGCGCGGCCACGAACGCAGGCGATTGAAGCTGAAATCCCCAACCGACTTGAACGCCTGCTTGTCTGAACACGACGAGAATCGCAGCGAGGATCCAGAACGAAACCATCACACCCAGGGTGAAGACCCAGCCGTGTCGGCGAATTTCTTCGGGCTTCTGACTTGCTTGCTGCACAAAGCCCAGAATTTTGATCGAGAGCACCGGAAAAACACACGGCATCAGATTCAGAATCAAGCCACCGATGAATGCGAACCCAAGCATCAGTAGAAGGCTTGGATCGGCGGTGCTGCTGGTCTGATGTTTTGGTGCAGTCGGCTTTTGTTCGAAGGCGCCCTGAAGGAGCTGAGTGCGTGCAAGCGTCTGAAGTGGTTCACCGAGCTTGGTCGAAACTTCGAACGCGCGCGTCGCGGAGGCGGCACCCGGGCCGGTCGAGCGCAGGACGGCAATGCCGGTGACCTGTTTGCCTTTTTCGGACCCGATTCCGCCATCTGGTTTTTTACGCGCGAGGAGAAGTTCGGTTTTTCCGCCCGTGTTGCGAAGGTACTGCGGCGTTGACGGTTCAAAGTCATTTCCATCGAAAAAGAATTCCGCGCGTTCAATCGCAGGCTGCCCATCTTGCGGCATGAGCTGGAAGCGTAGCCAAAGGGCGCCGCTTTCTTTTTCGCGAACCGTTTGAAGTTCCATTCGCACGCCAGCACCCAGAGCATGCTCGCGCGGAAGCTTCATCGCTGCTTGTTCAATGCGAGGCTCCCAGGTCGCGTCAGGAACTTCTGCTTGATCCGCGGCGATGACTTTCAGTTTGAGGGTGAGCTCTGCTTTCCCAGGAATACATTCCTCTTTGCAGACGAGCCACTTCGCTTTGCCTTTGATGACGACTTCCTGGCCTGGCTGTAGGCCATTAGATGTTTTCACGTCTGTTAGAAAGAGCGCTTCGCTGGGGTAACCAAAGTTGACGAGCGTGTGATACGGGATCCGATCGGGCGCAGTAAAAAGGAGTGGGCCCGCCGTAAATCCTGGAGGAAGCGTCCACTCGATCTTCGGTGGAAGTCCGCTGTCGCCCGGATTTCTCCAGTATACGTGCCACTCAGGATCGGGACGAAGAACGAGCGCCGTCTGAAATGATTCGCCTGCCTTGACTGTCTGATTTCGCGCAACGAGTTCGACTTCGATTTGCGGCTGTCGAACCGGTTCTGCTGAAGCGGGTCGTGCGAAAAATGACGCCAAAAGAAGCAGAACCGAAACGTGAGCGGTCATAGAGTTCTGACTCTATTTCAACAGCCGGCAAAGACAAGAGACATCAAGTGCGAGGAGCGGTCTCTTCTTGTGGAGTCGTTCCAGGCTGACCCGAAGCGACACGAATTGCCGAGGCATGCGCAGCGCGCTTCGGACGCGCGTAGCCACGTTTCTGTAGCCAGAGCAGAAGCGCCGGCACCGAAATGATTGCCGCGACAAGACTTGTCACTTCTCCGAGCACGGCGAGTACCCCGAAGCTGACAAACGCTTGGTTCTGGGCGATGAGCAGCGAGCTGTAGCCGACAATGGTTGTAAAGCTACAGAGTCCGACTGCGCCGCCGGTTTCGCGAACGCATTTCAAGATGTCCTTGGAAGGTTCGTGCAAGTAGCGGTGAAAGATGTTCACGCCATAGTCGACGCCGATACCGAAAGTAATCGGCAGTGCGATGAAGTTCAGGAAGTTAATCTTGAACCCTGATGACAGCACCCATCCGAACATCCAGAGATTTCCGAGAATCAGCGCCGAGAGCATAAGAAGCGCGATGACCGGTTTTCTGAACAGAACGAGAATCAGAATGACGACTGAAAGAAAGGCGAAGAGCGTGGCTTTCGGTCCATCGCGAATGATGGACGCAATCATGTCCGAGGTGACTGTGATGGCGCCGGCCACCGGAACGTTGCGACCCTCGACCTGGTCTCCGATGTCGCGCATCGCGCCGACAAAGGAGTTCAGCATCGGACCACTCCACACGGAGCTGTCTTGACGAGGATCAACAAGAACGAGTTTTCCGATTGAACCGTCCATCTCCTCGAATTTGCTTTTCACCAGCTCCGGAAGATTTTCCATCGTAACGGGCTGACGAAGTTCGGATCTTAAGAGATCGTCGACTTTGGCGCGATCGGCAGGTGCGAGGCGTCGCCTAAGTTTTTCCGGAAGAATCGTTTCAATGTCGCGAATGAGCCCGATCTTCTTATCCTGTTCGGGCGGAATGAATGTGCGAATGTCACCCACGGCGAGAATGAGGCTGTCTTTTCCCTCAGCTTCTTTTTTCTTACGAACCAGGTCCGCGATTTTTTTAGCGGATTCTTGCGAGTGCGCAAGAATGACGACAGGTGAGTTTGGCGATGCGAGAATCTCGTCGACCTCTCGGGCGTAGAACCCCGAGCCCTTGGTCATGCTGGTTTTGTTGCGAAGATTGGCGAGGTTCTTTTCGATGAGCTCTTCGGTATCGAACTTCGCGAAGGAGGCGATCGAAAGGATCGTGACGATCGTCGAGGCGATCAGGATGGTGCCTGGGAAGCGGCCAAGAAGGTAAGTCAATGGACCAAAGAGCCAGGCTTTGCGCTCTTTCTTTTTCCCGGAGACGAGAGGGCGAATCTTTTCGATTTGAATGAGCAGCGCAGGGAGCACGAGAACCGAGCTGATCCAGCAGGCGATCATCCCGATCAAGCCCATGATTCCGTATTGCCTGAAGCCTTCAAACTCCGTCAGGAACAGGGAGCCGTAAGCCGCCCCCGCGCAAAGAGCGGCCGTCCAGGTCGCTCGAGCCGTCTTGTGAATCGCGGTATGGGCTGCGCGCACGGGCTTGCGACCGCGACGTCTTTCTTCGAGGTAACGCGAAAGAAGCATGACTCCGAACGTGATGCCGCTTCCGAGCACGATACTGCCCATGAAGGCGGAGTTCGCGTTCAGCGATCCAACAACAAACCAGCTCACACCGAACGTCCAAAAGCGCGCCATGAAGAGCGCGATCATGAGAGCTGCGGTAGCCAGGAATGACTGGAAGAAGAGGATCTGAGAAATCGTAACAACGGTAAAGACGAGCTCTGCCGAGGTCTCGATATCGTCGATCAGGGCGGTGAATTCTTCGATCACGTCCTGGGCGCCGCCGGCGTAGTGCAGCTCCATGTCGGGCGCATAAGATTTGTAATTCACTTTGGCGACGATCTCTTCGATCCGCTTCTTAAACGCCTTGATGCCGTTGACGCCGTTTTTTTCCGGCGGAAGGTAGATTTCGATCAGGCGTTTTTTGCCGTCCGGAGTCGAATAGAAGCCCTCAGGGAAGTGGTCGTAGTTGCTTGCCTGTCCCTTGTACTTGTTTTCGATTCCGCGGAAATCGATGTTCGGTTCTTTGAGTTCGACTTCGCTGAAGATGTTCAGCGGGTTGTAGAGACTTTTCTCGTATTCAATTCGATTGCCGATGTAGTTGCGAACTTTGCGAAGGTCTTCTGTTTCAAGAAAGAGCACTTTACGATCGCTAAAGAACTTCAGCTCTTTATCGATTCGATATTCGACGCTCATGACCATGTCTTTAGGTTCGAGCGAAATCTGTCTGGCGAGTTCGACTTGCAGGCGCTTCGCGGCCGCAGCGTCCTGAGAAATCAGGACGATGTTCAGTTTTTGAACGGACTTCATCCGGGAGCGAATTTCTCCCAGGTCGAGAATGCTTCGCGCCTTTCGAGGAAGAAGTTCCTCGAGGTCAGGTTTGAGATTCCCGTAGAGTTTCGTGGTGTAGTACGCGGCGGGCCCTGAGATCAAAAAGCAGAACAACAGGACCCAGACCGAGTACCTCAGGAAAAAGCGGACGATCCGTCCCATTCAGCCTCCGGCGCTATCGGTGAACCCTCACCTTATAGGGGACAATTCCTGGACGAAAGGGGAAGAAACAGAAGCAGCGCGTTATTTTCACGAGTCAGATGACGCGGATCTCAACCAAAAGTAGACGGACACCTTTTCTTGGGTCTAAACTTCGGGCTTAACCCTACAGAGCCAATAAAATGACCCTTCTGCTTAAACAGCTGTTCAACTTCATTAAGCTTCTGAACTCGGACAAGGGAACTAACCAGATTGCGGCCGGCATTGCCTGCGGACTGATTCTGGGTTTCTCGCCGCTCCTGTCGTTACAGACGGTCTTAGTGATTTTCGTGCTCTTCTTCTTCCGAATTCAAATCGGGGCGGCGACCCTGGCGGCGTTCTTCTTCGCCATCCCGGCCGCTCTGCTTGACCCGCTTTTTGATGCGATCGGAAGCAGAATCTTGGAAGCCGAGTCACTTCACGACCTTTTCACGACCCTTTATCATTTGCCGATCGTTCCGTTCACCCGCTTCAACAACTCGGTTGTGATGGGCGGGGGCGTGACTGCGATCGTGCTTTCACCTTTCATGTTCATCATCGCGCGCAAACTGGTCGTCGCTTATCGCGACAAGTTCGTGGCTCGCTTTGAAAAAACCCCAATGTGGAAAGCCATCAAAGCGACCGGTTTCTACCAATGGTACGTCAAGTACGAGGCAATCCGTGGCAACTGAGAACAAGGCCCAGGCAACCCCCGCAAAAAAAGAGAAACCTCGGTACAAGCGTCAGGGCCCGATCCGCGTTGAAGCGATCGCCCCATTCTGTATTTTCAGCGCGCTCGTTTATTTCTACTTTCTCCTCTTCTTTGACGGCCATCTCAGGCGCGGGATGGAATACGGAGCGACGATCGGCAACGGGGCCGAAGTGAATATTGCTTCCGTGCACACGAGCTTTTGGAAGGCGACCTTTCAGCTGAACGATATGCAGTTCACTGATCCGGCTCGCCCTGAGCGCAATCGGCTTCAGGTCGGGGCGATTGGCTTCGCGCTCCATTGGGATGCTCTCCTTCGCGCGAAATTCGTCATCGACCTCGCCTCCATCACGGGAATTGAAGTTCAGACCCCGCGTACGAGCCCGGGCCGCGTGCTTCCGCCGGAAGACGAAAAAAATGGCCTGATGTCAGTCATGAAGGAGAAGCTTGCGAGCACTCCGATTGGCGACGTGGCGAAACTGCTCCAGGGTTTCGATCCTTCAAAAGAAATCAAAGATCTCGGAAACCTCAAGTCGCTGGCCCGCATCAACGAGCTGAAGGCTCAGCTTCCGAAGAAGGAACAGGAGTGGACTCAGGCGTTGAATTCGCTTCCATCCGACAAAGATCTGGACGCGACCAAACAGAAAATCGCCGGACTTAAAATCGGCGGAAATCCCATGGAAATTCAGGGTCAGATCAAGACTCTGGATGAAGTCGTCAAGGGAACACAGGCCCAGGTCGATGGCGTGAAGAAGAAAGGCGACACTCTCGTTGGAGACGTCGGTCAGTTCAGCTCTTCCGTTGGCCAGGTCGACGATCTAATGAAAAAGGACCGCGAAGAAGTCGAATCGCGTCTGAAGCTTCCGAAGATCGATTCCAAGAGTCTTGCGAAGCAGATGTTTGGCGAGCTTCTCGGATCCAAGATGGGACAGTTCGAGCAGTACATCTCGATGGCCAAGAAATACATGCCGGCCAAGAAGGATAAGAAAAAGGGGCAAGTCGCGGCCCGTCCTTCTCGCGGGCGTGGAAAGAATTACGAGTTCGGCCACGTTCACGGCTATCCGCTTTTCTGGATGAAGCGCGCGGTGATTACGTCACGTGCTGAAAACACGGCTTTGGGCGGCAACATCAACGGCGAGATTCTCGACGTCTGTTCGAACGCTGCCATGATCGGTCGACCAGCAGTTTTGAGAGTCCATGGCGACTTCCCGAAACGCGACATCCACGGCTTTGTCCTTCAGGGGTTGGTCGATTCCGCGAAGGAAGACCTCGAAGTTTCGATGAACGCTTCAGTCACTCAGTTTCCGGTTGAAGGCATGCCGCTTTCGAATTCTGATCAGCTGAAATTCGGAATGACCAAGGCCGTTGGGCTCGCCACGATCGACGGTGGAATGAAGGGTGATGCCATTCACTTCGGAATGAACAGCGCTTTCAAAAACGTCGTCTATGAAATCGTAACTCCTTCGAAGCTTCTCGAGACGGTTCTTAAAACGTCGACGGCAAGTCTTCCGGCCGTCACGATGGGCGCGAAGGTCACGGGCACTTTCAAAGATCCAGTCATCTCAATCGAATCCAATCTTGCGCAGGCGCTTGAAAGCGGTCTTTCAAAACAGCTTCAGGCCCAGCTCGCTGAAGCGCGTAAGAAGATCGACGGAATGATTAATGAGCAGGTCGGAAAGCAGAAAGCCGAACTGACGCACCAGATGGATCAGGCGAAAGCGAAAGTCACCGGTCAGGTGGACGCAGCCAAGAAAAAAGCCGAGGCCATCCAAGGTGAAGCACAGGCCAAACTGAATCAGGCAAAGAACCAGCTCGCTGGCTCGGCCAAGCAGCAGGGTCTGGACGCAGTGAAGAAGAAGCTTCCCTTCGGTCGCTGAGTTAGGAGCACATGCCCTTTAACATCGCCGATCTGGGAATTGTCCGTGAGCTCGCTCGTTCGTTTAAGCCCGCTGTTCCAGCTGCTTTGTTGGTCGCCGCTTTGCTGCTTCCTACGCACGCGAAAGCGGGCGCTCTCTTGCCGGCCCGCTGGTCGAGCTCGCTTGATTTTGCACAGCTGGGATTGGGTTTCGCGGCAGCGACGGCAAAGGTGGGCGAAGC
>FSTL01000223.1_pt1 | contig 18242 bp, 18 predicted proteins | sample 1637241 | NCBI WGS metagenome assembly FSTL01 (sample SAMEA3914819, study PRJEB12502) | metagenome | biome: forest; material: soil | place: Canada | collected 2010-06-26 | depth 0.3 m | reverse complement strand
TAGTCGATGTAATAGGCGTGTTCCCAAACATCACAGGTGAGAATCGGATTTCTTCCCATTCGTCTTGGATTGTCGGCGTTCGAAGTCGATTCGATCGAAAGTTTCAGGTTCGAGGGATCTTGAACCAGCCAAACCCATCCCGACCCAAACTGACTTTTTCCGGCAGCTTTGAACTTCTGGCTAAACTCATCGAACGACCGAAAGTCATTTTCGATTGCCTTCAGAAGTAGTCCGCTTGGTTTGGGTTTATTCGGACTGAGACAGTTCCAGAAGAACGAATGGTTCCACGCTTGAGCGGCGTTGTTATAGATCGAGCCTTTTGCGGTCAGGATCAGTTCTTCGAGCGACTTGTTCTCGAATTCGGTTCCTTGAATCAGCTTGTTCAGAGTGTCGACGTAGTTTTTATGGTGCTTGCCGTAATGGTATTCAAGCGTCTCGGCGGACATCAGGGGCTCGAGGGCATTTTTCGCGAATGGCAGGGGTGCGAGCGTGTGCATGTAAAAACCTCTTTTCGCGATTAGTTTTGCAAGGCTTATGACAGTACCCCCGCTAGTGGTACATCCAGCCGATGATCGCGCCGTAAGCGACATGGGCAAGAACGGTGGCGAGCGGAGTTTGGCGACCGTAATTCATCGCAAGGTATCCAGGGGGTTCAAGCTGACGGGTGGGCTCGGGACCTTGATCCTCACTGGCCATGCGAGGATGCACGGAAGGAAGAAGCCACATTCCGACCGAGAGAAGAAAGAGCGCATGGAAAAGTCCCAACAGAGGGCCCAGGAGCCGGATCGAAGTGCGATCACCGAGCTGTAGAAAAACTAGGATGTAACCTAGTGAGAAGACCCAACCGAAAAGAAAGTGAAGTGTGAAGCCGATCACTTTGGCGCGATCTCGGTTGTAGGTGAAGATAGTTCCCAAGAGCAGGGAGAAATCCATTCGAGTAAGCCCTCCACTGCGGAAAACAGCGAGCAGAGTCGTCAACGCGATCGTCGCCATGAATCCCGAGATCACATAAGATGACCAGTTCATGGTCATGCGGCGATCTCCCCGGCATGGAGCTCTTCAAGTGTGAGAGCTGCGTTGATTAGACCGATGTGGGTGAACGCCTGCGGATAGTTTCCCAAGAATTCGCCCGTCTCGGGATTCATCTCCTCGGGCCAGAGCCCGACGGAGTTTCCGCGCGAAAGAAACCGTTTGAAGAGCCTCATGGCCTCGCCTGGTTCACCCGCTCGAGCGATGGCTTCTATCAGCCAGAAGCTGCAAACCCCGAAGCAGCCTTCGATTCCGGGAAGACCGTCGTCCACACCATTTTCGTTATTGGAACGCTTGTAGCGATAGACGAGATCTTGGGCTGCGAGCTCCTGCCGAATTCGATGAATAGTTCCTCTCATCCGAGCCGTATCGGGTTTACAGTAGCCCACCAACGGCATTGTCAGCAGGGCCGCGTCCATGGAAGTCGCTCCAAATGCCCCGGTATAGGAATTCAGCTCTTCACTAAACCCATGCTCCTCGATTTCGAGTCGGATCCTTGCGCACTCCGAGACGTAGTCTGAAATCGGAATCGTCTTCTCGCCATATCTCTTCCCGAATCCAATAAGACGTTTGAGCGCAACCCAAGACATGACCTTCGAGTGCGTATGGTGGAGTCTTGGTCCACGGGGTTCCCAGATCCCATCGTCCGGTTTGCGCCAGTGTTTGCAGACTTGCTTTCCCATGCCGATGAGAAATTTTCGCGTCTCTCCGTCGAATTCAATTCCGGCCTCTGGAAAACTGAGTATCGAATCGATCACTTCACCATAAACGTCGAGCTGGAACTGCGTGGTCGCATCATTTCCGATATGAATGGGGCGAGAGTTTCGGAATCCACGGTAACTGTAGAGATTGCTCTCTACCGGGGCCTGCGCGCCGAAGAGCGTGTACATGACTTTGTAGCGGCTTCGAACAGTGGGGCCCGTATCGAGCATCCAGTTCAAGTAGGCACGGGCCTCCCGAAGAAAGCCCAATCTTACAAGTGCTCTCACCGTAAACGCTGCGTCGCGCATCCAGCTGTATCGATAATCCCAGTTTCTGACTCCGCCGATCCATTCGGGTAACGAACTTGTGGGGGAAGCCACGATCGCTCCCGAAGGTGCGAACGTCATGAGCTTGAGCGCGAGTGCGCTCCTTCGAACTTGGGTTTCGAATACGCCGTGGTATCGGCATTCACTGATCCAGTTCCTCCAGAAACTGATAGTCAAATCGAGCCGCACTTGAGCCTCGGCGCCAAGAGCGGGAATAATCGCAGGAGCGACATGGTGGTAGGAAGTGGAGAAGAATCGGTGCTCGCCGGCGCGGAGTTCAAAATACGAAACGAGCTCGGGACCGCCCGCGCCATCCTCCCAGCCGATTTCTTTTTCACTGAGTTCCGACATCAAGACGAGTTCATCGTGCCCGCAAGTCCAGACGATTCCGAGTTTCCGCTGATTTCGAGGAATGTGTCGATGTTCGTTGTAGTGAGGCTTCGGACTGTATCTGAGCGAGAATGGAACGCTTCCCCGAGTCACTTCGATCTTTCGCAGTATCTCCTCAGACGGGAAGAAATGTCGGTTCTTCTGTCGCTCGTCGGTGCAAGAGAAGCAATCAATCAGACGTGCGGTTCCGGACTCTGTTTCGAAGTCGGTCTGTAAGACGTTTGTGTCAGCAAGGTAACTTTGATGACTTTGAAATGGGACCGAGGGACAGATCTCGAAGCGTCCGCCGGTTCGACTATCGAGTATGGCGCCAAAATAGGCGTCCGAATCGAAATAGGGCAGACAGCACCAATCAATCGATCCCCGATTTGAAACGAGCGCGGCCGTCCGGCAGTTGCCGATCAACCCATAGTTACTGATTTCAAGGGTCCGAGCCACAGAGTGGATCGTTGCAAAGCAGAAGCCGCAAAGCAGAAGCCCGCCGGGGGCATGAACTCCCGGCGGGACTCAACCGACTCGTTTATCTAAATCAAGGAATACCGGTCCAGATGAAGCAAGAGCCTGAAGTGCGGAGCAGTGAGGATCCGACGTCGAGTTCAAGCGTGGATGGAGAAACGTGATCTCCGCTGGTTCCGTCGGCGCCCGAGTGGAGTGCGCCGCGTGGAAGCGTGATCGCAGGATGCGGTCCGCTCTCACCCTGGATACGAGTTCCGAGCGCGTCAGTGAAGCGACGAGCGCTGTTGTTGAACAAGACGGAATTGTCACATTCAACTTCGAACTCAGGGTTGTTGCGTTGGAACGAGTCGTCCTGAACTTCGCCGCCACCGATGGTGACGCGCTTGTCGAATTTTGCTGATACCTTGCAGCTTTGATATCCGACCGGATTCTGTGGGTTGCTGTAATAGCAAACCAGGTTGAAGCAGGTCTCGCGGGTTTCTGGACGGCAACGGCCATCAGGACAATGGGATGGAGGCGAGGTTGGGATCGGACGCGGAGCTCCTGCTCCTGATTGTGCCAGAACCATTCCTGGTGCGAGTGCGAATGCGGCGAAGACGCCGATGACTAGGGATCTCATTGACATTGGAATTCATTCTCCTGTTTGAAAACGTTTTATGCTGACAACGAGAAAGCCGCTTGTGCAAGCAAGGGGCCCACGCATTTGTGAACCGGGTTTCAGCGGAATTGAATTTCTCGAAATCCCCGACTGATGGCCCTGATCAGTCGGTTAAAAAGTTTGGAGCGCAGATTTCCGGAGTGAGTGCCGCACGGATGCCTCGTGCGCTTGAATGAAAATGAAATCCGGAATTCGCAATGAAGTAACTCGCGTCCGATTTTAGCGGGTCTGCACAGGGGCATGGTGGTTGCAGTCGGCGCCGAGACGTTTTAACTCACAGGAGACTCTTCCCGATGATGCGTTCGTTGAAGGACAGGGGCGTCGCTGCGACAGCCTTCCTGATTTTGCTAGTTGATATTTCGTCTTGTCAGAAAGTGATTCCGTCGAGTCCACCCGGTGGAAATCTGGTGGACCCGACCCCTGGTGCGAGGGCTTCCACTCAGTCATGGAAACTGAGCTATTCGCCGGGGACGGAGATGACTTTCAGTCTGGATTCCGATGGAAGTTATGCAGTCGAGACGACCTTGGATGATCAAGCTTTTCGCGGTGAGCTCAGTCGAGAGGACCTCGCGTCGCTTGATGATCTTGACACTCTATGCAGTGAAGCTGCGAAGGATCACTCGATTGCCGCGCTGACACGCGGTGGCCACGAGACGTATTGTTCGGATCGTTTGACGAGCAAGCTTCGAGCGTTGAGCGACAAGTATATTCCACGGCCATTTCCAAACCCCTGCACCGGAGCGTCGGAAGCACTCGCGAAACTTCATGACGAAGTGAAGCGCTGTAGTCATGACCAGGATTGCTCGTGGATCGCCCCAGGCTACCTTCCAATCGACGAGCAGGAACTCAAGAAGGGCCGGACTCCGGAAAGTGATGATTGCGGTTGGATCCGACCTCTCGTTGTAGCCAACGCATTTGAAACTGTCGCGTCTCAACGAAATCTGGTGTTAGCACGGGCGGCCGCGGAGGACATCTGCCACGGCTCGTCTACCGGTGGTGCAGGCGGGCGCCCCGGATGTTGGAGGAAAGCCGACGAGATCACCACGATCGGCTTGCCGGCTTGTGTTCATGGAAGTTGTCAAATAATCCAAGGAGGATTTCATCAATGAATCGGGAATGGAAACGAGGATCGAAAAGAGTCTGGCCAGCGTTTGCGTTACTAGTGCTTCTTTCTCAAGGTGCGTACGCAGGGGACGAGAGCCCTGGTTGCGACCCGAAACAGCATTACTGTCCGCCGCGCCCTATTTGCCTAAACCTGGTCTGCGACTATCAGAAGATGGGGCAAGACCACGGACAAGATCACGGAAACCGGGAAGGCTATTCAAAGTGTAGGGCAGCTTCGAGCTTTACCAAGCTGGTCAGTTCGGACGGCGATGAGATCCGAGATCGCTCGGAAATGGACGTGAGTCTCGAAGTTGAATGCGACGGCATTCGGCTTTTCACGAATTCAGCGAATCGCTTTACTGATGCTCAGGGCACTCGGATTCAGGCGAAAGCGGGTCCCTTCCCGGCTGTCGTATTGCCTCGCGGGAGTTTGAGCGATGAGCATCGCTACGTTCCTTCGTCCCTTGAGCTGGAAGACCAGATCCTCAGAGGCGTTTGCTATGTTTATCCAGGCGAGGCGCTTGATTAATAGAGAGTCTGCATCCCTTTAGAGAAATGCGCGGACGGGGGAGGCGCTCCCTCGGCCGCGCATTTGCACCTCATTGTGCACATGATGCACATGATTGGTTTTATCTTGTTTGGTCTAGTCGTTGGTTTGATCGCCCGATTCATCATGCCGGGGCGGGATAGTATGAGCCTTCCGGTCACTGCGATTCTGGGGATCATCGGTTCGCTCGTAGCAGGCTGGTTTGGACGAGCAGTGGGCTGGTACGCCGAAGGCGATGGAGCGGGATTCATTGTTTCTACTCTCGGAGCTTTGGCACTTCTGTTTGCCTATAACGCGTTTGTCCGTAGACGTTCGGCCCGAGCAATGGCCGATCGATCGAAAAAGGACTACCCGCGAAAAGTCGCCTAATTTTTGACGGTCGGTTAAGTCGAGTCCCTTTTGCTGGCGGTGGTTGTGTCCTAGCTGAAATCAGCTATCCTAAATATCCATGCCAGCGATGATCTTCAGCACGAAAAGCTACCTGATTCTGGGTGGGCTCCCGCCCGGTTTCAAAGCGGCGGTTGACCAACTCGGTGAGATTGAAGGATTTAGGGTCTTGTTAGCGACCAATCTCGACGAAATGAAAGACTTCTGCACGCGAGTGAAGAACTTCGTCGGTATCAATATGTCGACTTCGGTTTCGCCTGAGTGGATGGAATACGCAAAGGCCCAAGCGGCCGAGAAGAAAGTTCCATTCAAACTGGTCGAAGCGAACGCCGATATTGTGGGTTTTCTGAAAGCCAGTCTTGAAGGGATCGAAGATCTCCTTCCGAAAAACATCTACGTCACGATGTTTAAGTGTCTCGAAACCATTAGCGGCGTTTTGTTTCCAGGAGCCCCCCTTCAGTGGAAGGGGATCCGAGGAATGCCGCCTGTCGGTTTACAGCACGACGATTTGATTTATTGCGATGATGTCGCAGAAGACATGTCGGCCAAACTCTTCGCGCGCGTTTCTCACAAAGGATTGCAGGCTGCGAGTCCAGCGCTTCAGCAGCTGGATGAGTCACAAATCCGTGATGCGGTTCGCGAGTTTCTCAACCAGACGCTCGGTCTGTTCAATCAGGCTTTGCGCGCTCAAGGTATGACACCGAAAATTTCGGTACCGGTCTGCGTGCCGCTTACATCAGGCGCAAAAGTGAATATCTCACTCTTCATGCCACGCCTTCGTTTTATCGCCGCCGGTGGAGCATTGTTGATCGAGTTCCGCCTACTGGCGGATGGCTCAGTCGCAGCACGGCTTCCAAAGCTGGCCTATGTCGCACCCGCCACGGATATTGAGATCCTTTAAACGCCCGACGGCGCGTCGCTAGTACGTCGAGCTGTACTGTTCGTGTACCGTAAGGCCCGACCAGGGCAAGTACGACGCTGTCAGCTGCGCGACGTAATTGCTGTAGTGATATTGAACATAGGCCGTCTTCATGACTTGCGGAGTCTCGGGCGGCATTAAGTAGGTCTTCGTGAGCGAGCCTTCAGATACGTGCGGGTCGCCTAGTTGGTGGCGAAGTCCGTCCGCGAGATCGTCGAGAAGTGGTCCGATGCTTTTGACGGAGATCTTTCGGCGAAAGACGTCGATGGCGACAAGTTTTCCCGAAGGATTGAACGCGAGTGTGAAGACGCCTTGAGTCTGGGAATCCCGACATTTCAAAAAGCGTCCGCCGCGAATGAGGACCTCACATTTTAATTTCAAGAGCTTTCCCCATTCGAGGGCATCGAGTTCAGTGCTCGTATCGAGCTTAAGTCCGAGTGCGGGTCGAACAGCAGCAAGCTCCCGGCCTTTTATGGCAGCCATGCCTCGAAGTCGTGAAGCTTCGACAGCATCAGCACTGAGACTCTTTCCAAGCGGACAAGTGACTCCCATCCACGTCAGTAACTTTGAATGTGAGAATCCTATTCCCGCGGTAACAAGAGCGATGGCGCCGATAGATTGAATGAAACGCATTTATAAGCTCAGGCTAGGAAATGGCATTGGCGACACCCTGGGCGTCGGCTGCGGAGTCGCCGACGGGTACGATGCGGTTGGGCTCGGCGCAGGGTTCGTGTCTGGAGAAGCGACGCAGCCGTTGTTCGGGGGGCTTGTCGGTGTGTAGTCGTAGGTCTTTTCGGTTGTAGGTGGGGCTACGATTTGGATTTTCAAGCCGACGAGTTCTTTTGCGACCGTAGTTACGTCCGCGTCCTCGAATCCGTTCTTTTTCAGGACCACGCCTAGGTCGGTGACAAACTGATCAAAGACATCGCTCGGAATTCCGAGCCCTGTGTGAATTGTCGACATGTCTTCACACGGGTACCCGTCTGGTGGAGCACCGCGGTAGGTCGAGGGACCCGGATAGGTCGCACCGCCGCCTAAGGCATTATTGAAGAACAGATCCAGGCAGCTCTTCAATCGATCCGTGCTGTCGTTGCCGCCGGTATCCAGGACCGTAGTGAAATAGGGATTCTGAGAACAATCCGCGATGAGTCCAGTGACTGCGTCATCAACGATTTTGGTCACGGTCGGTTGACCGCCGTATTTTACGTAGAGACTCGTAGTCGTTTGACCTGCCTGGGCCGGGCTCGTGCTGTCGTCGTTGCAGCCAACCAACGAAAAAGTGGCTCCGGCCGTTATCAACGAGAGCAAGAAGAGCGGGGTAATGAAGCTGAGTGGCTGGGGCGATTTCATCCGGTGGCCGGGTGCAGGAGACATACCGAAAGCTTTGCAATCTGGGGAAAACGCCGTAAAGGAAGGGAATGAGAGAATTACGATTCCTGCTCCTGGCGCTTGTACTGGGCTTCTCCGGTTCTGCGCAAAGTGATTCACGATCTTATGCGCGCACCCTGACAGACCTACTCGCAGGACCCCAGATGAAGGGCCGCGGCTATTATCTTGAAGGAGACCATAAGGCCGCAGCATTTCTGGTCCCGGAGTTTGCCCGTATCGGGCTTAAACCTGTTGCGGATAGCACGACCCAGGAATTCGAATTGGGCGTGAATACCTTTCCCACTGAGCCGGTTTTATCATTCGATGGACAGAGCTTGAAGCTTGGAGAAGATTTCATTCCTTCTCCCAGTGCGCCTTCGGGTGCTGGAACGGGAGTTCTCTATTTCTTGAACGAGAAGGTTTTTAGCGATCCGGTCGCGCTCGCAGAATTTGTCGCTCTTGATCTCAGCAACCGAGTTGTTGTTTACGATCAGCGCTTTGACGCAAAGACGTTCATTCAACCCGAAGCGTTTACACGCAAGATGAAAGAGGCGGCGGCCATTGTTGTCACTGCGCCCTCGTTGATTTTCAGTGTCGGACGTCAGGTCGGAGCTCGTCCTAAGTTCACAGTGCTCGCGTCAAAGCTTGATGCCACGCGTGGGGCTCTGCCTGTTCAGTTCAAAATCGACTCTAAGTTCATCGACGACTATCGCACAGCCAACATTGTCGGGATGGTTCCCGGCACTGAAAGTCCTGAACGGACCTTGGTCTTTTCGGCTCACTACGATCACCTGGGCGCTATCGGAGATCGAATCTACTTTCCCGGGGCCAATGACAATGCGACCGGAGTGGCAATGCTGCTTCAGATTGCGCAGTACTATGTCGCAAATCCTGCCAAGTATTCTGTCGTGTTCATTGCGTTTGCGGCCGAAGAAGCGGGCCTGGTTGGATCGAAGTACTTTGTTGAGCACCCTTTGGTTCCGCTCGCGCAGATTCGTTTTCTTGTGAATCTCGATCTTTTCGGGACTGGAGAAGACGGAATGACGGCCGTGAACGGGACCGTCTATCCAGAGGCTTTTTCGCTTCTCACGCAGGTGAATGCAGAGAAAAACTATCTGACCCGCATCGCTGCGCGCGGAAAAGCCGCGAACTCCGATCACTACTACTTTTCGGAAGCGGGCGTGCCTGCCTTTTTCTTCTATCTCGAGGGCAAATCGTGGACGGCCTATCACAGCATATCAGATACGCCTGCTGTGCCATTGTCGCGCTTTGACGAGGCCTACCGATTGATTCTCGATTTCGGGACTCGTCTTATGGCGAGCGATTTAACTGAAAGCCGAAGCTTCCGCGAAAGCTATCGCCGGGCTTCAAAGTCTTTAGACCCCACTCTGGACGATTAAACGCGTCCGTTCCGCAAGTCATCGGCTCAACCGCGAGTGCACGGCGACTGCCCGGTGCTGGAATCGCATCGCCGGTGTAGACGATGATGTAGTCGAAAGCCTGATCCATCCAGAGCGCCATTTCGAGCCCATTCTCTGGATTACGAATGCGCGCACGAGCGAGCCCGTCGGGGTCGCGCTTGAGTGTCATCAGACAATGATTGATTTCAACCGCTCCGACTTTTCTGAGCGTGCTGAAGTCGACTTCAGATCCAGCAGTTGGAAGTACGCGCCCGGTGGGAATGAGATTCTTGAATTCAATCGACTGGGACGAGGGTAGGAAGAGTTCGAGCTGATTCGCGGTTGCCGCGCCAAGCGTGAAGTAAGGGTGAAACCCGATTCCAACTGGTGCTGGACGAACGCCCACGTTCTTCATCTCGAAAGAGCATTTCAAACCTTGAGCAGAAAGTTCATAGCGGACTTTTAGTTCGAGCGAGAAATCGTAACCGCGATTCGCGTAGTGGGACGCCGGCAATTCGAAGCCAAGTTCGACCGAAGCAGGACTCTCAGTGATTACTCTCCACAGCTGGTTCCGTACAAAACCGTGAATCGCATTCGGACCATCTTTATCCGTCTTTTCAAGTTGGAATTGAATTCCCTCGAATTCGTAATACCCGTTTTCAACGCGTCCGGGCCAAGGCGCCAAGACATCGCCTTGACCGCCTTTCTTCGAGGCTTTCCCGTGATAGCCCCAGGCGATCTCGACACCGTCGCAGTCGTATCCGCGAAGAGAGGCGCCCCAGACGCCTATTCGTGCGCGCTGATTTTCGAATCCAAGCTCAATCTCGCGATCGTCCATGCCGCCCATTATATCAGCTCATTTCCGGACGCGGTAGATTCCATCCTGTTGAGACGGACAAGTTCCGCGCGAGTCGCAGTTGGATGTTGTGATGAATAGTTCGCCATTCGACCCCTGAAAGACGGTGCGCAATCGGCCAAGCTCGCCTTGAAAATAGACCTCGTGTGACTCGGTCGACATTCCGTCTGGCCCCGGAACGATACGATGAAGGTGTTCGCCCCCGGTTGATGCGACTAGAACATTGCCTTTCCATTCTGGAATGTCGCCGCCCTGATAGACCAGTGCACCCCCAGGTGGGACGGCAGTGGTCCAAGTGAGAATCGGAGAAACCAAGCCCGGCTGAGATTCACAGTGCCAGACGGTTGGCCATCCCAAGTCTTCACCGCGCTTTAGAACGGCCACTTTGTCACCGCCGGTTCGACCCTGGTATTCTCCGGTCGGTCCGTTATCGGTGACGAGTAAATGAGTCGAATCGATCCAGTCAAAGCCCTGTGGATTTCTGAGTCCTTTGATGAACCAAGGAAGGCCTGGTTCAGGGTTGTCTCCTGGTATGGAACCGTCGGCTGTGATGCGAAGAATTTTTCCGTTCGGGCTTTTCGAGTCGCGCGGCACGCTCGGATCGTTTCCTTCACCAGTACTGACGTAAAGGAAGCCATCGGGTCCGAACTTGATGCGTCCTCCGTCGTGAACCGCATACCAGGGAATGTTATCGAGAATGATGTTCTGAGGCTCTGCGGTCAGATGATCGGCGGATAGTTTGAAACGTTGCACGCGGTTCACATTGCCGCTCGAAGGAGTGGCCGTGAAGTAGAGGTAGAATAGAGAATTGCTTTGAAACTGAGGGTCGAGTGCAAGCCCGAGTAATCCGCCTTCACCACTGCCTACCGTTTCAACTGTAGCGACCGCTGTACCGACGAGTGTTCCATTTTTTACGAGGCGAAGTCGCCCAGGGCGCTCAGTTACGAGCCAGTCAGTACCTCCGGGTAGAATGGCGACTTCCCAAGGGGTGACCAGTCCAGTGACGACGGCCTCCGTGTGAACCGACGTCGTCCCGTCGGGGCCAAATCCAGAATCGACCAGCGTACATCCGGCTTCTCCAGAGGAAGCGTTGACCATGGGATCTTTCTCGTCTCCGCAGCGAGAGATCATGAGCATGAGAAGAACGAGGAAAAGTGTTTTTGCTTTCATTGAATTTTCACCGGTACATCGACGGAATTGTTTCCGGGATCGGATTCAGAAAATAGCCCATCGGGATTCACCGTGAGTCTGAGCGTGTAGTCGCCTTTGGGTACCCCGGTGACGTCGACGAACTGGCAGTCGAGCGTCGCATCGTAGAGATCGCCCCAGCCCGCGGTGATTCCTTGATTGTCGCAGTCATACAGTCCCTGAGGGCTCGAGGCATTGGCCTGAACAATGTCCATCATGCAAAACCCTTGTTTTCGACTGACGACGTCCTGTTCACCCACCTTGACGACGTCACCGGTCTCGGGGTTGACGAGCTCATAGACCATGATGTTTTTTAAAAGCTCGACGTTATGGCAGCTGCTCTTTTGAAAGAGTCCGCTCTCGGCGGGGCTTCCGATCACAAGATCGTCGCTTCCTAAATTAAGAATGGTTCCGTCAAAGCGCAGTACCGTTCTCTGTCCTGGCGCTCGCACGCACTGTTCGACGACTTCGCAAGAGTCAGCGGTAAAACTCTCGCTACTGACGCGGGCTGAAAGCCCGGCGGCCTTCGCGTCTACTTGAAGGTCCGGGCCTGGTCCGGTCGTGAGGGTTGGACCGAGAGCGGTGTACGTCAGATCGTTGAACCACCGAAGTTCTCCGTCTCCGGTATTCGCGAGCAATGAATTGATTTGTTTCGAGTTGAGTGATGCCGACGCGACGATGGTCCGGTTGCCGGTGGCACACTCGTCAACACAGCTTGGACTCGGATCGTCGACCGCAGCGCAATAGGAAGCGCAGCTTGTTTCGTCGGCTAGAATCGACGCGCGAAGAATCAACCCTTCGACCTGGCTTGTATGAAGCGTTTGGATTGTACACTGTCGGCGTACCGCTGCTTGGAGCGAATTAGTGTGTGCGGAGACCGTGTAAGAACCGGTCACTGAAGTGGGTGCATTTTGAATCACCGTGCCTGCGACATGAGCCGGGGTCGGCAGACATCCGTTCAGGCCGGCTTGAAACAGGTTCGCTCCGTCGAGCACGATTTGGTACTGGACGTCACGCGAGGCGACGATCGTTCCATCTTTAAATCGACTCGCGCCTGAAATCGAAATCGAACGAACCGCCGCACCTGATGCAGTAGCGCCACCGGCTTGGCCGAGATCTGATGACGATCCGCAAGCAATGCAGATCCCGCATGAGAAAATCAGCGCCAACATAGAGTGCCGAACCGGACGGTCCATAACCGAGCCGGTGAACGCAAACTATATTCCAGCGTTAAATGCGAAGAATGCTATCTACTTTGGCCAAAGAGTTTTCCGTCGACCGTGACGTAACCGCCGTCATGCTTTTTCGGATTGGTGGTGCGGTGAATCCAATGAATGATCGCGCCCGATGGCGATGCTTCATATCCGTCGGCGGCTTGAGTCGAGGTGATGTAGTCGCCACAAGCTTCGATTGGCAGGCCTTCATGAATACTTGGTAGCGCGCCGAAGCTGACGTTGTAGACGACTTCAAGAGTGTCGTCCGCGTTGGGACCGATCTTGATTTCAAAATGATTGTGACCGTTGCGCGTAGGAAAAACGCGATCGACGGTGCCTTCCACATGCGCTCGTTTGAGCGTCTGATTGGGTGTTGTCGATTTCCACTGAATGACTTCAGCGTTATCGACTGGAATCGCTTTTCCATTTTCGAGGCAGTCAGGAATCAGCTGACTTGCTTGTACGGACTGGGACAGAACCAGAAGAAGAAAGAGTGCTTGCTTCATACGGACCCCCTGTCGACAGCGCCGACATAGGTATCTTACGTTCCAAGCAGCCGACCTACAACCGTCAGTTTACGATCGTGCACCAACCGAATTTGTCTGCTGTTCGGCCGTACTGAATGTCGAGAATCGTCTTGCGCATCGCGGTAGCGATTTCGCCATTGTCTGGAAGCACAGCGCGGCGACCACCCGAGCTGAGCGCAAACTCTTGCACCGAACTGATGACCGCGGCAGTTCCAGTGCCGAAGGCTTCTTTCAACTGCCCGTTTTCTGAGGCAGTAAAGATTTCTTCGATCGAGACCGGGCGTTCTTCAACGCGGATCCCTTTGTCGCGAAGAATTTCCAGCACGCAGGTGCGGGTCGCGCCGTTGAGAATGCTGCCGTTCAACGCAGGAGTGACGACTGTGTCGCCGATGCGGAAGAAGATGTTCATGGTGCCGACTTCTTCGATCCACTGGTGAGTGGCCGAGTCCATCCAGAGCACCTGGTCAAAACCTTTGGATTTTGCTCTTTCGGCAGCACGCAAGCTGGCGGCGTAGTTGGCTCCCGCTTTCGCGTCGCCGATTCCGCCCAGAGCTGCACGCGAGTCTTCGGTCTCAACGAGGATCTTCAGACCCGATTGGCCTTTCTCGTAGTAGTTACCCACCGGCGAGCAGATGACAAAGAACATCGCTTCGTGTGAAGGGCGGACGCCGAGGAAGCCTTCGGTTCCCATCAATGTCGGACGCAAGTAGAGCGCTTCGCCTTCATCGCTTGGAATGCTATCGCGATTGGTTGAAACGGCATCGTAAGTCGCTTTGAGGAAGATATCTTTTGGGACTTCTGGAAGGCATACGCGGCTCGCAGATTTCTGAAAGCGAGCGGCGTTAAAGTCAGCGCGGAAAAGGCGGATTTTCCCGTCTTCTCCACGGAAGGCTTTCATTCCTTCGAAAATGGTCTGTGAGTACTGAAGAACCGAGGCAGCCGGATGCAAGGCGATCGGTGCGACGTCGGTGATTTCGAGAGGAGCCCAGCCCTTAGCGAGAGTCCAGGTAGTCTGGACCATGCGTGGGCTGAAGTACTTTCCAAAACCGAGGTTCTTCTTAGTTGTCATAAGGCATGCACTCTAACCGATCCTGGGCCATTAGAGTAGCGCCTGGTTTTGACCGGATGGAATAAAAAGCTCTATCCTTTCAGGCCCCATTTCCCCTTATTTTGAATACTTGTCAGGTTGCGTCAAACGTCATAAAGAGGGGCACCCCGCAGGAGACCTTTCATGACCTCGATTTCGACTTGGCTTAGCCTTGGATCCACCGTGTTCGCCCTGACCGCACATGCCGACGATTCCTTCCAGTATCGTTGGACCGGAGCCGAAGACACCCAGTCTGATCTGGCCCACGTGCTTCAAATAGTGAACACGCGCTCGGGTTTCGGTTTGAAGGCTTCGGACTTCGTCACTTTTGAAGATCGTGATCTTGCAAAGACCCATTTCAAAACGTTGGTTCAGGTTTCAAATGGTCTTCCGATTTCGGGAATGTCGATTCGCCTTTGGACGGATCTTGCGACCGGAAATACCGTTCAAGCGGAAGTCGAGCTTCAGGATCCGACGACTGTTAACAAAGCACGGTACGCGGGCCTGAGCTCTGCGGAAACAATGACGGCCGTTCGCAAAGAAGTTCTACGCAGCGGCGATGATCATCAGATTCGCGATCTGAAATGGCGCGATCAGTTGCAAGACAATCGTCCAGTTCGCGTTGTCACAGTCAAAGGCCGTCGCGGCAAGCGCACGATTGTGCTCTCGCTCAAGAATGGCCGCGTTCTGAGCTCGACCTATAATGAATTTCCTAAAGCTGATGAACCAGGTGAGTTCTCGCTGCCAGCGATGGTTTTCCCGATCTACGAAGAAGTCGAAGGCACAGGCCGCATTCAGTCCCGCGTTCCACGTGATCTTCGCTATCTCAAGTCAACAGTATCTGTGGTCGGTGACGACCCTTACGCCGTGATGAAGGCACACCAGTACACCGAAGAGTTCTATGACCCGGTTCAGGGCATGACTGATATCGGTCGCGCGATGGGCTACTGGTCCATGACTTATTTGAAGTCTCAGGCGGCTGGCATTTTGTCTCAGCTTCCTACGCGCCCGAACGCTGTCGACGCAGGCGGAGTCATTCTCGATGGCCGTTACGCCACGATCAGTCTCCATCCAGAAGCGAAAGCCGCTTTCGCTGGATTGAACTTCGTTCCAGGCAATTCAGGTCACTTCATGGCTCACTGGCAGCCGATCGGTGCAGAAGACGGCCCATGGCAGATGCTTCCAATGAGTGGTTTGCAAGGCAAGCCCCTGATGGTTTCTGGCGAATCGCTTTCGCGTCCAGCACGCCGCCTTCCGAATCACGATCCTGCAAGTTACATCAACGACGGGTTCGACGAAATCCAGGTGTACTACGCGATCAACCAGCTTTTTGATTCGCTCAAGCCAATGGGCTTCACGGACCCTGAACTTTCAACACGTCCGTTCAATGCGTTCATGTACGACCCAGATATCTCGATGCGCGACAACGCGTACTACACGGACGATACGATCAATTTCACGACGTACAGTCCTGAATCGGCAAACGCAGCTCGCGATAACTCGACCATCTGGCACGAGCTCGGACACGGTGTGATGGACCGCCTCATGGGCGATTTGATCACGCTCGCTGACACCGGCGGCCTGAGTGAAGGGATGGCGGATTTCGTCGCTGCCCTCGTCATTGCCGATGTTTCGAACAATCAACCGTTCGATGGCTCGAACGAGTTCCGCATCATCAACCACACGGGCTTCCACCTTACGAACGAAGTTCATGATGATGGCGAGTCCTACGGCGGCGCCATGAAAGACTTGCTCGATGGAGCGATGGCTAAGTTTGGAAATCGCGACGGACTTCGCAAAGTTGCGGACCTCACGATGGAAACCATGCGTTTCACTCGCAATCATCCTGCGCTTGATGCGAACGGCTGGTTCGAGCACATGGTATTCGCTGATAGCTTGGGCGCCGACGGCGTCCGCGCAAAAGGCGAGCTGAAGGATCTGATCATCGTAGCCCTTGCTGGAAGAAACTACAGCCTGGATGGCGGAGTGATCGCAGAATTCAGCCTGAAAAACGGAACCGACGAAGTAGCTTCAGGAAAGCCGGGTTCACGTAACTCGCCTCTGCATGCTGTGTTTGCAGGCGCATCGACCTCGACTTATCACCTCTCGGTGAAATTGACCGACGGCGACGCTTACAAGTTCAAGTTCCCAGTCACGGTGAAGGTCGAGTATCACGCTGGCGCGCTTCAGGGCGCGGTTCACTGGATGGGCGAAGAGCAGGGCGCGCAAACCTACGTTCTGAAATCGGCTGCCGATGTGTTGAACTTCGATGTGACGGCAAGCAGTCAGTGCGACGAAGTGAATCGTCCTGATGGAAGCTGCGTCGACTATGCCTACGTTCAGATCCTGAACAATGGCGAGACGAGCCAGCCACAGGCGAAGAAGCGCTTCTACCTCAGTGTCCTTCCGCAGTAAGGCCGGCTAGGCAGATCCTGCCGACTGTCCAAAGCAGGGGAAGTGTGAAAAAATCACTCTTAGAATGAGACGTGTTTTCTTCGCCCTTTTCCTGTCGCTGACATCACTGGTCTTGTCATCCGTTCCTGCTGGAGCGGCGGATATTCCGCGTGATCCGGATCGCCTCGTCTTTCCGGTGAATTACGCGAAGAAAGATCGCTGGCCACTGGTCGTTGTTCTGCACGCGTTTAAGGTCAACGGCGCCTTTGAAGAGGTCTATTTCGGTCTCGATTCACGCATGAACAAGAAGGACGGCTTCGTTCTTCTTCTTCCGGGATCGGTAAAAGACCAGCAAGGGCACCGGATTTGGAATTCGGCCGACTACTGCTGCAATCACTACGGCATGCCGGTCGACGATGTCGATTACCTCTATCGCCTGATCACGAAGACTCGTGACGAGAACAAGATCGACCCAAGTCGCATCTACCTTCTCGGACAATCGAACGGCGCCATCATGGCCCAGCGAATGATGTGCGAGCACTCAGAGCTCTTTGCTGCCGTGGTGAGCTTCGCCGGAGCGGGACAGAGACTTGAATCGCAGTGTCTGCTCAATACGCCGACTTCGTTTCTAGAAATTCACGCCATCCATGACAAGACGATGGCCTATGAAGGGCCGAGCAAAGAGTTTTTGGAAGAGTTCGCAGTGAACCATCACGGCGCGACTTATCCCTATACGCCAGACCCCGCCAAGCTGAGCTATGCCTCGGCACCCAAGAACGTCGCCTTCGTCGCTTCCAAGAACGGATGCGATCCCGATTCGCTCGAAGCGCAACCGAGGCGCAAACTGCTCATGAACGTTCATGGAAAAGACACGTCACCTGAGCATTACACGAAATGCCGAAACGGCGTCGACGTCGGGCTTTGGACGCTTGAGCGTGGCGGACACGTGCCGATGATCATGCCTGCGTTCAAGAATGGGGTCCTCGACTTCATGCTTTCAAAGACCAAGAGAAAGTAATGAAGTCGAACGCAATTCGAGCGCTGCTATTCGGAGCTTTGCTTTTCGTAGGTGGGTGTTCGAGCGCAAGCAAAAAGGCTCCGGATTTGGATGGAGCATTACTCCCGGAAGTAAAGTTCCAGGCGCTTTCACCCCGTGTCGTTCAGCTCTCGATCCAAAATAAGCGTGAGGTCAATCGAGCAGCCGGTAATGCTTCGGAAGTGGAAGAGGCAGTAAGGCGAGCTTTGACTAACGCGCTTGAACGCGGTGGAGTTAAGGTCAAGGATACTGCGTTGAACAAGTTCATTGTGGTGATTTCTGACTATCCTTCCCGATCGATGCAGGGTGAGTGTGTGAAAGTAAATTCTGAACTGCGTGCACGCTGGGGAAATTCTTTGGTGACTGAAGGCTACGGTTGCCATCAGCTCAAACATTTAGTTGGGTTCTCACTCGGTGGAGACCTTTCCGAGGCCTATCGCCAAGCGCTTTCAATGACTCTCGAGTATTTAGAAAATAATCAGATGAAGCTGATTGGACACTAATGAGTCGAAAGGCCTGTGTCGTAGGTGCTGGCTTGGCCGGAACCTTCACCGCAAAAACACTTCTCGAAGGCGGCTGGACAGTGCGCTGGATTGAGTTGTCGTCACAGGTCGCCCCCCGTGCGTCGGGAAACCCTGCGGGTATTTTCAAGCC
>FSTL01000360.1_pt1 | contig 18269 bp, 20 predicted proteins | sample 1637241 | NCBI WGS metagenome assembly FSTL01 (sample SAMEA3914819, study PRJEB12502) | metagenome | biome: forest; material: soil | place: Canada | collected 2010-06-26 | depth 0.3 m | reverse complement strand
GCCCAATGCCGCGCCCAGTGCCTCGCGAAGTGACGCGAAACTGCAAAACTAGCCTTCTTGTAGCTCTCGCTGTTGCGGCGCTACCAAGCTGTGCGAGTCCGCGTATCTATCACGCAGAGCTCGGAGCTCGTTACGAGTCTTACGCCGCCGCGCCATCTGAGCCTGTGGACGCTGCTCTTTCGCGCTATCTTGCGCAGCCTGTTTTCACGCTGTCAGGAAATAACACGAAGCTTGATTTGAACGGCTTCGGCGGTCAGATCGCGCTTCAAGAGCGAGTTCGGTCGATCGTCGCGCGCCTGGCGCTTTCATTCACGAGCTACGGTTCTGTGAAGAACGTCTACCAAGTTCCTACCATCGGTCAGATCGAAGAAACACTGAGCTGCAAGAGTGCGGGGCTCGATGGGTCAGTGGGCTATCAAATCGGATGGTTCAGACCGCTCTTGTCTTACAAGTTGCAAAGTCTGGTCACGACCATGACCCTCGTAAACCCTGGTGGAACTCGCCCAGAATCGAATGACACCTATAGTGAAACGCAGTTTCTCGTAGGCGGAGGACTCGGGGTCGAAGTTCCGATCAGTCATGTGTTTCGATTCGCTGCACAAGGAACCTACCGCGTTCCATTGACTTCCGGATCGGTTGGCACCGGCGGCTATCACGAAGTCACGGTCCAGGGCGGCCTTCTTTTCGGAGGTTGGGAGCTCCGGTGACTCGGAGCACGAAGGCGACACACTCTTTGCGGCTGCATCAAAGTCGTAAGATGGGCCGCGTCACTGATATAAACCTCGGCCGTGACTCTTTGGGTTCGCTTCCTCATTTCCATGGTCCTCGTTTCGTCATCACTGACCTTACAGTGGTACCTTCGAGATCTTTTCATGGAATGGAGCATGTTTCTGATCCCTGTCAGTTTCGTGATTTTGGGTGCCCTCTATGTCGATCTCACCACGGCACTGATCACTTCATTCATGAGCGCGGTCGCGATCGATTTCTTTTTCGTGGAGCCTTATTTTCATTTCGGTTTTCAGCAGAAGCAGGACCTTTTTAGAAGCGCGATCTTTCTTTTGGTTTCAGCGCTGCTGAGTATTTTGGTTTCGACCACACGACAAGCGCTGGAGAGAGCGGAGGCGGCTACATCGCGACTCAGGCTATTGATCGACTCATTGCCCTCGCTCGTAGGTTATGTGGGAACCGACCGAAAGGTGAAGATGGTGAACCAGACCTTTTCGAAATGGGTGGGGATCCCTGTTGAAAAGATCACGGGGCGGGGTGTCCGGGAACTGACTGGAAACGAAGTCTATAGCCAGGTGGTTGAGCGAATTGACGGGGCGCTCAAGGGGCACCCAGCTCGATATGATTCGAGTGAGTTGAAAAATGGGAAGCTCCACCATTTCGATATTCAATATTTGCCGGATTTCGACTCTACAGGTCGGGTTCGTGGATATTTCTACTGTGCCCACGACGTCACCAATCAAGTCGATGCGATTCATATTCGCGAAGAGTTCCTCTCGGTCGCCTCTCACGAATTGAGAACTCCGATCACCTCGATGAAATTGAATCTACAGATCTTTAAGCGAAACCTGGAGGGTAAGGCTCCGTCTGCACTCGACCCTGACCGAATTCTTAAAATGGTGAATCAGACGGACCAACAGCTCAGTCGCCTGTCGCGCCTCGTGGAGGATATGTTGGATATTTCGCGCATCAACACGGGCCAGCTCTCGGTTCGATCCGAAAGTGTGGATCTGGCTACTTTGATTCGTGACTCGGTTGGACGATTGGACCCGCAGCTGATGCGAGCGGGATGTCAGGTGACGCAGAGACTCGAAGATGGAGTCTTTGTTTCGGGAGACCCGGTCCGAATCGAACAGGTGATCACAAATCTTATGACGAACGCCTATCGGTATGGCGCGGGAAATCCAATCTTGGTTTTGATGGATCAGACAGCCGATGGCTACGCGGAAATTCGTGTCGTCGATCACGGAATTGGAATCGCTCCTGAAAATCAGGAGAGAATTTTCGATCGATTCGAACGGGCCGTAGGTCCGAACGAAGTCAGTGGTTTAGGCTTGGGTCTTTTTATCGTGAAAAAAATCGTCGGGCTTCATCGTGGCGCAATTCGGGTCGAAAGCACGGAGGGAAAAGGGGCGACCTTTCTCGTGAAGTTCCCGATAGCGACAGCGTCCTGTGCACTGACTAAGATCTCGGCTTGAATAAGTGAAAGTCTGTTAGGGTTGACACATGTGGGTGATTCGAACTTCAGACGCAGAGTGGCTAAAGACACTGGCTCAAGTCTACCGTGAGCGCAAAGAAGCCGTGCTCATGGACGACGCCAAGCTCGGGGTCGACCCGACCAGTCAGACGCTTTTGCAAATGGGTAGAACCGGCGCACTCGGCCGTGAGGAATGGGTCGCAGTCGGCGTATCTGTCGGCTTGTCTTCGGCCGGTATTTTTCTCGTAGTTTTTGCCGCGCTCGATCCCGAGCCTTGGAGCAAGGTCGGCTTTGCGATTGGTGCGGGCAGCGTCTTGGCTCTTACGGGCGGATTCTCGGCAATTCGAATTCTGACCCGCGTAAAGCCACCCCGAGTTTCAGTGGGTAAGTCGGGCTTTGAAATTTCCTGGGACTAAGTGCAAAGCCGGCGGCTGGCGAAATCCGCACAGCTGCCGGCCCAGACTACGAAACCTACTGAGCCCTATAAGACTTTCTTTTCTCCCGGAACGGAGCGAAGGCGAGCCGTCGTGGTTTTGCCATTCTCATAGAACGAGCGAGTCACTTCAGATGCGACGCCCTGTCCACCGAGGCCAAATGCCAGTCCCAATGCCAGTGAGATCGAACCGACCAGACCGACAAAGAGAATATTGATCAGATTGGTGGCGATTCCGAGCTGATTGACCGAAGCAATCACCGCAAATCCCACGATCGCGTAACGCGAGATCATTGCAAAGACACCGGGGCGAGAAACGCCCATTTTCGTGACGGAACTCTCCACCAGGCGGCTGATGAAATTTGCCAACATGGTACCACCGACCAAAATCAGAACAGCGACCGCTACATTAGGAATGTAGAGAAGGATGTTGTTAATGATGAGCGTGACCTGAGGCATGTTCAGGATATTTGCGGCTGCTTGGATGAAGATCAGGCGGATGAACCATTTTGTAAGAAGCGCGAGAAACCCAGACGCTTTCGGATGGCCCTCGGAAAGCTGGGGAAGATAGCCCGTGAGACCGGTACGAGAGACGGCACTTTCGAATTTTAGAGTGACGAGAAGTTTTTCAACGAGGCGAGCGACGGCTGAGGAAATCAACCAACCGATCGCCAGAATAATCGCTGCTCCTAACAGCGACGGAATGAAGTTCATAAAGCTATTGAAGCCGGTCATGAATCCCGCCCAGAGGGAATCGGCCGAGTTTGAAATGTTGTTCATAGGGCCTCCGCCCCATGTCATTACAAGAAGCGTGCGTTAGGCTGTGCTAGGTCTTGAATTTGTTGATGTTTTCAGGCTGCCCGCTACCGTGTTCGGTTCAGGTCTAAGCTGTACTTTCTGGGGAAAGTATGACATGGTGCGCCAATGCAAAGGCTCGTCTGGGTTCATCGCATGGTCGTTGTCGGGATCTTGGGGGGAGTCTTCGGAATGGGCAGTTCCGCATCTGCCCAGTACCCAGAGTCCACAGCCGTGCCGATCGACTTCTCTACTCCCCAGGCGCAAGACGCTTGCCGAATGAGGGAGTACATACTCGAAGACCGGATTTTCGAGCACAACGACGACATCGATTATCGCGCGACAAATGCTGAAGGAAAGATTCACTCCTTCACTCTTGAAGCGCTGCCCATGAGTGAGCAGGTCCCCAATCCTCAGTACGATGACCAAGATCCATTCTCGATGAAGAAGGCCTACGCGCGCCGCTGGTGGAGTTTTGATTTTCCGGGACATCAGCGCGAGACGGATCTGCAAATCGTCGACTGGCCGATGGAAGTGATTCGAAACAAGGCCACTGGTGAGGTGGTCACTGCCGGCAGAAACGACAGCATTCGCGTGAAGATGCTCACGCTCTTTCCGAGAAAAGTTCTTCCGGGTATTCGTTTCGTGCATCCCGAAGGGAAAGCGTCTTTTTTTGAAGTCACGCTTTCGACCGGGGAAATCGCCCGCTTCGACGCCTTGACTCGCAAACCGATTGGCGGCGTGGTCTCGGAAGTTGCAGCTCAGGACGGGGGGTTTACTCCTTGGGTGGCCTACACTCCGGATCCACCAGAAGAAGATGAGAGTTCCGAGCTTCGCTCGGCTTTGTTCGAACGTTCCCCGTTGCTCATGCCTGCACCGGTGCCGAACTCGGATGGTCCGGTCGTGGTTCGCTCAGCGCCGCGTACCTTGCCGATTCCCGAGGCACCTGAACTTCCATTTTTCCCAGTCGCCGCCGATTCGCCAGCGCCGAGCTCTCCTTCGGCTTCGCCGTCTGCCGGCCAGGCTGCGCTCCAGATACGAAAAGTCTACCCAAGCACCGTCGCAGATTACACGGGCGCAGGGTTGGTCGTGGTTTCGCCGGTTACGAACATCGACTTCCGCGATCCTGGTAACACCGTGACGGTGAGAACCGGGTCGCCGGATGCCGCTTGTCTGAGAGCCGCGCGCACTACCGCGCAGAAAACGGCTTGTTCGCAATGTGCTTTAAAGAGTGACGACCTCTGGTCGGGTTTCTCGGGCGATGGCTACAGCTGCACGCAGTTCAAGTTCGCAACCGATGCCGAGTTCGACGCGTATCTTCGTCGCAAATGCGGCTTCGGAATTCCGCGCATCTAGTAGGTGTTTCTCAGTTTAACGCCGACGGCGACCAGCGCGGCCCCGATGCCCCAGACCAGATACTCGTTTTCGAGAAGGTAAGGGTAGATCAGAAGTGCTGCGCCAATGACCAGACTTGGGATGTGCGAGAGGCGCTTTGCGCGTTTAATGAAATAGACGCCCATCGTTCCATAGAGAAAGCCTGCAGCCAGATTTGAGATACTAAAGTTCATGTGGCCACTCAGGTTCGTTCTGTTTGGTAACGCTCAAGGTGCCATCGGACTCGAGTACCGCGGTGTTGATTTCCTGAATCGAGTGGATGCCCTGTTTTCGAAGCAGGGATTTGAGATCGCCCAAGCTCAGCCGTTCCTTGCGAAGATTCGGCGCAATGACTTGGCCTTTGTGAACGAGCAGTCTGGGCGTGCCTTCAAAGAGCGAACTGAAGAAGCGACTTCGATAAGTTAGAAATGAAATCGCCGCGCTCAGCGCAATCAGCACCGCCGCGAGGATAAGTCCTCCGCCGAGCGAATTATCGCCGCCGTTCATGGCGTTTTGAACCGCATTGCTGATCAGAAGAATCGCAACAAATTCAGTCGGGCCCATTTGGCCCAGCTGCCGCTTTCCTGAAATGCGAATCAGGATGAGGACGCTGAGGTAAACGACAACGGCTCGGAAAACCAATGCACTTGCGGGGACGTCTAGGTGCGTGAGCGATTCGATGAGCATGGCTATTCGTGAGTGGGAACCAAAATGCGAAACGTTGTATGGGACGCTTCGGGCAACAAGGCGAGGGTCCCGCCATGGCTCTCGACGAGACCTTTTGAAATACTGAGTCCGAGACCCGTGCCTTTTCCGGTTTCTTTAGTCGTGAAAAAAGGCTCCATGATTTTCGCGGCGATCTCGGGTGCGATTCCTCTACCGCTGTCTTCGACGAGAATTTCCGCGTGACCGTCTACCAGCGCAGCGTGAATTTTCACCCATGCGGACTGACTCTCAACGACAGCATCAAAGGAGTTGTTGAGAAGATTCAAGATCACCTGCGAGATCTCGCCAGGTCTTCCTTCGATTTGAACGTCATTCGGGATGTCGAAGCTGAGTGAAATTCCGGCGTCGCTGAACCGGCTTCGGCAGAGATCCAGCGACTCCTCGATAAGCCCTTTGAGAGAAATGACTTCGGACGGGTCGTGTTCAGTGTTTCGCGAGAACGTCCGCAAAGCCCCGATGATTCGAGTAATTCGCAGAATAAGTGAGCTGATAGTATCCAGGTCCGCTAACGCAGGGCTATTTTCCGATGGTCCGTTTTTGACCCGCGCGCGCATGACGAAGATTTTCGCGACCATGGCGGTCAGTGGATTGTTGATTTCATGCGCCATGCCAGCCGCCATTTCGCCTAAGCTCGACATTTTCTGGCTTTGCAATTGCTTCTGGTGCTCGACTTGAAGTTTTTGAAAGTAGGTCTGACTTTCATTCTCGAACTTAACGCTGAGCTTCAGGAAGTAATAGAAACCGACAACGAGTTGAGACGTCGTAGCTAGAAGCGCGAAATAACGGACGTAGTGAAGGTCGTAGGCCTGGTCTGGATTCAGGCCGATATCGAAGCCCACGGATTCTCCGTAGAGCAGCAGAGCCACGGGAAGGGCGGAAAGGTAGTACCAGCCTCTTTCTTCCCAGCTAAAGCACATGAACGGCAGAACGGTGAGAATGAACAGGAGGCTCTCGATGTTTGAGCTTCTCAGGTAGCACGCAAATAGAAATACAATGAAGTCCGCACTTAGAACCTGAACAATTCGACCGCCGACCGTGTAGCCGGAGGCCGTGAGCAGGTAGGAGCCGATGTAAAAGATAAGGGTAATGCCAACGTATTCAACGAGGCGATTGTCATGCATCACGAACTTGAAGATCATCCCGAAGATGATGGTGTTCGCGATCGCATTGATCAAAAGCGTGTTGTTGAGGCGCACGGCACGTTTTTTAGACGTACTGTCTGAAGTACGAATGCCAACGGTGATGAGGCGTTCGTAAAACTGCTTGAGCCTTTCTAATTGCATACTTATCCCCCTACCAAGAAGAGGGTTCGGATTCAATCAACAGGCTTTGTTAATAGTCAGATTGTTATGCCGGAACGGCAGCAAGAAAATGGTTGGAGTGATAGGGATTGAACCTACGACCCTCCCCGTGTGAAGGGGATGCTCTCCCACTGAGCTACACTCCAACATGTGCAAACAGGTGAGAGCGCGAACCTAACTTTGACTCATGGGGTTGTCAACCCCTTCATGCCGCTTCGCCGGGGTGTCGCCCGCGCATCTGCTCGCCACCATTGGCATTTTGGGTGACCTCGGGGCGCGAGTCGGCATATTCCGGAAGCTCTTCGAGCTCCATTTTATGGAGCTGAATTCTCATCCCCAATGGGCCCATCTGTTCCAGGGGAATGTTCTCTTCGGCCAGCGGGACGATGTCACGAGATTCAAATTCAAGGTGGGTCTCGAGGACCTCAATCAGAGATTCCATTTCGGTGTCCCAGCTATGACCCTCTTTATAGAGTTCGCGAATCTTATCGACCCATTCAAGGATGGGTTGGTGCTCGGCAAAGGCAGCCGCGACACGCCTTATGCCATCCTCGCCGCAGCAGGCCTGAATTGCTGGATAGAGCAGGTCTTGGTCTATTTTTGAATGGATTTCGGCCTCCATCAGAATCTGCCGACAAACCGCATCTCTGAGCGTGCTTTCGCGAAGGTCGAGGGCTTGATATTGGTGGAAGAGCCCTTTGAGGCGCTTATGGTAGTCGAGCACGATATGGGTAGCGGCTACGCCACCTCGATCAGTTCCAGATATTTCACTCACGATGACTACCTCCTGCTTCTGGCGCGGTTTTTCATTCGTAATTCTTCGGCGCGCAGACGGCGCCGTTTGATTTCTTCCGGGTGGCCGGGGCCGAGACGGAAGCGGAGTCCCTGCGGAACTCTGCCGGCCACGTCTTCCTGTGGCTCGTCTCCGAAAGTGTTTTTCATTTCGAGTGAGCCTTGCAGGCCGGCCGAGTGTTCGTCTCCGCTCTCTTCAAAGCCTTCCCGGTTCCATTCGGACTCGTCGATGTGAAAATTGGGATGGTCTGTAAAAGCGCGAATCTGCTCTTCGCCGCGCATCGGACCTTTTTCTGCCATGTCGAGATGTTGCTCGATGGAGCCCGACGTTCCTGGAGCCGCTGCGGTTTCTGATTTCAGTCGTCGAGATGACATACTCCACCCTCCCGGAAATGCTTACGCGGCTCGCGAGGGAAGGAATGCCTCTCGGGCTTCTTCGATGTGAGTCGCTAGCGATTCAAGTTCCTCAACAGAACAGGTTTCTTCAATCAGGTTGAAGAGTTCAGTTTCTTCGTCATCGACGTGACTTTGGATCGAGCTGACCAGCTCATCAAAATGGTCTTCGAGCTCCATGTCGTTTCCGTCGTCAAAAGAGGCGTCGAGATTTTCAACCAGCTCTCGAATTTCGAGATGATCGTCATAGAAGTCCGCGATCAAATCGCTGAACCCCTCTCTCTTTTCGAAATGTGGGTAAAACACGGCCTCTTCGACATGAGTATGGCTGTCGATTTCCGAGCGGAGGCGTTCAAAGATCTGTCGCTTCTCGGCCCGTTCTTCCGAAGCCTCAAAGCGATCGATCATTTCATCGATTTGATCGTGGTCCGATCTGAGAAGATCCAAAGCGTTCATGTGTTCGCAAACCTGCACGAAGGGGGCCACCTGCTGCGTTAGGCCGGTTGTGCCGATAGCAGGAGAGGGCCTGTTTTTTGCTGACTTTTCGCGGATATGGACAAGAACGCTGCCGCATATCGAGTTCCTACCTATGTGTTTGGCGGCTTCTGGGTGCGCGCCGCAGCCGCGGTGATTGATGGCATCGCGCTGAATCTGATTCTGCAGCCGCTCGATATTTTGTTCCGGTTTGGAGTTCAGAGGCTCGCTTCACGAGGGGCGATTACAGATCAGGCGGCCGACATCCTGATCGGGGCGTTTATCTTCGCGTTCGGCACCACGTTCGCCTTTCTGTATTACGGGGTCCTTCAGCCGCGCTGGAAAACCACGCTCGGCAAGCGCCTGTTTGGATTGGTGCTCCTGAACGAGAATCTTGAGCCGATTGATTGGAAGCAGGGGATGAAGCGCTACGCGATGTTGCTCGTGAGTACCCTGCCGTTTTACGCCGGTCTCATTGCGACCGCCTTTAATCCGCGAAAGCAGGGCTGGCATGACCGAGCGGTAGGAACGGTCGTTGTTTATCAGGCCCGTTTGAACGTCATGACGCACGGCATTCCAGAGGAGTTCGATCAAGCCGCTTAGCTATCTGAAAGCCAGGGGCCATGGTATGGCTGGCTCCATGGAATCGAATCAAACTCGGGCTCGGTCAAGGGTCGCCCTTGTGACCGGTGCCGGTCGCGGAATCGGCGCAGCCACTGCGCTTGCGCTGGCTGATCAGGGACACCGAGTGGCTCTTGTCAGCCGAACGCTTTCTGAAGTGCAGACAGTCGCGGCCGAGATCACGAAAAGACACGGAGCCGGGCGAGCATTCGCGATGGTTGCGGACGTCTCGAGCGTAAAAGACGTCGACTCTGTTTTTCAGGAGATCGCATCGCTTTGGGGCCCGGTCGAGGTTCTCGTGAACAATGCGGGCGTGATCGCACGACAGCCGTTTGTAGAGATGCCGATTGAAACGTTCGACCTGATACAGGCCGTGAATGTGCGCGGGCCTTTTCTTTGTTCGCAGCGCCTATTCAAGGGGCTTCAGGGGACAGGCCTTCCAGGAAGCATCGTCAACATCAGCTCGCTGGGTGGAATTCGCAGCACGCAGAAGTTTGAAGGCTTCAGCGCTTACGTCGCGAGCAAGCATGCGGTCGTCGGGCTGACGGAAAGTCTCGCGGTCGAAGGTAAGCCGCTCGGAATTCGCGTGAACTGTGTGGCACCGGGCGCGGTGGCGACAAAAATGCTCCGCGACGCAGTGCCATTTCTCAAGACCAGCACGAACCCCGAAGATATCGCCGAGATCATTGTTTATCTCAGTGATGAAACCCGCTCGAAATCTCTGAATGGAGTGGTGATTGAGGTGAATTCCAATGAGTAGTTTCTATCGGGTTCATATTCGTAAGGAAGCTCTGAAGTTTTCTTCGGCCCATGTCACCGTCTTTGCAGACGGCACAAAAGAGCGCCTGCACGGTCACAACTACCGTACGGAAGTCAGCCTCGATTTCGCTGACTTCACGCTTTCGACCATGCTGCCGTTCTCCGAAGTCAAAACGGTCATGCGCGCGATCTGTGAGCGCTGGGACGAAAAAATTCTGCTTCCCGAGCTCTGCCCATTTTTGAAGGTCGCATCGAAGTCCGAGAAAGAAGTCGACCTTACGATCTGTGGCAAACGTTACGTCTTTCCTTCTGATGAAGTCGAGTGGCTAGCGGTGGACAACGTGACGAGCGAAAGCTTGGCTCAGCAGTTTTCGCAGCGTCTTCAAGCTCAGATGAGTGCCGTTTTGTTTAAGCATGGGGTACGCCGTCTGGAAGTTCGAGTCGAAGAAATCACCGGCCAGGGCGCTTCGTATATTACCGAGCTGGAGGCGCGTTCGTGAAGGTCACTCTGATCATTCGCAGTGAGCTCGTCGCCTCGCATTCGCTCGATGGTTATGAGCAGCCACATCCCCATCGTTGGAAGCTTGAGATTCGTGTCAGTGGTGCTCCGGTCCGGGGTCGCATCATCGACCTTCCAGTCTTGGAAGACGCGCTGAAGTCAGATCTGAAGAAGCTGGACGGTTGTTACTTGAACGAGAGTCCACTCGTTGACGAGGCGACCCGTGCGTTTCCGACGTGTGAGACCCTCGGAGCTCATCTCGCTGAACACTGGGACAGGATCGTGCTTTCAGTGCTGCGCAAAGACAATCCGACGCTCAAGCTGGTTTCGGTTCAAGTCACCCTCTGTGAAATGGACGGACGCGAGTTTGGCGCCGCACTGATTGAGCCGGGCGAAAACTGAAAATGGTTCAACCGGGGGCGGTTTGCATTTCATGGGTCGCGGCGGTTCTGCTCAGTTCCGCTTTTGCGTCTGAAGCGCCACCTGTCTCGCCCACCCCGAGTCGTCTTGATTTAAAGGCAGCAGTCGAACTCGCCATCGAAAAATCGCCCGCTTTAGGTATTGCTTCGAAATCAGTCATGAGTCGCGAGCTCGAATACAGCAATGCAGTCTCTGCATTCTTTCCCTCCGTCGATTTCGGGACGACCGTGGGTCCCCAGGGGCCGCAGATCACTGGAAACGGTGTCATAGGAAGTCAGTTTAATTTGACTCTGAGCGAGTCGCTCTACGACAACCACACGTCGATCATCAGGCTCGCGGTGGCAAAGAGGCAGCGTGAGTACGCGCATCTTTCGTTTCGGCAAAGCCGTGACGATTTGACTGTTCAGATTGCGGGTGCCTATTTCCGATATTCTTCCAGTCAGGCTCAGACTGAAATTCGCGAAACTCAGCTCGGAACGCTTAGGAAAGAATTTCGATCGCTTTCTGAACAATACAATCAGGGACTCAAAACCCGTCGCGACTATATTCGCCTGCAGACGCAGCTTCAGCGCGCCGAGCTTGACCTGATCGCCGCAAGAAACACGGTCGCTCAGAACGGAATCGAACTGAGACGGCTGATCGGTTTGGATGCGGGAAGCTTGGTTGAGTTTCTGCCGGTTTCAACGGGGCTTGCACGTTCGTATCACCCGTCCCTGCCTGAGAAAGCAGCGACGGTCGACATGACCTTCGAACGCTCGCTCGCTGATTTGCAGAACGATGTGAATACGCGCTCGATCGAGCTCGCGCAGCGAAAGTACTGGCCAGTCGTGAGTCTGAACGGTCAAATCACCTATCAAAGAAATGATTATCTTAACCCGCTCCTACCCACGGGTACTGGCTATGTAACGCCCGCGGTGACCCCTTGGAATTGGAATGCGCTTCTGACGGTTCAGTACAATATTTTGGACTGGGGCACGCGGCGTCGAAACGTCGAGCTCGCTCGGGTTCAGACCGACTCGCAGTGGGATCAGCTGCGCGCCGGGCTGCTATCCACTGATGCGAAGATCCAAAGCACTTGGCTTGATCTGAAGCAGCTTGAAAAGAGTCTTATCCTGAATCAGGAGCTGCTTAAAATCGAGGAAGAGACCTACGACATTCTTCAGCGCGAATACCGTGAAGGGCGAGTGGCCTATCTCGATTTGATTACTGAGCTGAACAACCTTCTCGATGCCAAGAGCAGGCTCTATACTTCTTACTTCGATCTCCAGACCCGTTTGGTGACCTACCGTTATTTTGAAAGGGGCGCTTATGAGAGCATCGTTAAAGCTCACTGAAAAGGTCATTGAGGCCACGGCCGTTCAGATGCTGGCCCTCATTTTCTTGGTCGCCGTGTTTGGAGTCTCTTGTTCCACCAAGCGGGACGGTGAACGCCCCGTGGGCGAGGTCAAGCGCGGTGAGCTGGTTCAAAAGGTGACGGTTTCTGGGCGTATCGTACCGAAGCGCAAGAGTCTCGTGACGGCGCCGTACGCGGGCTATGTTCGAAAGCTCTATGTAAAGATTGGCGACGTGGTTCACGAGGGCGATCCATTGGTCACTGTGACTCAGTCGCTTCGAACACAGGAGGAGAGTCATCCCCTGCGCGCGCCGTTTACTGGCGTAGTGGTTCAGGTTCTGAAATCCGAAGGCGAATATCTACCTGCGGGAACCGGTGGTAGCGACAATTCGTCGGCGACGATTCTTCGTGTCGACGATCTCAGTCAGCTTCAAGTCGAAGCGGACGCGCCCGAGCTCGAGTTTCCGAAGCTCAAAGCAGGTCAGCCTGTTTCGATTCGCGCGACCGCCGTTCAGGAGCAGGCTTTCAAAGGCAAGGTGCTTTCCATTTCTCTGGCCTCGAAAGAGCAAACCGGATGGGAGCGATCGCGAGTCGAGTTTCCGTTTAGCATCGAGGTGCTCGATCATGACCCGCGCTTAAGACCAGGTATGTCGGTGATTGTCGATATTGAAGCGATGAAGTTTCCGGGCGTGCTCATGCTCAAGCACGAGTTCGTCGAGAAAGCCGGCGAGAAGTACTTTGTGACCCTCGAAGCAGGCGAAAAGCGGGACATCAAAGTCGGCATTCAGAATGAGGAAGTTTTTGAAATTCAGACGGGACTCAAAGAGGGCGACCGTGTCAGACCGGTGGTTTTCTAAGTCGTGATTGAACCCCTGGTTCGAGTTCAGAATCTGAGCTTCTCCTACACGGTGGACGATCGAAAGATCGAGATTCTGCGTAATCTCGATTTCACAATCGAGCCGGGAGAGTTCACCGCGATTCAGGGCCCGTCGGGTTCCGGGAAGTCGACGTTCTTCTACCTACTGGGATGCCTGCTTAAGCCGACTCAAGGCCAGGTTTTCTTTGGCGGCCGCGAAATCACGTCGATGTCTCAGGACGAGTTGGCGATTTTTAGAAACCAGCACGTCGGATTCGTTTTTCAGCAGTTTCATCTCTTGCCGCGAGCGAGCGTTTTCGAAAACATTCTTTTGCCGACACTCTATCCATCAGAGTGGGCGGATCAGTCGCCCGAAGCTCGCGCGCGGTCACGCGAAAAAGCTATCGGGCTTGCTCGGCGCCTAGGCTTGGAAGATCAGCTCGAGAAGCAGCCCAATCAGCTTTCAGGCGGGCAGCAGCAGCGTGTGGCGATTGCGCGTGCCTTGATGAACGACACGCAGCTCATTCTGGCTGATGAGCCCACGGGCAATTTGGACAGTAAGAGCGCGGCCCAGATTCTTGAGCTTTTCCGAGAGTTGAATCGCGAAGGAAAAACGATTGTCCTCATTACTCACGATTCGGAAGTCGCAGGGAAGTGCGACCGGGTTCATCATTTTAAGGACGGAGTTTTCGTTCGCACCGAAGATCGGCGCGAGAAGGGTGCGCCCATCTCCGCGCGTCGACCGTTCGCGGCTCAACGTGAACCTAAAGTCTGGAGTGGTCTAGGTGGCGAGACTGTCGGACTTCTTCGTTCGGTACTTCCACTGGCGGCAGAAAACCTGATTCGAAATAAGACAAAATCAATGCTCACGCTTCTGGGCGTGGTCATCGGCGTTTCGGCAGTCACGGCGATGGTGACGCTGGGTCAGTTTGCAAAAAAGAAGATTTTGGAAGGCTACGAGCAGCTCGGCGTGAATACGGTCACGCTCTACGGTTATCCGAACTGGAAACTTCGCGCGAGCGACATTGTTCCGTTTCGCTTTATCGATTTTGATTGGAAGCGCGATCTTGCCGGTCTTCCCGATGTGTTTCCTGCAATTCGGCGAATGAGCCCGGTTATGCAAGATCAGGGAAACAATACTCTGACCGCGTCAGGGGTTTCGCTCGACAGTGATGTCGAGCTGGTCGGCGTCGGCCAGCAGTACTTCGGAATCGTCGATCGGAAGCTTCTTAAAGGCTCGCCGATGAGCGAGTCGCACGTGGAGTTTCACTCTCCGGTTTGTTGGTTGGGTTTTGGGTTGGCCAAACGACTCTTTGATAGTGCCGATCCACTCGGGCAGATCGTCACCGTCAGCTCGGGCGATAAGAACCTGGCGCCTTGCCGAGTCGCGGGAGTGCTTGAGCACCTCGAGACGAATCAAGATCGGCATCCGCCGGATCAGCAGATTTTCGTGCCGTATACATTCTTCCAGACGGTGACCAACAGCTGGTGGGCGAGTGGCATTCACAACATGCTGATTCAGCTGAAAAGCGGATCTGACGTTGAAAAGACGGGTGCCGGGTTTCAAAAGTACTACGAACAGCGCTACGGCAAGGGCGGCCAGTTCGTGATCAGCAATGACAGCAAGCTTCTCGCGCAGATGCGAAGCTTTCTGAACATCTTCACGCTTCTTTTAACTTCAATCGCCGCGCTTTCACTCGTCGTCGGCGGAATCGGCATCAATAATATGATGCTGGTCTCGATCACCGAGCGCTTAAAAGAATTTGGACTTCGTAAGAGCCTGGGCGCGACTCATCGTAGTCTTCGGTTTCAGATGCTCGTGGAGTCGTGTCTGCTTTGCGTTGTCGCAGGGATTGCCGGCGTGATCATCGGCGTGGCGGGCTACGAGATTCTGATTTTCGTCGGCTCTCAGCTCATTCCGAAACTGAAGTTCGAGTGGCTGATCGAGCCTTGGGCGATCGTTCTATCCGTCGGTGCAATTGCTGCCGTCGGAGTCTTGAGTGGCATCGCCCCCGCGGTTCGTGCTGAAAAGCTCGAAGTGATCGAAGCTCTCAGAAGCGAATAGCGAGGGCGTTGCGGATCTCTTAGCCGATCATCGAGCGTGCGAGCTCGACGAGGGTGTGAACCATTCGGCCCGCGACTTTCAACTGGGCGCCGCCATTGGCCGGAGCTCCGAGGTCGTGCGTGCCTGCGATGTCGAGGTGAACCCATGGGGTTTCACCGACGAATGCTTCGAGGAACTTCGCGCCGAGCGATGCTCCGCCTTCGCGGGTTTTACCCATGTTCGCCATATCGGCGAGCTGACTTTTCAGCTCTTCGCCGTAGCGCGGCGAAGTCGGCATTGGCCATGCTGGCTCGCCTGCGATTTTGGAAGCTTCTAGTACACGACGAGCGAAGTCTTCGTTGTTCGAGAAAAGGCCGCTATGATGTTGGCCCAGGGCCACGGCGCAAGCGCCGGTCAAGGTGGCCACATCGACTATGAAGTCGGCTTTTTCTTTCACAGCGAAATGAATCGCGTCTGCCAAGACCAGGCGCCCTTCAGCGTCGGTGTTCATGATCTCAACCGTTTTACCGGCATACGAACGAATGATGTCGCCCGGAAGAACCGCTTCCGAACCGATGGAGTTCGTGGTGAGTGGCGTGACAGCAACGACGTGAATACCGAGCTTCAGTTTCGAGATCGCCAGGATTGCGCCCAAGACGGCTGCGCATCCGCACATGTCTTTGCGCATTCCGAGCAGATCCATCCAGCCCGTGGTTTTCAAGTTGATGCCGCCGGTATCAAAGGTGATGCCTTTGCCGACCAGGAAGAGGGTCGGGCCTTTGGATTTGTACTGCTTGCCGTAGCGGGCGATCAAGAAGCGCGGCGGAGTTGCCGAAGCCGCGGCCACTGCCTGAATCAGGCCCATTTTCTCTTTAGCGATTTTCTTCTCGTCCCAGACTTCGATCTCAAGCTGCTTGGCTGCGACTGCGTCTTCAAAGCGCGAAACGATCCCTTTAGGGTCGGCCACGGCTGGAGGCAATTCGCCGATCACGCGCGAGAATGCGATGGCTTCGACGAGCGTTTCGAGTGCATCGAGATCGCCCTGAGTAGGGAGGCCCGACGATTCGCCGCCGACGAGTACGCGTTTCAGGTGAGTCGACTTCTTCGGTGATTTGCTTTTGAGCTCATCGCAGCGAACGCCGCAGATGCCCATGCCTTTGAGAAAGTTCGTGATGACCGACACGCTGTCGAGTTCAGAAGGGAAGTGGACGATCACTTCGGTGACGCCTTCGCCGGCGAGCCAATGTCCACAAGCTTCGCCCCATTCCGAAGCTTCCTGTTCGGTGAAAAGCTTTGCTTTGCCGACGCCAAAGAAGAAGCGTCCGGTTTCGTCATGCAGCGCGATCTTCGCGCCGCGCTCGCCTTTGAGGGCGCCGTGCTCTTCAACATGTGAAGGAAGCGACTTGCTCATCGCTTTCGGTGCTTCACTTCCGTCGGCGAGAATCGCCAGGTTGTGGAGCGAGACTTTTTTGGAACGAGATACGAGTTCAAACGAAGGTGCTTTGTACATGAGAAGTTTCGTTTAACCCGGAAATGTGGACGAACAAAGCTTGTTCCCGCGTCATTCCTGTGTTTTTGTCGAGCCACATGGCAATCGATCTTGGATACTCGCTTCTGCAATTGGTTCATTGGCTTGGAATCATCCTCGTGGTGCTCGCATTCGGGGGCGTGATTCTATTCACCCTGAGTGGTGGTCAGAAAGTTAATGCGCCGCGAAAAATGATCGCAATCACTCACGGAGTCGGTTTACTCCTGGCCCTGATCGGTGGTTTCGGAATGGCGGGGCGCTCGGGAATTGGGTTTCCATTTCCGGGTTGGCTCTGGTGCAAGCTGGTCATCTGGCTCGCCCTAGGTGGCCTACTGGGCGTCGCTTATCGCCGTCCAGCCGCGAAGATTCTCTGGTTCGGCGTACCGTTCTTGGTTCTGCTCGCGGGCTTTATGGCCCTTGTTCGCCCTTTCTAGATCAACCTTTCTAATGAGAATTCACGACTCGACCGAAAAGAGAGCGTGGGCACGGGTGCGGCTACGGCCGAGTGGAAGCATTGCAATATGTGCAAGAAGGCGATCCTTTACGGGTCGACCTACTGGGTCTGCAATGTCTCGACCTGCAATCGCAAGCGCACCGGCCTGAGTTTTTGCAGCGTCACCTGTTGGGACGCGCACGTTCCCGGAATGAATCATCGTGAGTCCTGGGCGGAAGAGCGCCGGGCCCCGAAGTCAGCTGAAGCCGAACAGGCTGCGGCGGCTCAGCAAGTCGCCGATCAGGCCAAGAAGAAACAAGCGCTCCAAGAAGAAGCGGACCGTGCTTCTGCAACCGCTGCGTCTTCGTCAGCGGGCGGCGCAGGCGGCCCTTCGCGTGTGATTGTCCGTCGCAAGTCGTAAAAGTTTTTAAGCGCGAGGTTGTATGCGTGAAGGCTGGGTGCTTGAGCCAAGGCCCCTACCGCGAACTTCCACGGCCGAAGCTTTCTTCATTCGAAGTTCAAAGCAGGCCCCTTGAGACTTCTCGACGTAGAGAAGCTCTCCGCCCAGGAGTACGGCGAGCTGACGTGAAGCTGCGAGACCGAGCCCACTCGCTTTGCGCTCGTCGTGGGTCGTAAAATACGGCTGAAAAAGGCGCGCGCGATTTTCGACAGAAATGCCAGGGCCGGTATCACTGATCTGAATGCAGATCCAATCGCCATCGGTTCGGCTGCTCAGGCGGACTTGTCGCGTGGCGGATTCACCCGTATGCGATTCGCCTGCGGCTTCTTGAGCATTGAGCAAGAGATTGAGAAAGACTTCGGTCAGCTGATACGGACGCGCTTTGATCTGCATCGATTCAGGAATCGGGTCGACGAGAATTTCAACCGCACTTCGGTTGAAACGATCGCGGCACATTTCAATCGCGTCCGCGACGATGGGCGCGAGCGCGAGAGTTTCAATCGGGTCTTGAGCTTCATCGCGAGCCAAGCCGCGAAGTCCTTTGACGAGATGGCCGATGCGCATCGACGTGTCTTCGATTTTTCCGGCCGCGTCTGCAATCGCCTGGCAATCGAGTGTCGGGCGTCCACTCAAGCTTCGAATTCGCTCTGCCTTTCCCATGATCACGGAAAGCGGATTATTGATTTCGTGAACCACGCTTCCAGTGACGGAGGCGAGCGTCGAAAGTTTGGATTCGCGAAGCGCCGAAGCGCTGAGTCCGTGTGCGCCGGATGGTGCGGGGACAGGTCCCTGCAGCTTGGTTTCGCAAAGCTTCGTTTCGCAAAG
>FSTL01000198.1_pt1 | contig 18426 bp, 16 predicted proteins | sample 1637241 | NCBI WGS metagenome assembly FSTL01 (sample SAMEA3914819, study PRJEB12502) | metagenome | biome: forest; material: soil | place: Canada | collected 2010-06-26 | depth 0.3 m | reverse complement strand
GTTCACTACATCACCGAGGCCGGAGCAGGCTGGGGCGCAGTTCGTGAAGTCGCGGACGCGATTCGTAAGTCACAGGGCCATGGCCCGTACTAAGCAGCGCTGGGTCGTAAAAGCCGGAAGCAATATGGTCTGCACGGGCGGACCTTTGCTGATTCGTTCGTGGATGCAGCAAGTCGCGCAGCTCAAGCGCAAGCAGGGCGTCGAGATCATCTGGGTCACTTCGGGCGCGATCGCGTCGGCGATCGAGCGGACTAATTTCCGAAGCAAGAAACGCGAGCTCGCTGAAAAGCAGGCACTGAGCGCTATTGGTCAGCCGATGGTGATGGATCTCTACAATCTATCGCTTCAAGCGGTCGGCCTCATGGGCGCGCAAGTACTTCTCACGTATGACGATATGTCGGATCGTTCGCGCCGGGCGAATTTTAGAAATACGATCAATCAGCTTCTCAAGTGGGGTGTTACGCCCATTTTGAATGAGAACGACGCAGTCGCTACCGAAGAGATTAAGTTCGGCGATAACGATTCTCTCTCGGCTCGTGTTGCCGCGACGATGGATGCAGATCGATTGATCATTCTTACTGACGTCGATGGCCTTTACGATGCTGACCCGAAAAAATCGCCCGAAGCGCGCTTGATTTCTCGTCTCTATGGAATTCCGTCGCGCCTTCTCGCGCAGACCGAAAAGAGTGCGGGCAGTTCCCGCGGTACGGGTGGCATGTACTCGAAGCTGGCTGCCGCGAAGCATGCGCTCGAAAACAAGATCGAGACCTGGCTCGTTAAAGGCGACCATCCCGCAGTTCTCCTTGAGGTTGCCGAGAATCGTCCGGTTGGAACGCGGATCGAGTACGGAAAGTCATCGAAATGAGTGCAACGAGCGCAGATCGGCTTGCGCCGGCGGTGCTGAATCGCTTGGAAGCAGGTCGTGCGGCGGCACGCGTGTTACGTCGGACGTCGGGCAACGTGAAGAACGCGGTGCTTAAGGAAATCGCCCTAGGGTTGAAGACAAGGGCCGATGAGATTCTTAAGGCCAACACTTCTGACTTGGCGACGTTGCGGTCCGATGTCGCCCCTGCATTTCGAGATCGATTGACGTTAACTCACGAGCGACTTGCGCAAATGGGTGAGAGTCTCAGACAAGTAGCCGCACTTCCAGATCCGGTGGGTGAAGTGACTTCTGAGCGTCTCTTGGCAAATGGTCTCAAGACCAAACAAGTCCGCTCGCCTCTGGGCGTGATTTTGATGATCTTTGAATCGCGGCCAAACGTGGCTGTGGAATCGTTTTCCTTGGCCTTTAAGTCGGGGAACGTGATCCATCTTCGAGGCGGCAAAGAGTCGATGGCTTCGACGAAGGTTCTCTATTCGGTCATCACTGACGCGCTCAAGACCCATGGCCTTCCCGAGGCCTGCGTTTGGGGAATTACTGATCCGGATCGAAAGCTGGTAGAGCAGCTTCTTAAAGAGAGCCGCTGGATCGACGTTGTCGTTCCAAGGGGCGGGGATTCGTTGATCGAGTTCGTCGTTCAGAACTCGCGTATTCCCATCATCAAGAATGATCGTGGAATGTGCCATGTGTACGTTCACGACGATGCCGATCTTACGATGGCGGCCGAAATCGTTTTCAACGCGAAGACCCAACGACCTGGCGTCTGCAATGCGATGGAAACACTTTTGATTCACGAAAAGATCGCTTCAACATTCTTGCCTTCGGTCTATGCGAAGCTTGCTTCGAAATCGGTTCGCTGGAAGGCGTGCCCTCGCTCGCTTAAGATTCTCGCGGGCCGTGATCTAGTGGAGCCCGCGTCCGACGCTTCGTTCGATACCGAGTACCTCGATTTGATTTTAAACGTGAAGGTAGTCGCGACTCTCGAAGACGCACTGGCTCATATTGAGAGCCACGGATCGAGACACTCTGAGGCGATTATCACGCGCAGCGAAAGTGTCGCGCGCGAGTTTCAGGCCGAAATCGATGCGGCGGCAGTCTATTGGAACGCGTCAACGCGCTTTACCGATGGATTTGAGCTAGGTCTTGGTGGTGAGCTCGGAATTAGCACGCAAAAGTTACACGTTCGTGGTCCGGTAGGACTACGCGAATTGACCAGCGTACGTTGGGTCATGGATGGGGAAGGACAGGTTCGGGCATGAAGATCGGCATTATTGGATTAGGAAAAATGGGTGAGGCGATTGTCGCGGGCTTACGTCGTCCGGTGAAGGGTAAGTCGCCGGATGTTTTCGAACTGCGCGCCACGACCAAATCCGAAGAAAGCGCCGTCGAGGCGGCCGATCACCTCGGCATTATCTGCAACACCGATAACGCGACGATGGTGAAGGAGAGCGAGATTCTCGTTCTCTGCGTGAAACCGCATCAGGCCCGTACGGTGCTCGAGAATATCAAACCGTATCTGACTGCCGATCATCTCGTGATTTCAATTTGTGCGGCGATCACGACTAAGCAGGTTGAAGAGTGGAGTGGCGGAAAGGCCCCAGTGATTCGCGCTATGCCGAATACCCCTTGCTTGATCGGTGCGGGAATGACTGTTTATTGCGCGGGTTCGAAAGCGGAACCTGAGCATATGGTCATCGCCGAAAGAATCTTCTCGGCCGTGGGTGAAACGACTGATGTGGAAGAGCCGCTCATGGACGGTGTCACCGGCCTCAGCGGTTGCGGGCCCGCCTACGTTTATCTCATGATCGAATCGCTGAGCGAAGCGGGCGTGAAGGTAGGGCTGCCTCGGAAGACTGCAACTCTTCTTGCGGCTCAAACCATGATGGGCAGTGCGAAGATGGTTCTCGAACGCGGGGAACATCCGGCCGCACTGAAAGATGAAGTCACGACTCCCGCAGGCTGTACGATTGACGGCTTGATGGCTCTCGAAGAGGGTGGCCTCCGTGTGACGCTGATCAAAGCCGTGCTTGCCGCTACTGAACGAAGCAAGACCCTGCGAAGTTAAGAATCATCTCTAACTAAAACGCTCGATGCGAGGGAGTGCAGCTGCTGCCGCCGACCACGCCCCAGAGACTGGAAACAAGTGGGTCGGTAGCGGGATATGCCTGGGAGAGTTCCCAGAGGCTAATTCCTGCGAGCCCATTCGATTCGGCCCAGCTCATTTTGTCGCAGAACGATTGTGCGGTATCGACGATCTCCCAGCGGTCGGCATACGTGTAGAGGGCTTCGGCCGCACTGGTATAGTATCGGCCTTGAGTTCCGCCCGAAAGAACGGTCATGAGTGGAAGTCCTGATGGAGCCGAAAAAAGCGGCATTCCGAGAACAAGCTGGTTCAAAGGAAAGCCTGAGCTTTGAAGAGTTTGAGCCGAGTACGCAATGCTGGCTTGGCGAACGTCTTCGTTGCAATCGTAGTAGAGATTCCAAGAGTTAAAGAGTGGGCCGTTGTAGTACCCGACCCGAAACTCGTACCCACTCAAAATTCCATAGTCGACGACTGAGGCGACTGCCGCCCAGTCCACTCCGCAATAGGCGTGGCCCGGGCTAATGACAAAAGTCAGTCCACGAGGAGCGCCATCGTAGCCATTGGTCGCGCGGAGAGCCTGCGAGAGTTTTGTAAGCAAGGCTGTGAAGTTAGATTTGTCGGAGCTTGCCGGAAACTCCCAGTCGATATCGACGCCATCGTATTGATTAGTGGTTACGAGGGTCATGATGTTTTGGACGAATGTGTCGACGACAGCAGGGGCCGCGGACGCGCTGAAATTTCCAAGTGACGCGTTCGCGCCCCCGACGGAAAGATAGATCCGTGTCGCGTTTGAATGGGCCGTTGAAATCAGATTAGTTCTCGAGCCCGGGGAAACAATTTGAACACCGCCAGCAGTATCGGTCGGTACGGCATAGGCCTCAATCACGTGAGTGAGCTTGCTCCACGGTAGGAGAGTCACATCGAGGGCTGCGCCTGTTTGGGGGACTGTGGACCCGTTTCCGACATACCCGATTGAAACATAGGGCAGCTTGGAAGGGCCGGGAGATGGCCAGGTTTTAGAGCCCCATTCAAGGCCGACATTGGAGGAGGATCGAGTCGATTCGCTGCTTTCGTCGCAGGCAGCGGCAAAGGACAGTAGAATGAGTCCAAGAATCACTTTCTTCATGTGCCAACGCTAACACGAGAATAAATGGCCTGGAATTGTTAAGGTCGTTTGAGTTTTGACGGTCCTGAGCCGAAACGTAAGTGATGGAAGACTCTTCACCTCCAGACGGCAATTCAGTGATGCCGTCCAAGTTTGCAGCCTACGCGGATCTATTTGATCGGCTCCTGGATGCTACTTTTCTGATCGATCCGAACACTTACCAGATCATGGAAGTGAACCCGGCAGCTGAGCGTATTTTCGGTGCCGACGAAATGGCTGAGTTGATTGGCCGAAACGTCGTGGATCTGGTCGAGAACCCATTTCGCGAAGAGTTCATCAAAGCATTGCGCGTTTCGATGCGCCGTTATCATCCGAGAACTTTTGAAGCCCAGTGGCTGGTCATGGACCCTGAGAAGCCAGGCGGTTGCAAAATGGTGATCGTCGAGCTCGTGGCTTGCCCACTGCGCTTGGCGGATAACTCAGAAGTTCTGCAGGTCATTGCCCGCGATATTACGTTCCGTCGTGAAGCTGAAATCAAAATGAACGCGTTGCTTTCGGAGCTGAAATCCGCGAACGAGAAACTCGAGATTCTCTCGACAGTTGACGAGATGACGAAGCTTCACAACTTTCGCCATTTCAAGACCGCTCTCGCTCTCGAGCACGAGCGCTCCGTTCGGTTCAAAACGTCGTACACGGTCATCTTCTGCGATATCGACAATTTCAAACACTATAACGACCGCAACGGTCACCCTGCAGGGGACGCGCTTTTACGCGAAATGGCCGGCGTGATCAAACAGTGTGCTCGAACCACGGATCTCTGTGCCCGCTATGGTGGTGAAGAGTTTGTCGTTCTCTGTCCGCAAATTGATTATGCCCAAGCGATGATTCTCGCTGAGCGAATCAAAGCGGTCGTGAACAAGCACCCATTTGCGCATGCCGCGGCCCAGCCTTTGGGCTGCATTTCCTTCAGTATTGGTGTGGCCAGCTTCGCGGTCGATGGTCAGACCGGTGACGAGGTTGTCCATGCGGCCGATCAGGCGATGTACTATTCGAAAACCCATGGTCGTAATCAGGTGATGTCGCATCAACGCTTCGTAGAGATTCTGAAAAGCGACCCGAAAGCCATGGAAGCCGCTCAAGCCCACGGCGCCAAAAAGGCCGCATAAAAAAAGCCAAGCCCTGTGAAGAGCTTGGCTTCGTCTGATTTGCTTGGAGTGCGAGACTTAGTGAGCCGCGATCCAGTTGTAAATCGGAGTCCAGACCGTGGTTGCGGCGCTGGTTGCGAGATAGATATCAGAATGTCCCCAATCGAAGATCCGGCGTTCTGCCGTCGGTTCCGCGTCGATCACGAGGTTGGTGATATCGGTGCTGCCCAGAAGGCTCTGCGTGTAGACACCGTATTCACCGAGTCCACCACCGGCGCCCACGTACATGACCGGAACAGTGATCTGACCGAGGTGGTCGTCGTGAGTGCTATTCGTCTGTCCACACCACAGTGTTTCCATATCGAGGCGATAGCCTAGATTCAGGAATGGCTTAGCCATCTGTAGGAAGTCGACGAAGAACGGAACGCTCGTAAAACGGAGCCCGGTCGGGATTCCGTTCGCGTCGACGTTAGCCGCCGTCTGGTGGAAGACAGGAACGATGTCAAATGACGGATCGACCAGGTAAATGAAGCCACCGATGAACAGCGCGGTCTGGAGATTGGTGAATCCTGGCACGAGTGGGGACGAAGCGTTTGGCGCCGCTGCGGCCAACTGGCCAGCGAGTTTCGGCCCGCTTCCACCGTTAACCTGATAGATTCCCGAGTTGAACTGAGCTTGAAGTCCAGTCAGACGATCGCAGGATTTCTGTTTCGCGACCGTTTCCTGGGGCGCGAATTTGTAGGCGATGTCTGTTGGGATAAAGCCTTTCACGTGGCGAAAAGCCGACGGGAACTGAGTTTCGGCGTTCATGTAGGCGTAGCCGACGCTGGAACCCGAGCTCCAACCTTGGAGAAAGAGTTTCCCTCCATCACTTCCGCTGAGCACGCGCAATGTGCGGCTGATCGCAAGACCTGTCGCAACATCCTGGATCTCGGTGTTGAAGTTCCAGTTCTGCATGAAACCAAAGTCAGTCGTGGTTTCCGAGACACCGTAGAAACGGCGGTCGAGGCCCCAGACGTCGATGTTTCTCTGTGCGAGGAAAATCGCATACGACTGAGAGTCGAACCCGTCTTGAACGGAATAGCCGGCCAAGAAAATCTCGTCGAATCCGAAGACATCGCCGTGAATCAGGAACGCGGCTTTGGCGGTAGAAATCGGGTGCCCGTTCGTTTCCTTCACCACGCGGTGAATTCGGATGGTGTCCTCGGCTTGAGGACCCACCTGGAGTGAAAACGTGTATTCGGCGATTCCATCGACCAAAGAGCGCTTCTGCACGTCACTGGTTTTGCAGTCTTTTAGTGCCGAAACAGATGTTGATGCAAAGCGGGACTGAGCTTCCTGGCACGCTTGTTTGACCGATTTCTCCATGGAAAAACCGCTCGAAAAGGCGAGACTTGGGCTCATTCCGAGACTGAGAATGACGAAACTGATGAGTACGTGAACATGCAGCATTACCGCACCTCCTGTGGGGCTTTATTCGATTTAAGTTAGAACTGTGAGGTGGGAGCCTGGGGTGCGACAAGTTAGGTTTCGTTTACCGACAACAAATGCTATGCCCGGCGGCATATGAAGCTACTCATCCTTCTGTTTGCTCTCGGTGCCGCAACCTCCGCCCAGGCCGATAATCTTCATTCCATTGAGCACGGCTCGAATGGGTTCGAAATTTACAGAAGCGGAATTCCCACTCACCCTGAATTCAAAGGCATTTGTGCAGCCGGTATCCGTCGATTCATTGTTTTGAGCGGAGACGCCCAGAAGGTTGAATTGAAGTACGCATCCGAATGCCCGGGTACGCAGGTTCTCTTTAACTTTCGTCAAGATGCGACTGTTCCGCTGACTCCGGAATTCCTAAAGCAGTTCGATGGCTGGGTGGCTCAGGCTCGAGCTGACGGCGCCAAGATTCTCTTCCGTTGTGATTGCGGTTGCCACCGGACGGGGCGTTTGGCTGCTTACTATCGCATGAAGTATGACGGCTATACCGTCGCTCAGGCGGTCTCTGAAATGAACGACCTAGGGAAGTTCATGGGCATGTTTCCGACCCTTCCTGCCCAGGTTCAAGCGCTCGACGATTATGTCCATGCGCGCCCTTGCTCGGTTGCCAGAAATCTCTGCGTCAAGTAGAAAAAGCCTATAATAACATATAGTTAAGTCTATTGCGCTGGACCTGTCGAATGAGCGATAATAGGAGTATAAGGATATACGATAGTAAATGTCGTAGTTCCTGGAACTAGGCGTTGAAATCGGATATTAGATGTCGTACATCCCGGGCCTTAACACACTATGCTGAAGCTCAATCGAACCACTGAATATGGGCTCATAGCCCTCCGTCATATGACGAGACAAACGAATGTCACGAGTGCGCGCGAAATCGCGGACTCGCATGGCCTGCCGTTTGAGATCACAGCGAAGACGCTTCAGCGGTTGAAAGACAATGGGTTGATCCAGTCTGCGCAAGGTGCTCGGGGCGGTTACACGCTTCAGAAGTCTTTGAGCGAAGTAACGCTGGCTGATTTTGTTCAGCAGATGGAAGGCCCACTCGGTGTCGTCAACTGTGTGACTACAAGTGCAGCGGATCATCCATGTGAGTACGCCAGTAAGTGCGGAATGACAGATGTAATGGCCGATTTGAATGCCCGGATGCTCGGCTTCCTTCGGGGAATCCGACTCGATGAGCTGATGGTGGCGCCGGTTGCAAACCCAGTCACATTTCAGATCAGCTTTCAGGAGAATGCAGCTTTATGAAGTTTCCTATCTATCTCGACTATCATTCGACCACTCCGGTCGATCCGGAAGTTCTCCGGACGATGACTCCATATTTTACGGAAGTCTTCGGCAATGCTGCGAGCCGCAACCACGAGTTTGGTTGGACCGCTGAAGCAGCGGTCGAAAGAGCGCGCGGACAAATCGCGCAGCTGATCGGTGCAACCGACAAAGAAATGATTTTCACGAGCGGCGCAACTGAGAGCAACAACCTTGCGATCTTGGGCGTGGCCGAGATGTACGCCGAAAAGGGCAAGCACATCATCACGACTCCGATCGAGCACAAAGCCGTTCTCGATACCTGCGAGTTTCTGCGCGCAAAAGGCTACGACATCACTTATCTGGACGTCGATCAGTACGGACAGATCTCGGCCGAGAAAGTTCGCCAGGCGATTCGCCCGGACACCATCTTGGTTTCGATCATGTTCGCAAACAACGAGATCGGCACCGTCAACCCGATGGCCGAAATCGGCAAAGTTTGTAAAGAGAAGGGCGTGCTTTTTCACACCGATGCAGTTCAGGCTGCCGGCAAAGTGCCAGTCGACGTGAACGCGATGGGCATCGACCTTCTTTCGATCACCGCTCATAAAATCTACGGACCTAAGGGCGTCGGCGCTCTTTATGTTCGCCGTAAAAACCCACGCGTTCGCCTGTCCGCCATGATTCATGGTGGCGGCCACGAACGTGGAATGCGTTCGGGAACTTTGAACGTTCCTGGAATCGTCGGTTTCGGCAAAGCAGCTGACATCGTGTTCCGTGGAATGAAAGAAGAGTCCGCCAAGCTCGCTCGTTTCCGTGACCGTCTCTGGAACGGAATCAAAGCCGAGCTCGATGAAGTGTATTTGAATGGCCATCCGACCGAGCGCCTTCCAAACAACCTGAATGTCAGTTTTGCTTTCGTCGAAGGCGAATCGCTGATGATGGGAATGAAAGAGCTCGCGGTTTCGAGTGGCTCGGCTTGTACGTCAGCCTCGCTCGAACCATCGTACGTTCTGAAAGCCATCGGCGTAGGCGAAGACCTGGCTCACACCAGCATTCGTTTCAGCGTCGGTCGTTTCACGACGGATGAGCAGATCGATTTCGCGATCGCTAAAGTCGTTACTGCGGTTCGCAAGCTTCGTGATTTGTCGCCACTCTACGAGATGGCCAAAGAAGGTATTGATCTCAAGTCGGTGGCCTGGACGGGCCACCACTAAGAAGGAGCATTTTATGGCATACACCACCAAAGTTGTTGATCACTACGAGAACCCACGCAACGTCGGCTCGCTCGATAAGAGCCAGCTGAACGTCGGAACCGGCCTTGTCGGCGCACCAGAGTGTGGCGACGTGATGAAGCTTCAAGTCGAAGTCGACGAGAAGACCCACATCATCACAGACGCCAAGTTCAAGACGTTTGGCTGCGGAAGCGCCATCGCTAGCTCTTCACTCGCTACCGAGTGGATCAAGGGCAAGACGATTGAACAAGCGCTTGCGATCAAAAACACTCAGATCGTTGAAGAGCTCTCTCTTCCTCCGATCAAGATTCACTGCTCGGTATTGGCCGAAGACGCGATCAAAGCCGCGATCGGCGACTACCTGAAAAAATCCGCAGCTCAACAGCAGCAGGGGGGATAATGGAAATGTCGAACCCAAATCAAGAAATGCTCGAGCCGCAAATGTCTAAGCCAGTCGGCATCGAGATCACTCTCAAGGCCGTAGGCGAGATCAAGCGCATTCAGACGACTGATCCAACCGCGACGAACTCGAATCTTCGGGTTCAAGTGGTTGGTGGCGGCTGTTCGGGCATGAGCTACAAGCTCGGTTTTGACAACATAGCTCCAACCGCGAACGACAAAGTTTTCGAGCGCGATGGTGTGAAGGTTCTCGTCGATCCGAAATCGTACCTCTATCTCAACGGCACGGTTCTCGACTTCACGGACGGGTTGAATGGAACGGGCTTTGTCTTCACTAACCCGAACGCAAAACGCACCTGTGGCTGCGGTTCCAGCTTCTCAGCCTGAGCCGTTCGGCTGCGCTTTTTGTCAGCAGCCGCTGGAAGGGCGTCTGGCTCCGCATCTTTGCGGCAGCTGCGGACGCCCTCAGCCGCTTCAGGCGTCGAGCGATTATTTCACAGCGCTGGATGCACCCAAGCGCTTCGCCCAAGACGTAGGCGCGCTCGAGAAACGTTTTTACGAGCTTTCGCGTGCGCTGCACCCGGATCGTTTCGGTCAGCAGCGTGAAGCCCAGAAGCAGTCTCTGGAACGAATGAGCTGGTTGAACCAGGCCTACTCGACTTTGAAAAATGTCGATGAACGCCGGGCCTACCTGCTCGAGGTCGAAGGGCTTGGAATCGAGTCTTCGCAAGAAGGCGCGAAGTCGGGTGCCTCGAAAGTACCGATGCCGATGGAGCTTGCCGAGGCCTGGTTTGAGCTTCAGGACGCGCTCACCGAGGATCCTGCGACCGCACGGGCCAAGGTGAACGAGTTTGAAAGTCAGCTTCAGGAAACTTTCCGTAGCGCCCATTCCGAGGTATCAGCCTTGGAGACGGATTACGACCGCGCCCCTCGGCGCGAACCGCTCGAGGAGCTCCGCAAGAAGCTGCTCGTGTTGAATTATCTTAAATCGCTGCAGCGTGACTTAGGCCGCGTGCGCGACCGACTGAAATAGGACCTTTCATGAAAGCTCAGAAAATCGTAGGCATCGATCTCGGTACGACGAACAGCCTCGTCGCATTTGTGAACAAAGGTCAGCCCGCCGTATTGAAATCTCGCGAAGGTCAAACGCTGGTTCCTTCCGTAGTTTCTGTGATCGATGGCGTTCCGACGGTTGGCTACGCCGCGAAAAAAATGAAAGTTCGCGAAGCAGCGAATACCGCGTTTTCCGTAAAGCGACTTTTGGGACGCGGCTTTGCTGATTTGAAAGAAGCGGCGACCCAGGTTCCGTACGAGATCATTCAGCAAGAAGGCGCCGATAGTATTGCGCGAATTCGTCTGGGCGACCGCGCCTTCACTGCGATCGAAATTTCCGCGATGATTCTTCGCGAGTTGAAAGCCGCGGCCGAAGGCTCGCTGGGCGAACCGATCACGCAGGCAGTGATTACCGTTCCTGCTTACTTTAACGATAGTCAGCGCCAGGCCACTCGCGCCGCTGGTCGACTTGCTGGCCTCGATGTTCTCAGAATTATCAACGAACCGACCGCTGCGGCACTCGCCTATGGTTGGGGCGGAAAAAAACAGGGCACCATCGCAGTTTACGATCTCGGTGGCGGAACCTTTGACGTTTCTATTTTGAAACTGCATGACGGCATTTTTGAAGTACTCGCGACGCATGGAAATACCAGTCTCGGAGGCGATGACCTCGACCAGGCGATCGTCAAAGTCGCAGCTGCCGATATCCAGGATCGCTACGAATTCGACGCCCTGGCCGACATCAACACACGCGCTTCGCTGATCGAGGCCGCTGAGGGCCTCAAGATTCAGCTCTCGACACAGGAGAAGGCCGTGCTTCGCGCGGATCTTGGCGTTCAGGGCATGTACGAGAAAACATTTACCCGCGCTCAGTTCGACGAGCTCGTGCGCCCGATTCTCGAAAAAACCCGCGAGGCTTGCGAGCAGGCATTGAAAGATGCGGGATTGAAGGCCGAAGATCTTTCGGACGTAGTGATGGTCGGTGGTCCGACCCGATTGAAAGTCGTTCAGGATGTAGCGCGCTCGATTTTCAAACGCGAGCCCAACGCCTCGGTTCATCCGGATGAGGTCGTCGCAGTCGGCGCCGCCATTCAGGCTGATATCCTTGCCGGAAATAACCAAGACCTTCTTCTTCTCGACGTGGTTCCGCTCTCATTGGGTCTTGAGACCTACGGCGGCCTGATGTCGACTTTGATTTCGAGAAACACGCGCATTCCGACCACTGCTCGCGAAACGTTCACGACTTTCGTCGATAACCAGACGGGCGTCGATGTTCACGTCCTTCAGGGCGAACGCGACCGTGCCGAAGACAACCGCTCGTTGGCCCGTTTCAAGCTCAAGGGGATCGCTCCGCAGCCCGCCGGGTTTCCGCGAGTTGAAGTGACGTTTTTGATCGATGCTGACGGCATTCTTGATGTGACCGCGAAGGATCTGAAGACTGGGCTTGAGCAAACGATCGAAGTTCGCCCTAGTTTTGGACTGACTGACACCGAAGTCGAACGGATGCTTCAGGAGAGTCAGGACCACGCGGAATCAGATGTTGCGATGCGTCGTTTGGTCGATGCGCGGAACGATGGCGAGACAATGCTTAGAAGTACGGAAAAGAATCTCGAAGCCGCTAGCAGACTGCTGCCACAAGACGAGGCGGATCTGGTTGATCGCCGCTACCGCGCGCTGAAAGCAGCCGTCTCGGGTAAAGACATCGAGCGAATTCAAGAGACCAGCCGCCAGCTGAGCCAGGCGACCACTCGTCTCGCCGAGCTCGTTCTTAAGGAAGCGTTGAATCAGGCGCGTTCTTGAGCGAGAAGGGAAGCATCATGCCACAGCTTACGTTTACCCACGGAACCCAGGTCAACACGACAGTCACAGCAAAAGCGGGCGATTCGGTGCTGGAAACGGCTCTCAATCACGATGTACCCCTTCAGCATGCCTGTGGGGGCTTCTGTGCCTGCACCACTTGTCACATTCAAGTGAAGTCGGGCCTTGAGAACCTCTCCAGCATGGACGACGATGAGGCCGAACGTCTCGAAGCCGTAGATGGTCGGACCGAGTTTTCGCGCCTGGGATGCCAGGCCAAGCTCGTCCGTCCGGGAACTCAGATTTCTGTCGAAATCATGAACCTCGACTACTGATCTGCTGGCGAAGAGACTCAAAAGCTGTGGGGGCTTTCGTGTTCATTCGCTTCTCGTTTCTCATCACTGCGTTAGGGATTGCATTTGGAGTTGCGTCGACTGGCTGCCTGAATTCTCGGGCTGCACCGGTTGATCTCTCGAAGACATTTACGTTCCGACTCGCGTCCGAACCGATGACGCTGGATTGGAACCGAGCCCACACGCCAATCGAGACTTATCTGCTGATGAACCTGATGGAAGGCCTCGTGACCTTCGATCAAAGCCTCGCGGTTCAGAATCAGCTCGCCTCTTCGTGGAAGCGTTCAAAAGACGGCCGCGTCTATACCTTCAAGATTCGTCAGGATGTAAAATGGTCCGACGGTGTGCCTTTGAAGGCACAAGATTTCGTATTCAGCTGGAAACGCCTCATCACACCAAGTACCGCCGCTTCTTACGCGTATCTTCTATTCGATGTCGAAGGGGCCGAAGCCTACTTCAAAGGTGGCTCGAAGGACTTTTCGACTGTCGGAATCAAGGCGACCGACGACTACACGTTTCAAGTCACATTGGCGAAGCCAGTCGCGCATTGGATTTCGATTCCTACGTTCTGGGTCACATTCCCACTTCGCCAGGACATCGTAGAAAAATACGGCGCCTCCTGGGAAAAGCCAGGACGCATGGTGACGCTTGGACCATTTACATTGGCCGAGTACGCGATCGATTCGAAAATCGTTTTGAAAGCAAACCCGACCTACACCGGTCAGCGTGGAAACATCGAGCAAGCCGTGGGCCTGATCGTGAAAGACGATTCCACCGCGATGACATTGTACGAGACGGGCAAATTCGATTTCGTCACCGACCTTTCGAGCCTCGATCTCAAGCGCATGGCTGGAAAGCCTGATTTGAAATCGTTTCCTTACTTAAAAACGGCCTATCTCGGCTTTTCGGTGAACCGTCCGAATATTTCGAACGTGAAGCTCAGACGCGCGATCGGCATGGCCATCGATAAGTCGAAAATCGGCGCGATGCTTTATGGAAATCAAGAGTCGGCAACCTCTTGGGTTCCGCCTAAAGTCATGGCTTTCAGCAAGAAGGTCGGACTACCGTACGACCCGGTCAAAGCGAAGCAAGAGCTTGAGAGCGCAGGGCTCGATCTTTCGAAGGGTCTTCAGCTTGAGCTGCTCACCCCGAGTCGCGATAAGAACATGGTCTTGGCTCAGTACATTCAGGCCGAGCTGAAGAAGAATTTGAATATCGATCTTTCGATTCAATCGTTCGACAACAAAACCTTCCGCGCGCAGATCGCGCTCAATCGCTACCCGCTCTTCTTGTTGAGCTGGAGTGCCGACTATCCTGATCCAGATAACTTCCTATCACTCTTCACCAGTGACTCGGGTAACAACCGCACTGCTTGGAAGAATGCGAAGTTTGACGAGAAAGTGAACGCCGCGCGCTATTCACTCGATCCAAAGACTCGCGAACGTCTCTACGGGGAGACGCAGAAGCTCATGCAGGAAGAACAGGCCGCGATCGTGCCACTCTATTACGAGCCAAATATGGCGCTGGTTCGCCCGCGTGTAAAAGGGCTTGAGCTCAATCCGCTGAACTACTTGATCCTTCGCAAGGTCAGTTTGGGTGGCTAGCCGAAGTCCGGTTGTATTTTGGCGGTCCGAAATTGTTTACAAACCAGTTGTTCTCGCGAAAGTTCCGGCTCATATTTTAAAGCGAATCTGAAAACCGGTTTTTAAACGCGACGCTCATCGTTAGTACTAACGGTGAGCAGTCCTGCGTGGGAGCTACTTCGTTATGAACCTTCTTGGTCAATCAAAGATTTCTAGGGCTTTTTCACTAATTTTAGTGCTGAGTTTTGCGTCAGCACTCTACGGTTGTGGAGCCAAGCTAGATTCAACTTCTATCAAAACAAGCTCCGGCCTGACGATCTCAGGATCTCTACCTACCGGTATTGCGGTCAGAGCTACGCGTCGAAACGCTGATCTTGAAAATCTCGGCATCGTGACTCGTGATGTCTCGATTGAGAGCGTCACGGACTACGGCGTTCGTTGTGTCACTCTGAGCGGAACTCCTGAAGCGGGCGAAGGCTCTTGTGATTCGACCGGAAAGTTCAGCCTCTCGTTGCTGACTTCAACCGGCGTTCCGATCGGTTGCTTTGTCATCAAGGGCACGGGCTCCAGCGCGAGTATCGTTGCGGTGGTTGCTTTTGAGGGAACGACCACGGGCCTCGATGGAAACGCACAACGCGAAGGAAGCTACGTCTCGGGTAACGATTCGGGCGGCTTGGACTTTGGTACGGTCAACGTCGATCTCAGCACCGGTCAAGCCACGGTTACGAAAGCGGACATCAAGACCGATAGCGGAGCCGCACCGGCGCCTGCTCCAACTTCCGGGACGTTTGTCGATGTCTCGGGCCAATGGACGATTCATGCGCTTTCGTCGGTTCCATCCGGCTATCAACAGACTTGCCCAGCCGGAACGGCGCAAGGCACCTGCGACGGCCCGATCGATGGGCAGAGCGTTTGGTTCGCTCAGTATTCGGTGAGCGACGGGTCTGCGAGCCACCATGGGCTCGCGCTCTGGGATTCTCAGTCCGCTCAGACGGCGTGCATTCCAAACACCACCACTTACGGTGAAGGGGCACAGCTTCCATCGGGTTGGACGGGCGCTTCGGCTGGCCTCACCAATCACCTGAAAATCTCGACGACCTTTCCTGATCCGTCGACCGTTCAGATTCAGAGCAACGGTGGCCAAGCGATGTGTGGAATCACCATTTCGGGTGGAAACACGACCTGCGATAAGTTCGGCTCGAGTTACACGTGGTCAGCTGGCTCTAACAACACTCACTGGGGTTTCACTCCGGCTCAGTGCCAGTTCTACTGCTCGATGCAGGGAATGTGGAACAATCAGTCAGGCTGCGGCTCTGACTTTAACGTCGATTGGGCGGGCTTTGGATCGGCTCTGCAGGCCGCAACTCCCGTGTTCTCGGGCGGTGTTTGGAGTGGCGTTACGGCTGATTCCTCGCCTCCGGGCGGAGCGTCGGCTTCGTACTTCAGCGGAAAAGTCGTTTTCGGCAACAAGCCTAAGAACCGCTTTATGTTCAGTGAGATCATCATCACTGGCTCCGTTGGCACCTTGGTCGATTCGGATAACCACCTCGAGCATGCTTGCGCGACCTACGATGCGCAGGGCAATTGCACGAACGCGGGTGTCGTTTGTCACGTGAACCAGAACAACACGTTCACGATTGTTCAGACCGATTCGACTCATGCCACCGCGACACTGATTCAGAAGAAAAGCCTGGATCCTAGCGACGATGCCGTGTGTTCGACCGATACCAATTCGCATATCAGCATTGGCGAACAAAAAATGATGTTCTCTTTGAGCAAGCCTTAAGTCAGGTAGTTATTGAAAAGCGAGGCCTCGTGGACTGCGGTTCACGAGGCTTTTTTTATTTCTTGGGTTTGTTTTTTGATGTTTCGGGTTGGGTCTTGCAGTCGAACTTTTCCCGCTTCTTGCCCGCAAAGCGGGTGACTACTTTCTGGGTACAATCTTCATTCAAAAAGCATATCATTGGCTTAATGCGCTACGCGATCGACTTTGGAACCTCCAATAGCTTGCTCTGTGCCGTTGACGGGGGAGTCGTTACCGGCCCTCTGGACTTGGATCCAGCAGCCGCAGATCCGACAGTTTTTCGAAGTGTGGTTTATTTGACGCCAAAACGGGCTCATTTCGGAGCCGAGGCCATTCGCGATTTTCTCGATGATAATTTGAATGGTTCGACTGAAGGCCGCCTTCTTCGTTCGTTCAAACGTCTTCTGCCCTCGAGCACGTTTTCGGGAACGATCATTGGCAATAAGCGAGTCGGAGTTGAAGAGATCATTGGCCGCTTCTTAGGCGAAATGAGAAAGCGCGCAAACGCAAAGACCGGTAAGGACGTAAGGTCCGCAGTCATCGGTCGTCCTGCACTTTTTGCTGAAGAGCCGGAAGCGGACCGATTGGCCCAAGAAAGACTCGAGCGCGGAGTTCGCGCCGCGGGCTTTGAAGAAGTCGAATTTGTACCAGAGCCATTGGCAGCAGCGTTTCGTTACCGGCTCGAGATGAAAAAAGAAGAAGTGGTTCTAGTCGCTGACTTCGGCGGTGGAACTTCCGATTTTACGGTAATTCGTCTGGCACCGCGCGCGTTTCAGCCTGATGACGTTTTGGCCATCGGTGGGGTTCCGGTCGCAGGCGACGCGTTGGACGGCGAGCTGATGCGCCACCGCGTTTCTCAACAGTTCGGTTCACTCGTCGAATACACATCGCCTTTTGGTTCAAATGTTTTGAAGATGCCGAAGCTTCTGATGGAGCATCTCTGCTCGACCGTGCACATTCCACTCTTGTCGGTGCGTGAGAACGCAGACTTCTTGGAGCGAGTTCGCAAAGCGGCATTGGGTGCTGACGACGCGCGAACGTTGGGACAGCTTCAAACATTGATCAGCGATCAGCTTGGCTTCCCAGTCTTTGAAGCGATTGAACGCTGTAAGCGGTCGCTCTCTTCGGACGATACATCTGAGGTCTCGTACGAGTACCCAGGCGTGAAGTTCGCCGAGTCAGTCAAGCGCACTCAGTTTGCAGAATACGCAGGCGCCACGACGGATAAGATTCTCGGGTCGCTCGACGAGACGTTAGCCAAGGCCGGCCTTCGGGCAGATCAAATCGACCGTGTCTGCTGTACTGGCGGAACCGCGCGAGTGAAGATCCTTCGCGACCCAATCGAAATGCGATTCGGTGCTGGAAAAATCGACGAGTTCAGAAACTTCACTTCGATCGTCGAAGGCCTCGCCCAGTGGGCGAAGTGAAAAAGGTGTCCGTCTACTTTTGGCTGAAACCCGCGTCATTTGACGCGGTTCTCAGCCGGAAGTAGACGGACACCTTTTTAGCTTACGGTTCCATCCAAACGCCATCTTTCAGCGTCAGGATGTAAGGCGTCTGCGTAGCCGGAGTACGACCCGGCATCATCTGACGACTCGTAAAGGTGCCGGCGACATAGGTCGTGTTTCCCACGGTCAGAACATCATTGATGATGCCCATTCCATCGGCAGAACTTCCCGTTAGCTGGAAAGTAGGAAGCACGCTCGCTGAAGCAGGATTTTCCAAGACACCGGTCGCGAGATTAATGACCGCAAGTCCCCATGGATCGCTGGCTCCATTGAAGAGTGAGTTTGAGTACCCACCTAAGAAGTAGCGCTCCTTCTGAACCCAGCCGCGACGAACCATGTAGTCCATTGCGTATTTAACTTGCGTGCTGCTGAGCGGGAAGCTTGCGCTCAACGCTGATGCCGCAGCATAGGGCTCTAGGGATTCAGTCTTGAAGCCCATGAGGCCATTGTAGGTGGTCGATACCATCTGGTTGCCTACGGCCGTGATCAATCCAGTGAGTAAAACCCCCGACTGATCGGGAAGCGCTGACAGACTGAATTGTCCGTTACCTTGGAATGGCCAGTAAGCAGTGATCGCAGGATCGGCACTGTCGCTGAAACTCAGGCGATAGATAGCGGCCTGACTTGTTCCGCCGCTCATGCTGTAGTTGTAGTCGACCGCAGCGAAGTAGAGGTCATCGCCGACTACTGCAGATTCTACGTTACCGCTGAAGTTCACTGCGCCACCGTAAATGAAGCC
>FSTL01000328.1_pt1 | contig 18891 bp, 19 predicted proteins | sample 1637241 | NCBI WGS metagenome assembly FSTL01 (sample SAMEA3914819, study PRJEB12502) | metagenome | biome: forest; material: soil | place: Canada | collected 2010-06-26 | depth 0.3 m | reverse complement strand
TTAGGAGTTCCCTGGATTTAATGGAGGACTAGGTTGTTGTCAACGCCCTTCATCATTAAACGTCGTCGCCGCCACCACGAGCCCACTCACCGGTAATCCGGCATTTGAGATAGGCCTTGATGAAGCCATCGAGCTCACCGTCGAGCGTCTTTTCAGCTGCCGAGGTGACTTCGCCTGTCCGGTGGTCTTTCACCATTTTATAAGGGTGAAGGACGTAGGAGCGGATCTGGCTGCCCCACGCGATATCCTTTTTGGAATCCTCGATCACTGCCTGTTTCTTGCGCTCCTCTTCCAAGTGCTTTTCATAGAGGCGCGAGCGAAGAACCTTCATCGCCAGATCTTTGTTTTTGATCTGGGAACGTTCCTGCTGACAGGTGACGACGGTATTCGTCGGAATGTGAGTAATACGTACGGCGGAGTCGGTGGTGTTAACGCCCTGACCGCCCTTTCCGCCGGAACGATACACGTCGATACGCAGATCATTCGGATTGATCACGACCTCATAGGTGTCGTCGATTTCAGGGGTCACGTACACGCTGGTAAATGAAGTGTGACGGCGAGCGTTCGAATCGTAAGGCGAAATACGAACCAGGCGATGCACGCCTGCTTCGGACTTCAGGCGTCCGTAGGCGAAAGGACCGCTGATGGTCATGGTCGCGTTCTTGATGCCCGCTTCTTCACCGGCCAGCGCATCCATCAACTCGACTTTGAAGCCCTGGTCCTGGCCCCAGCGCTGGTACATGCGCAAAAGCATCTGCGCCCAGTCTTGAGACTCGGTGCCACCCGCGCCGGCGTTGATCGTAACGATCGCGTTTTTTGGATCTGTTTCTTCCGAAAGCATCTTCCGGAATTCGGCCTCTTCAAACTTCACTGCCAGGGCACTCACTAGATCCCCTGCCTCGCGCAGTGATCCTTCGTCGTCCATCTCCTGGGCCAGCTCAAACATGGTCTGGGCGTCGTTAAAACCGCGCTCCAAGGTCAGGAAACCGTTTACTTCGGTCTCGAGCTTCGACTTCTCAGTCGTGAAGGCTCGGGCTTTCTTATTGTCGTTCCAAAACCCGTCCTGGGTGGACATGGAGTCGATCTCTGAGATTCGCCGCTGTTTAGCAGCTAGGTCAAAGAGACCCCCGTAGGAAATCGAGTTTGGTCTTCGAGTCGGCAAGCCGGACACGGATCTCGTGTGGCTCCAAAACGGCGGAATTAGATGACATTCTGCCCAAATACCTGATCCGGCGACTGGGATCAATTCACAACCCCTCGGGAAACCCCTTTTTCAGAATATTTAACGCATAGAGTCACGTTCTGTGGTACAGAATGCCCAAATTCGTACCTTCGTACCAAGGAGACCGCCCATGTCCCGAATCACACTTTCGCTCGCTGCCCTTTCCGTATTTGCCGTAGCAACGGCCCACGCCGATATGGCCACCATCTCTAAAGTCGGCGCTAACCAAGTCGTGAGCATCTCGGGCGGTTCGCGCGATGCCAGGGGCATCGTCGCTGAAGAAATCTACACGACTCTCTCCAAGGGCGGAGCCCCGATGAATCGCCGAAACGGTCAGCTCGCGGGCAAGACCATTACGGCAACCGCCATGTACCTGAACGGTGTTCACTACCGGGCCGCCATGCAGATCGAAAAAGGTTCATCATCTGTCAAAGCCACCAGCAAAGACGGCAAAATCGTTTCGCTCTCTATCGTCGGCGAAACTGCTGAAAACCTCTTCGACTTCGCCTCGAAAGCCGACCTTCCAGTGATTCTCCGCATGGGCGCCACCACGATCAAAGGCAAGTACTTCAGCTGCAATCACAAGATGCTCGCGCCTCAGTACAAAGACGTCGCGTTCACCTGCACGATCGAAATCAAATAAGCTCTCGAGCTTTCAAGAGCTGGCTCGTCCGATCAACCCTGTCCGACCTTTCACACCTGGACGGGCCAGCTTCTTCAAAAGCCTTTCTTCCCACTTCCGCATCAGCTTTTCTTCCTGACCGCCGAGCTCATGGTCCATTCCCAAAAGGTGCAAAACCCCGTGTACGAGCAGCACTCGAAGCTCCGCTAGCGGCGCATGCCCACATTCGCGGGCCTGACGTTCAAGCACCTGGGTGCATATCACCAGCTCACCCAGGACCCCGAGGCGCTGCATCGGCTCGGGCGCTCCAAAACTCAGCACGTCCGTGGCGTAGTCCTTCCCGCGGTACCGAGCATTCAACCGCTTCATCTTGGCCGACGAAATCAGCCCGACTTCGGCCCTCCACCCCATGCTTCCCGCCCTAATTCGGCGCCGCAGAGTCGGGGACGCCTGGGCGATCGTGAGAATTCGGTCCAGCTCACGCCGGGCCTGGGATGAATAGGTCATAGAGTCATGGTAAGCGTGCCTTATGAGCGATTCAACGCCGTTGACCAAAGTGATCGAAACTGTGCACCGCCTTCGCGCTCCCGGCGGGTGCCCGTGGGACCGCAAGCAGACCCATCAGTCGCTCCGGCAGTATCTGATCGAAGAGGCGTACGAGACCCTCGACGTGCTGGACGAAATCGACTCGCCCGAGGCGCTGAAGAATGAACGCGTAAAGGCGGCCTTCCGTGAAGAGCTCGGCGACGTGCTGATGCAGGTCCTGCTTCATTCGGAAATGACACGCGAAGCGGGCGCATTTGATTTTTACGACGTCGCCGCCGGTCTTGATGAAAAATTGATCCGCCGTCACCCGCATGTCTTTGGCGATGTGAAAGTAGACGACTCCGAATCCGCCGTCGCCACTTGGGAAAAGCAAAAGGCGAAAGAAAAAGCCGACAAGAAAGAAGCCAGCATCTTGGACGGCGTTCCGAAGGGGTTGCCTGCGCTTCAACGAGCTGCGCGCACGATTGAGAAAGTCACGCGCGTCGGATTCCAGTGGCCTGACCTCAATGGTCCGATGGACAAGCTCGAAGAAGAGCTCGAGGAGTTGAAAGTTGAAATTCGTGAGCTTGAAAAAAGCCACGGCGACGAAGCGATGCGAGAAAAAGTCGCAGGCGAGCTCGGCGATCTCTTTTTCTCTCTGTGTAACGTCGCTTATTTAATGAAGATCAGCCCCGAGGACTCCTTGCGCGGTACTCTTCATAAGTTTGAAACGCGCTTCAAGCACATCGAACGCCGCCTGAAGGACGAAGGCCGCACGCCTGAGCAATCGAACCTCGATGAAATGGATCGTTATTGGAACGAAGCCAAAGCCATCGAGCGGAAAAATCAATCCGAGTGAATGGCCGAGTGAAACAGAAAATCGACCCCGTCACTGGCGCACGCATTTTTGGACTGACCGGGGGCATTGCCTCTGGAAAGTCGACGGTTGCGCGACTTCTCGCCGCTGCGGGAATTCCGGTGGTCGATGCCGATCTCATCGCACGCGAGCTCAACAGCGAAGGCGGAAAAGCCTACCCCGCCATCCTTCAACGCTTCGGCACCGCTGACCGACGCGAGCTGCGCAAAATCGTCTTTTCTGATCCAGCCGCTCGCAAAGACCTGGAAGCGATACTTCATCCACTCATTCAGGCCGAGAGTTTGGTTCGCCTTCACGCGGCCGCGAACTCGTCACGCTTCGATCCGCCTGTCCTCGCCTACGAGGCCGCCCTTCTCGTTGAAACTGGTCGCTACCGTGACTTCGAAGGATTGATCGTGGTCGATGCTTCGCGCGATACGCGCCGTCAAAGACTCATCGCTCGCGACGGACTCGACCCGCAGCTTGCCGATGCGATTCTCGCTTCTCAGGCCAGCGACGAAGAACGTCGCGCCGTGGCGACACATTTGATTGATAACTCCGGAAATCTCACCGATCTACGCGGTCGCGTGAACGAAGTTATTTCTCGAATCACGAAGACAGTTTAACCTTTTAGTATGAACTTCGGCGCAAAGGCGGCAACTCTTGCCGCGTTGGTTTTCTTGCTCGCCTCGTGCAATCTCTTCGACCCACTCGACTCACCCTCGGGCGACGAACAGCTTCTATCCGCGGCTCGAGCCTGCTTTGATGTCGGCGATTTCGACTGCGCAAAGAAATATTATCTCGAGCTCGAAACGACGACCTACGCCGACATCGCCCTTGCCGAAGGCGCCTTCGTGCTTCTCGATCAAAGCGGCGCCGGCATGGGAAACTTCTACTTCGCCTTTGCTAAGCCTGACGGCGGAAAAAGCTTAACCAAGCTTGCGACCAAACTTATCCAAGGCGGACACGGCACGTCCGACGATCGTGCACGTATGTACGAAGCCTTTCGCCAGAATCTGAAAATCACAGACGGAAGTCCGACCCAAGGCTTCGTCCAATTTGTTTCGGCAGTTTCACTCGCGGCCCAGCTGCTTGCGGAAGACGCTAAAGCACTGGGGCTCACTGAGGTGACTCAGGCGGTTGTGGCGAGTGATGCGACGGCGTGCCTGGCCGCTGTTTGCGCACTTTCTCCCGTATCATGTCAGGTCCCGGGCGGCATGGCTTCGGGCGGGGCAACTACATTTGACTTCAACTCGGGTGGGCAAACAACGCTTACCGAAACTCGTACACTCCAAATGCTCAACGAAGCCATTGCTGAAATCAAAGCAGGTCTCGACAAGATGAACGCAAGCGGAAGCTTTGGTTCTCTTGGTGACTTCGCATCGGGCTTCTCGGGTGCTGCCATTGTCGCAACGCCGAATGGGGAGTGCTACCGCCAACAAATGGTCAACCAGGGAATCGGCGTCTCAGAATGAAACTCTCGATCTGTCGCCTCACTTTTCTCGCAGCAGCGTCGGCTTCGGTCAGCCTGGCGTTATTCTCTCAACCCGCATCCGCACAGCAGCAGATTACACACCCGTGGGTAGCGATTCGCAGTCTGGGCATGGGCGGGGTTCGCACGAGCACCGGAATCTACGAAGAGAACTTCTTTGGCAATCCAGCTCGCGTCACTGAAAACCCGCGTGCGAAGTTTTCTCTCTTTGAGCTCATGCTCGAATCGAAACTATCGACGATCGGAAACGTTTATGACCTGGTTGCCAACAGCGACGCGGCTCAAGACACGCTTTCCAACTCTGCGGGCGACAACCAGCATGCACGCGTCCAGCTCTCGCTGTTTTCGTTCTATCTTCCGAACCACGGTAAGTGGTCCTATGCTTTTGGATTTTTCATCGGCGAACAAACCGATCTGGCCCTTCGCAGAAGCTATCAAGTCAATCCTGGCGTCATCGCCGACGTTGGCCCAGCGTTCACGATCGGTCGGAAATTTCTAGAAGACGAAAATCTTTCAATCGGCGCCACCGTACAGGCCATGTACCGCGTCTCTTCAAGCAGTACGGCGTTTTCGCTTCTCGACCTGGTCCAAGGGAATAAGCTCAGCCCAGCCGACAGCGGCGGCGATGGCGGCGGTGTCGATGCCTCGATTGGCGCCTACTACAAGATTCCCTACTCGATTAAGAACTGGCTCTTCACCACGGGCTTTTCAATTAATAACGTCCTTGGTGGTAAATTTCAGCAGCTCACGTTCAAAATCAACACGGATGGAAACCCACCCATTCAACAGAGCCGAGCCTACAACATTGGCGTCTCCACCAAGCGCGCCACCTGGTGGAAGCTTCAAGACACGGTATTTGCCTTCGAAGTAAACGACATCGGTCTAAACGGCGGGGGAAGTTTTTATCGTCTGATCCATTTCGGGGGTGAAACTCGTTATGGAATCGCTACGCCGAGGCTTGGATTTAACCAGGGATATATTTCAGCCGGCGTAGGCCTCGACTTCCGCGTTTTGACCGTAGATTTCGCTACTTACGGCGAAGAATTAAGTCTTAATGCAGGGGGTCTTCAAGATCGCCGCTATGCCGTGAAATTCGCTCTTCAGATTTGAATTCGGTTTCCTATTTTTACAAGTGTCTAAATTGACACATCTATCGCCCAGTCCGGACGCCCTGCATAATGGAATATATAAGTTCTGTTTAAGGGGACATCATGAGTATCTGGGGTTCATCTACAAGCACAAGAGCGCGGGCCAACGCCGCTGCCAAGAAACGAGAGAGAGATCGCAAGCTCCCTCGTATGCACCTCAAGAAGGTGCGCGCCGAGATTAAGTCGGTCGGTGGCTTCTCCAATGGCGTTAAAGAAATTCACGTCGTGTTAAGCGACATCTCCCCAAACGGGGTCGGCTTCTTTTCGAACGGCAAACTCGAAGTCGGAGAAACGATCGCATTGACTCTGGACGAGCCAAAACGATTCTATGTGAAGGGACGCGTCGCCTGGTGCCAGGAATACGATGCAACGAGCCACGTGCTCAGTGCTTCGCCGCAGTCCTACCGCATCGGTCTCGAGTTTTTCTTTGATAGCGAAGAAGAAGAAGCGGAGGTCCGCAGCTACTGCGACCTCATCGCCTCTAACTACATTTTCACGAAGAGCGTCGCCTAGCCGATCTGGCTGAGCTTCGCTTAGCCGAAGAGCTGTACGAACTCGTCCATATGCCCGCGCAGCTTTGATTTCAGGCGCAGAATTGCCTGAGTATGCAGCTGGCTGACACGAGATTCAGTCACGTCCAAGACGCGCCCAATCTCTTTCAAGTTCAGATCTTCATAATAATAGAGCGAAAGCACGAGACGCTGCTTCTCAGGCAAGTCCTGAATTGCCTGCGAGATCATCTGCTTTACGGATGCAGAGCTGACTTCGCTGAACGGCGTAGGAGCCTTCGAGCCGGCGTCGCCATACCCGTGAAGGCTGCGTTTATCGGCCTTGGAGAAGCTCGAGACGTCATCATAAGAAAGAAGCGAAACGCTTCTGACCTGATTGAGCATCTCGTGGAACTCGGGCTGAGAGACGCCCAAAGCTTCGCAGACTTCCTCGTCGGTAGCCTGACGACCCTTCTCTTGCTCGATCTTGGCGTAGCAACGCTCAAGCTGCTTAGCCTTCTCACGAACACTACGTGGAACCCAGTCCTGGGCTCTGAGTTCGTCGAGGATCGCGCCGCGAATTCGGAATTCGGCGTAGGTCTTGAATTTGTTGTCGCGGCTCGCGTCGTATTTCTCGATCGCGTCCATCAATCCGATCACACCCGAAGACATCAAGTCATCGAGCTCGATGTTAGCTGGCAAACGCGCCGCGATTTTCTGAGCGATGTATTTGATCAATGGCGCGTATTCAAGAATGAGCTTCTCGCGCGGGCTATTGACCGGCGTGAAATCTTCTTTAACGAGCGCATTCGTCTGCACCGCTTCGCGCTCGAGTTCCGCTGCAATCTCCTGCTGGAGCGCAGCTTCCTCTTGTGCGGCTCTCGCCTCTTCCGAGGCTCTCGCTTCCGCCTCGCTCATCTTTGCTGCAGCGGCAGCTGCTGCTGCTGTGGCTGCCGTGCTCGATGAGCTAGCTTTCGCTTTCGCCTTAGTAGATGCAGCAACCGGCTTCTCCGATTTCTCGGGGCTGGCTGAGGCGACTTTGCGATACTTCTGGATTCCCTGATTCAAACTCATCTCGTCCGTCCTTGGTAAGATGCGCATCGGAAGATGCGGAGTCAAAGCTGACTCTAGAATTTTAGTGTAGCAGACATTTCTGATTTCGCTCGCTCTTTGATCGCTAAATTAGCGTCAAAGATTCATCAGAAGCGCGACCAATCTCTCCGACGTTGCTTCTTCAATATCCTCAGGTACGCGCTGGCCCGTTGTGAAATAGATCAGAGGCAATTTGGCTCGTTGAGAGACGTTATAGATTCCGCCGTGAATCGTCGCCTCGTCGAGCTTGGAAAGAATCAAGCCCTGCGGGTGGAAAACCTTAAACCGGCTTGCCATATCGTAAAGTTCCGTGTCCCGCGTGGTCGATGAAAGGACCAGATGGGTCTGAACGTTCGGAATGGCACTAATCAGCGTTTCCGTCTCTTTCAGCGCACTTTGATCGCGCTGGGATCTACCAGCGGTATCAATCAAAACGAGATCGAGATCCTGGAAGTCCGCCATTGCGGCCTGAAGATCTTCGGTCGATGAGGCCGAACGAAAGGGTACGTTCAAAATCTTCGCGTAAGTCGCGAGTTGATCGAAAGCCGCAACTTTATAGGAGTCCAAGTTGATCAGACCCACGCGAAGGTTCTTTCCACGAATGGCCTGGCTAGCGATCTTGGCCACAGTCGTGGTCTTACCCACGCCGGTAGGACCAACGAGCGCAATTACCGTCGGCTGTCCACGACCCGCTTCCAAACCACTGAGCGGTGAAATCACTTCAATGCTTTGCATGATTTCGCCGGCAAGCTGATCGATCACGCGATCCGGATCCGTCGATCCACCCTCGCCGATTTCGAATTTCACTTTCTTCACCAGGCTCAATGCATAGCGCTTATCGATACCGCCTACGACCATCTGGTCGAACGCGTCTTGAAGAGCAGGAGTCAGTTCGGTGCCCAGATTGATCGCGCCGCCCACGAGAGCATGAGAACCTGATCCGCCATCTTTTTCCTGAGCGCGGTGCAACTCTTGAAGCATGCGCTTCAAATGCTCGACTTCCTGTTCAATGGAAAGATTGCCCACGGGTGCGCCCGCGGTTTTGTCGGCGAGCTGCCCAGCCAGCGACTCTTCGTCTTCGATATCGACGTAACGACGCTGAGTGATTGGCTTGCTGAATACATGTGCCGTCGGAATCACAGGTGCCGAGCGGAAGGCCGGTGCCGTTGCTGCGGCAGCCACTGGCTTTGCAATCGCGCGTGCCGGCTGCGCAACAGCGCGCTGCTGTTGAGCAGGCGCCTGTTGACGACGGACTTCAACCTGATCGCGAGTTTGCGAAGCAGCGCGACTGAGATGGCTGTCGATCGCCTCTTCACGCGCGCTCTCCCCTGCCATGCCGCCGTAGAGCTCGGCCTGTTTGTAGGCCGGCATCCGCTGTACGGCTTTTCGGGTCTCTTCAGGCAGACGCTTTTCGGCGGTCTGCTTTTTTTGAATCGATCGCTCCGAAACCGCTGCGGTCACTTCGACCGAAGATTTCGACATCAAGCCGAATCCGCGCTTGTTCTTCTTCGTTTGAAGAATGATCGCCTCGGGTCCAAGCTCGCGCTTGATGTGATCCAGGGCCTCTTGAATTGTCGGGGCTTCAAATTTCTTAACTTGCATGTGCTAACCTCACGGTTCCAATCGCTTTAACATTCACGTTCGTGCTGATCTCGTTGTGCGAGAGCACGATGACATTCGGAACAAATCGATCAATCAGTGTCTTCAGATGTGAACGAATCAACGGCGAGCAGAGCACGACGGTCTGACTCGTTTGATTCGCCATCTCAATCGCTTGTTCATTCAAACGGGCAACGAAGGTGCGGACGAAGTCAGGGTCAAGCGAGAGCTGCTGTCCCTGGTCGGTCTGAATAATTCCGCCGGCAATCGTTTCTTCGATGTTTCGGTCCAAGGTCAGGAGCTGAATCGTTCCATCTCCGCCGACCAGTTTTTTGGTGATCACGCGGGCCAGAGCAGTTCTGACATGCTCGGTAAGCACGGCAGGATCTTTCTGATGGGGCGCTGAATCGGCCAACGCTTCGAGAATCGTGCGCATATCGCGAATCGAGACGTTCTCTTTGAGCAGGTTCTTGAGAACCTTGAGAATCGAGCCCGTCGGAAGCAGATTCGGAATGAGGTCTTCGATGACCTTCGGCGATGTCTGCTTGAACGCGTCGAGAAGCGACTGAAGCTCCTGACGACCCAAAAGCTCCGGCGCATGAGCGCGAACGAGCTCGGTCAGGTGGGTTGCAATGACGGTCGAAAGATCGACCACCGTGTATCCCGCGTAAGTCGCATCGTCTTTCTGGCGAGCCGTAATCCAAATCGCGTCGAGACCAAAAGCAGGCTCTTTCGTCTGAACGCCTGGAACTGGTTCGAGAACGTTGCCCGGATCCATGGCCAGAAGATGACCGACCATGAGCGATCCCTGGCCGATCTGAATCCCTTTGAGCAGGATCTGGTAATCGCCCGGTTGAAGCTCGAGGTTGTCGCGAATTCGAAGCGGCGGAACAATGATTCCGAGATCGAGGGCGAACTGCTTGCGGATGTTCGAGATACGCTCGAGAAGGTCACCCTTCTGTTCCGCATCGACGATGTTGATCAGCCCGTAGCCCACTTCGAGCTCCAGAACATCGACCGCGAGAAGGTTTTCGAGCTTCTCGGCTGCTGGCTTGAGCTTGTCGGCATCGACCTTTTTCTGAGCGTCGGCGACTTTGGCCTGATCGCGCTTCTGAACCTGGTTTGCAACGCCAGCCAAGGCGCCACCGATCAACACAAACGGGATGAATGGCAGGCCCGGAATCAGAGCCATGAAGCCCATGACGCCGCCTGCGGCGTAGAGTGCCTTCGGTTGCATCAAGAGCTGCTTGCCGAACTCCTGGCTGAAGTTATTTCCGGTGCCGGTGCGGGTAACGATAATACCGGCAGCGGTCGAGATGATCAGGGCTGGAATCTGAGTGACCAGACCGTCACCGATCGTCAGAAGCGTGAAGGTCTCGGCAGCTTGGCCGATACTCATCCCTTTTTGAAGAGTTCCAATGATGATGCCGCCAACGATGTTGACGATAACGATCATGATGCCGGCAATCGCGTCTCCGCGAACGAACTTGGACGCACCGTCCATGGCGCCGTAGAAGTCTGCTTCGCGAGAGATGTCGGAGCGGCGGGTCCTTGCGGTTTCTTCGTTGATCACTCCGGCGTTCAGATCGGCGTCGATCGCCATCTGTTTACCAGGCATGGCGTCCAAGGTGAAGCGGGCTGCCACCTCAGCGACGCGGCCAGCGCCCTTGGTGATAACGATGAAGTTGATGATCACCAGAATGATGAAGATGACGATCCCGACGGCGTAGTTACCACCGACGACGAACTTACCGAAAGACTCGATGACGTCGCCTGCGGCACCGGTTCCACGATCCGCGCCGTTCAAGAGAATCACGCGAGTCGTCGCGACGTTGAGCGAAAGGCGGAACAGCGTCGTGATCAAGAGAAGCGAAGGAAAGATACTGAAGTCCAACGCGCGGGTCGCGTAGACCGAAGTCAGAAGCAGAACCAAGGAGGTCGCGATCCCCATGCTCAGGAAGATATCGAGCAGGATACGCGGCATCGGGATGACCATGACGGCAAGGATGCCGACCAGGCCCATGGCCAGCGCGAGATCAGAATTTTTTATGAGTCGATTAATAAAATTCTGCATCTAGTTAAAGCCTCCGGTTTTTCAGCCGATAAACGTGAGCCAAAACTTCTGCGACTGCTTGATACAGGGCACGAGGAATGGCGTGGTTGACCTTCACGGTCTTAAATAGGGTTCGAGCAAGCGGAACGTTCTCAACCAGTGGAACGCCGGCATCGCTCGCGATTTTCTTGATTCTTTGAGCCAGGAAGTCCGCGCCCTTGGCGACGACTTTCGGCGCGCCCATTTTTTCGCGGTCGTAAACAATGGCGATCGCGATGTGGGTCGGGTTGGTGATGATGACATCGGCCTTTTTCACGGCCTGCATCATACGGCGACGAGCCACTTCACGCTGAACAGCGCGGATACGGGCTTTGATCTGCGGATCACCCTCGCGCTCTTTGAATTCTTGTTTCGCTTCCTGTTTGGTCATGCGCATGCCCTTCATGTACTCGCGGCGCTGCATGAAAAAGTCGATGCCCGCGAAGATCGCAAGCACTCCGACCAAGGAGAGAAAAATCGATTTACCGGCTTCGGCCATTCGCACGGCGACAGTGACCGGTTCGGATGAAAGCAATGAGGGAGCCGCGAAAATTTCGGACTTCACCAAATTATAGGCAACCCAAGCGACGACCGCCGCCTTGAGAACCATTCGAAAGCCTTCTGTTAGCTGACGCATCGAGAACATGCGCTGGAAGCCCTTCATCGGGTCGATCTTGGAGAAGTCGGGCTCGAGCGGTTCGGAGGTGAACAAAACACCAACCTGCACGAAGCTGCTCAGAGCAGCCATCAGAAAGCCAATACCGCAAACTGGAAGCGCGGCTTGAATAAGGACTTTCAGCGCGCGCATCATGGTTTCGCCGAGGACGACGTTGTCGCCGAGATTCATGTGGGCAGTAATATCGGTGCGGAAAACTTCACGCATGAACTCGCCGACCTGAGCACCCATCATAGGCGACATCGCGAACGTGACTGCACCTGCAGCAAGAAGTGCTGCCATGCCAGTGACTTCGCGGCTCTGCGCGACTTGACCTTTACGTCTGGCCTCTTCCAACCGATGGGGGGAGGCCTCGTCCGTTAAGTCTTCAGGTGACCGATCTTCATTACCGCCTTCAGCCATCGATTACCTCCCTCTACTTGGATTGGGCCATCGCTCGCGCGACGGACTCCATCCACTCACCCACACGTCCCATGACCTCGGACGCTGCGCCCTGGAACTCAGGGATACCAATCAACATCACCATCAGGCCCACCAGGGCCGTGACGGCAAAAGAAATGACCAAAACGTTCATGTTCGGCATGGCCTTCGCCATCACACCGAAAACCACGTTCACTGCGAAAAGTGCGACGCAAACGGGCATCGCAAGTTGAACTCCAAATGCGATCACCTGGCCCGTCAGCTGGGTCATCTTCGCAGCAACAGCCGCGTTCATGCCGGCAGCGCCGACGCCCACGATGCGATAACTGTCGAGCGATGCCCGGAGCATCAAGTGATGGCCGTCCATTGCGAGGAATGCGAGAGTCGCGAGCGCCATCTGAATTTCGGCGACGACTTGGCTCTGGGATTCTTGATGCGGGTCAAAGTGAGTGGCCATGGCAAAACCCATGAAGGTGCCGGCCAAGTTGGCTCCAAACGAAATCGTGTCGAAGGCCATGCGGGCAACGAAGCCCAGGGTCAGACCGAAGAGCGCTTCCAATGCGACGGTGCCGAGCAGACTTCCTGCGGTCGAGCCCCAACGAACTGCGTCCGAGGCACGAACCTGGCCGCTGCTGAGCAGGGCCGGAAACATCGCCATGGAAATCGCGAGCGCGAGCAAAACCTTTGCCGGTGCTGGAACGAAACGGTCACCCGTGATCGGCAATACAGCGATCAGAGTTCCGTAGCGCACCAGCACTGCGAAGAAGCAAAGAAGCTCAGGCTCGGAAAAGTTAAAAAGACTCACTCGGGGTTACCTCACCAGCTCCCCGGCCCTGCCGATTGTTTCGATCGTGTAGTGCTCCATCACTTCGAGCATCCAAGGCGCCATGACCGCGAGAACGATAATGATCGCGATCATTTTTGGAATAAACGTCAACGTCGCCTCGTTAATCTGGGTCACGGCCTGAAGCACGCTGACGATGATACCGATCACCATGGCGGCAATGAGCATCGGCGCGGCGAGCAACATCGTCGTCTTGATCGCTTCAGCTCCAATGCTCATTACGAGTTCTTCGGTCATGGTTTCCTCTTATCCAAAGCTCTTTACAAGACTGCCCACTACAAGCTCCCAACCGTCAACCAGCACGAAAAGCAGCAGTTTGAACGGAAGCGAAATCACGGCAGGCGACAACATCATCATCCCCATCGCCATCAGGACGCTGGCGACCACCATGTCGAGCACGAGGAACGGCAGATACAGCATGAAGCCGATCTGAAATGCCGTTTTCAACTCGCTGATCACGAATGATGGAATCAAAACGTAAGTAGGAACTTCGGCGCGGTTCTTCGGCTTGGCTTCCTTGCTGAGAGAAAGGAAGAGCTCGAGATCCTTTTCCCGCGTCTGAGCAAACATGAACTCGCGAAGCGGGGCCTCAGCTTTTTCATAGGCCATCTTCTGATCGATTTTCTCGTTCAGATACGGCTCCACCGAGTTGGCGCTGATGGATTTCCAAGTCGGCGCCATGATGAAGAAGCTCAAGAATAAAGATAATCCGACGATAAGCTGGTTGGGCGGCATCTGCTGCGTGCCCAACGCCTGGCGCAAAAAGCTGAGAACGACGACGATTCGGGTAAACGACGTCATCATGATGAGGATAGCCGGTGCGAGCGAGAGCACCGTCAGCATCATCACGATGCGCAGAATAGAAACGACGTCAGCTGGCTTTTGCTGATTGGCGAACGAAAGACTGAGTGAAGGAAGCGTCAGGCCGGAGGTACTTGGAACGAATGTTCCATTCCCAACGCCATCGGCCGCGTTCGCCCATCCAGCCCAAAACGAGGCTGAAAGCGCGAAAAACGCGGCACCGAGAAGAGCAATCTGCACAGCCTTCGAAGCCTTGATCATAGCTGCTTCATGCCCTCTAATCTGCTTCGAATCTGAGAACGAACGCTTGGCTTAGAGGCTTCGCTGCCGAGAATCTGCGAGAACGCAGGAGAGCCGCCGCTGGCTGGACGGGCCGGTCCGGCCGAAGTAGCTCCCATTCCATAAGCAGGACGCGGAGCGGCTGTTTGTGCTGGCTGCGCAATCGGAGCTGCTGGCGCTGCCCATCCGGCACTCTCCATTGCGAATGATTCGAGATCGAAATTGGCCATCGCTTGCGCTTGAGCCTGCGACTGCTGCGCCTCGGTGTTACCGGCATCCAACTGAGTGATCAGATTGATCGACTCATTGGTCACGCCGAGAACCAACATGCGACTTCCGATTCGAACAACCGAGATACTTTTCTTAGGGCCCAGATAGTGATTAGCGACGACCTCGATCATCTTCGCTTTCGATCCACCAAACTGAGACAGGATCTTGCCGAGCGGATTTGATTTAACCGAAATCCCTGCTCCGCCGCCCTTCACCTTCTTGGTGATCCAGGCAAACGCAAGAAACGCGCAGACGACAATCACCAACATTCCAATGGAACGCCAAGGACTTGGAAGCGGCTTTCCACCAGCAAGCGGAGCCGAGTTCACGGCTTTCGATGCGGTGCTTACAACCGGTGCTGCTTCAACTGCCTTGGGTGCGGCAGGCTCAGCTTTCGCAACCGGCGCCGCGCCCGGGGCGCTCGAAATCACACGTTGAAGGAGCTCCTGCTCTTCGGCTTTTTCTTTCTGATCCGAAGCCGACGGGGCTGGGCGCTTCACTTCTTCCGACCCTGGAGCAGCGGCCTTAGGAAGCATGCGCAGCGAAATGAGTTTTCCTTCGGCCTTCACTTCGAAGCGATCTTTGAAGGTCTCGGCATTCCCTTTTACGCTGAGTCGACAGCGAGTCAGCTTCGGCGCGTATTGGTAGGCGAAGACTTTCGTCAGTTCCGAACCGGAGAGCGAATTGATCTTGGCCGGGTAGACGGACACGTCGGTTAAGCTCACCTGGATAATGTCGTTGAAGAACTCAGTGCGGACCTGCTGCGGCGAGACCTTAGCGTCAAAGAGAAGGTCGATCCGCGAACCATCCGTGATCTGTACTCGCTTTAGGGTCGCTGTGGTGGCGTGAGCCTGTTGAAAAGGCGCAAGCATCAGGGCGAATAAAGCAGCTGTAATCCCATTTTGAAGCTTCATGCTTCCTCTCCGAAAAAGGACATCCTGTCCTTTTTGTAAAAGCGGGCCGTGAGACCCGGGGTAATCGTTACTTCAACTGCTCAATGCGTTCGACTGGCGAAATAATATCCGTCAGACGAATTCCGAACTTTTCGTTAACAACAACCACTTCGCCTCTTGCGATGAGTTTGTCATTTACGAGAACTTCGAGCGGCTCACCGGCGAACTTCGAAAGTTCGATAACCGAACCTTGGGCAAGCTGAAGAATCTCGCGAATGGCCATCTTGGCCCTTCCAAGTTCCACAGTCACTTTCAGGGGAATATCGAGAATGAAGTCGAGAGACTGAACCGATGGAGCGCCGCTGGTGCGAACTCCGCCTTGAGAAGCGCCGTCACTCGGCGCACCCATCGGAGAAGCGCCACCCATTGGGCCTGAGCCCGCGAGGGCATTACCGAGTTCGCCTAAGTCCATATCCATTGCACCGTCGTTCATGTCTTATTCCTCCACTTCGCGCGTCACTTGTACGGCGCGATTTCCACGGGAAACCCCGAAAAAGCACTTAAACTTGGGAACGCCTTCTACCAGAACCTGAAGCTCACCATCAGAGTCCTGAGTCAGCGGAATGATGTCGCCGACATTCAGGTTCACCAAATCGCCCACCGTGATTTCGGCCGCGCCGAGATTCACGAGCATATTGGCGTTGGTCTCTTTCAGATGCTCTTGCATCTTCGCCATCCACTCCTTGTCGACGCGGTCGGACTCGGTCTGGAAGGATGCGTTGAGCTTGTTTTTAATGGGCTCGATCGTCGAATAAGGAATGACGAGAGCAATCGTGCCGCTGGCGTTCTCGAGCTCGACTTCGAAAGTAGTCGAGATGATAACGTCAGATGGCGGAACGACGCCGACGAACTGCGGGTTCACTTCGGTACGAACGAACGAAATGTCGGTCTTATGAACCGGCGCCCAGGCGTCCTCGAGATCCTTGATCGCAAGGTCCATGACCTTTTTCATGATCGAGAGCTCGATGCGGGTAAATTCTTTTCCTTCGATCTTCGTGTAAGGACGATCCGTGCCGCCGAAGTAACTGTCGACCAGCGCGTAGGCGAGCTTTGATTCGAAGACCAGAAGCGCAGGCCCGCGCAGACTCTCGAAACGCATGATGCACATGCAGCTCGGAATCGGGAGCGTGTTCACGAACTCGCCGAACTTCAAAAGATCGGTGGAGATAATCGAAATCGAAGCGATTTTACGCAACGAGTTCGAAAGCGACATACGGTAAAGACGGATGAAGCGCTCGTAGATGATGTCGAGCGTCGGCATACGACCGCGGATGACGCGGTCCTGGTTGGTTAAATCGTAGGGAGTAATTTCAGCATCGTTAGCGGAGGAACCGAAAAGATTTCCAAGGTCGCCGCCGCCGCCCCCTCCGCCGCCAGCGGATGAGTTTCCGCCTGCCGGACTCGAGGTTTCCACGCTTCCTTCGGACACGGCGCTGAGAAGCGCGTCGACTTCCGATTGTGTGAGGACCTGATTCATTTGAACTTCAGCCTTCCCTAGCTGTTTTCAACCCCGCGAATCATTCACAGGGCAACTACTCGAACGAAAACCGATCAACCGCCAAACGCAAAATTCGTAAAGAACACGCCTTTCACTTTTCCACTCACCATGAAGCCGTTCAGGGCGTTCTTAATTTCCTCTTTCAAATAGTCGCGACCATCCACCGACGCAAGGTCCGCTGGGCGCTTACTATTAAAGAGATCGATAATGACGTTTCGTACCTGGGGCATCTTCGACGCGAGCTCCGCCTCGGCGTCGACACCCGGCACTTCAATTGAAACGTTCACTTTCACAAACTTTGGAGTCACGCTTCCAGGCGTCGAGAGATTCACCACGAATTGATCGAGGTTAATCATCTTGCCGAAGTCGTTCGTCTTCTTGGCCGTTTCTTTTCCAGCTTCAACGTGTCCGGCGCCGTGCGCGCCAGCTTTATCGCCTTCTTTTTCCGCGCCATGTTCAGCGGGATGAGCGGCGATATCTTCGATGGAAGGCCTTTTACGATCGCGTTGGAAGGAAACGAAGAGAACCGCAACCATTCCGATGGTCGCGAGAAGATTCAAAGCGGTAAGGATCGGGAGCATCTTGCCCCCCGATGATGCTGGAGCCGTGGCCACACTTGATGCGGCGGTTGATGCGTCGGCTTTCTCTTCTGCAGCCATCGTTGAAAAATCCTCCCCTTACCTTCTTCCTATTCTGCAATGAAGAATGGGTGAGACACAAGGGCGGATTTGCCGAGGAAAGGGCGCGATAAGGAGTATTCTGCCGAGATCGTAGAAGAAATATTTTCCGTAGAATCCAAGGTGTTGGACGATTTGACGGTCGTTGGTAAAAACTGCCTACAACCGTCAATTTTACACGTAAAAAATGTGCATTTATTCCCTAAAACCGTACCAAGCGACAGCCGCCTGACACCCGTCTCTTTTGGAGAGGGATATCAGGCGGCTAGTTCACCCAGTCTACTAAGACTACTAAGAATCAGACTTACTGACGACGGAGGTTCAGAACTTCCTGCATCATCTCGTCGGACGTCGTGATCACTTTCGAGTTGGCCTGGAACGCACGCTGAGCGGTCATGAGGTTAATGAACTCGTTGGCGATATCGGTCGTCGAAGCTTCGATCGTCTTCGCGGAAACGCGGCCGCGGCCACCGGCCTGAGGAGCACCGATCGTCGCTTGACCCGAAAGACGGGATTCACGAAACCGGTTTTGACCCATTTTGAACAGGCCTTCAGGGTTCTCGAACTTCGCCAGAGCGACCTGGGCGATGTTGATCGTCTGACCGTTCGTGTAGATGGCCGAAAGAATACCGTCATCGTTGAACGTAAGACCGGCAAGCGTGCCGCCGGTGAATCCGTCCTGAAGGGTTTTATAGGCTTCCGAGTTCACGCCGTACTGGGTGACTTCAGTCCCCGTTCCGCCGTTCTTCTTGTCGGTACCGAAATTGAAGTCGATCTTCTGATCGGCAACGGCGCCTTTGGAGAAGTTGAACGAAGACTTGTCGGTGATCTGTTCTTGAAGACGACCGTCGGTATCGAAAAGCAAACGGCCCGAAGCCTGCTCGACCATGGTCTCTTTTTGGCCGCCCTGAACTTCCTCACCTTTGGCCATCGCTCTCCACTTCCATTGACCGTCGTCTTCACGGTTGAAGTAGAGAGTAACGACGTGCGCGTTACCGGCGCTATCGTACACGGTCGCGCCCGTCGCGAAGTGCGAGGTCGACTCTGGCTTATTCGGGTCGAACTTCAGTGCCTTGTCGGCGCGAATATCAAGGTTGGCGAAGAGCTGAACTTTCTGCGTGCGCTTAGCATCGACAACGGACTTATCGACACTGATCGAACCCATTTTCGAAGTGATGCGGCCTTCTGCATCACCCTGGAAGCCCTGAACTTTGTAGCCGTCGGAGTTAATCAGCTTTCCGTCTTTATCGAAGTGGAAAGCGCCGTTACGGGTAAAGCTCTGGCCGTCGACACCTTCGATCGTGAAGAAGCCGTCGCCAGTAATTGCCAAGTCGGTC
>FSTL01000136.1_pt1 | contig 18990 bp, 17 predicted proteins | sample 1637241 | NCBI WGS metagenome assembly FSTL01 (sample SAMEA3914819, study PRJEB12502) | metagenome | biome: forest; material: soil | place: Canada | collected 2010-06-26 | depth 0.3 m | reverse complement strand
TAGACGCCCCTGCGCGCCCGATTGAGCTCGAGACCCCAGCCATCAAGAAAGTCTGGTCTCAGCGCCTGCCTGGATTTGTCACCGATCTCGCGGTTTCGGCCGACGCCGAGTCGGTTTTTTTCGCGACGATTCCTGATTTTGACCGTAACGATGGGCAGCGCGACTTTCGGGTGAGCCGGGTGAATCGCAGCGGGAAAGTTCTCTGGTCAAAGAAGACCGAAGCGCAGGTGAAGGCCGTCTCGATCTCTGACGATGGGAAGGTCGCCGTTTTTGCTGATTACAATGACGAGCTGACCGCGCTCGGCCCTTCTGGAAAGCAGCTCTGGAAAGTTCACGGCCCTTGTCGTCCGCTAGTCATGGGGCCTCTGAAGAAAGTCGTCTGCTACCATGACGACGACGCCGAACCTAAAACGGCCTACGAACTCCTCGAACTCGGAACCGGAAAGCGGGCCGGATCGTTTCCGATTTCGGGCGATATTCTCGCGCTCAAACTTTCTTCTGATGCTCGCGGACTTGTCATGGCACTTCACGATGCCAACGCAGCCAAAGGAAAACAGAACCGCATCGTTGTGATGGGTGGCGTGATGGGCGGCGCCCAGCTTGGACAACTCGGTGAAGCGTATGTCGGTGGAGTGATCGTCGACGTCGCCGTTTCAAGCGGCGCATCGCCGAATGTCGCCGTGCTCTGGAATTCTGGCGAGCGCGAACAGAAGGTCACTCTTCTTCGCGGCGCTGCACCGAAAATGGAAATGACGGCTTCTGAAGTTTCGACCACTTTAGGGCGAGGCGAGCAAATCGAGATTTCGTCAAATGGCGAGCAGGCCTTCGTCTATGGAAACTCGGTCGAAGGCCAGTGGCTTCGTGCGTTTTCGGGTACCCCTTTGCGATTGGAATGGTCCACGCAAATGAGCCCGAAACAAGCCGAGTATTCGTCGGGCATCACCGTCACTGATAAGGCAGTTGTTGCCGGGGTCGAGAGCATTGGCGAGCTGAGTCGGACGAGTTCCTACCGCGCGTTTCAATCGACGACTGGCACTCCGCTCTGGCAGACGGCCGTGACCCGCGAGCCTGGTTCCTATCTGTATACACAGGCTTGGGCACCACGCCGCGGATTGCTAGTAGTCGGCACCGACGACGCCTGGCTTTCTGCCTACGCTCCATAACAATCTCTTCATCTCTCTCTCATGTTCGACATGAGACCGTTAGCAGCTCATGGATGAGAGGACAGTGAAAAAGAGGCGGAATCTTCCCTGGTGGACATGGATCGTCCCCGGGTTGGTCTCCTTTATCGGCACTCTGGTTTCGTTTAAGTTTCGGATCGCGCCGGGAACTGCCGTTTTCTATCTGCCGATTCCCTTTGGCGTGGCGATGATGCATTGGTGGGGCCCCCGCGTACTTCTTGGGGTCTATATCAATGCGATATGCTGTGCCGGTTACTGGGAACTGCAGCGCCGCGTTTTGTATCCGGTCTACGCACTTCCAGAGGTTCTCGAGATCGCTGCCTGCTACTACGGATTCACGAAATTCGCGCAGGGGAAGAGTTGGATTCCTGATTTTCGCGACCTCACGCGGTACCTCACTTTCGGCGTCATGCTACCGGTGTCCATCTTCAGCAGTTGGACGACGATTCAACTCCATCTTCTGGGCGATATCGACGCCGCGACTCTGGGAAAAGTCATGCTCTGCGGCTGGATCGGCGACGTCCTCACACTCTGTGTTCTGACGGCCCCGGTTTTGATGTGCCTGACTGCGCCGATGGAAAAGCGTGGACTCAGTCAGACGGTAGGGGCGACGCGCTTTCCTGACTGGTCTCTTTCACATTGGTCGGGTCGCTCTCTGATGCGCTTTTTCTTCGCGCTCATCGTCAGTGCGCTCCTGGTGCGCACCTTGCCCGTTAGCCAGTATTGGTTCGTCTACGGGGTCTTTCCTCTCTGGGCCGCGATCAGCGGTGGGATTGCACCGGCCTCAGTCATCGCGCTTTGGATTAGTACCCTGGTGCTCACGACTCGAATGCAGCCGGCTGGGAGCATGGAACTTTTTGCGGTTCACACGAATCTCGCAATCCTTGGCGTCTGCGGTCTGTTCGTCGGAATGGCCGTGAATTCATTTCGTTCTGAGATGCTCGAAAAAGAACGGGCACAACAGCAGCTGCTACAGGCGCAGAAGCTGGAAGCGCTCGGCACACTGGTGAGTGGAATTGCGCACGACTTCAATAATCTATTGGCCGGAATGCTCGGGTTTCTCGAAACGGCTCGGCACGACATTCAATTCCAAGAGGACCCGGTCCCCGCGCTCAGAAGCGCCGAACGTGTCGTTTTCCGTGCAAAGGCATTGATTCAAAATCTGCTCGCGTTTAGCAGACAAGGAAAAGTCGAGCTGCACTCGACCGATTTGAAAGAGCTCATTCAAGAAGCATTTCTTCTGATTCGGGCGTCGATTCCTAAGTCCCTGGATATTCTGGTCGAGTCATTCGAAGAGGGGATTCAGGTCTCGGTTGATCCGACGCAGATTCAACAAGTGCTCCTTAATCTCGCGGTGAATGCGTGGCATGCCTCCGGCGCTTTTGGCCGCATTGAGGTTCGCTTGCTGAGTTATCAGAGCGGAACGGCGCGGATTGAGTTTCGTGACTTTGGAACTGGGATCGCTCCAGAAGTTCTTCCCAGAATTTTCGATCCGTTTTTTACCACCAAGGGGCCGGGTCAAGGCACGGGTCTTGGACTTTCGCAGGTGTTGGGGATTCTTCAATCTCACCGCGGCAGTATTTCGGTCAGCAGCATCCCGGGGGGCGGCACTTCATTTGTGATCGAACTTCCTTGTGCGCTTCAACTCGTCGTGAAGGATGAACCGATGGCAGAGACCGTGGGTCGCATCGTCTCAAAGAAGACCGTTCTTCATGTCGATGACGAGCCCGACCTGCTTGAAACGACTCGGCATCTTCTCGAAAGCCTAGGGTGGAAAGTGGACAGCTTTCAAGACCCCGTGAAAGCGCTCGAACATCTGCGTGCCCATCGCGTCCACTATGACCTTATTATCACGGACCAGATGATGCCTCGCATGGGCGGGCTTCTTCTCGCGGAGCGACTTCGAGAAATCTATCCCGAAACTCCGTTAGTGCTCGCAACAGGAATGGTCGATTCCGTCGTCAGGCGTGCGAGTTTGAATCATCGCTTCGCAGGCGTCTTAGAGAAACCCTATCGCGCGACGGATTTGAAACAGATTTTGAACAGCTTGGACTGAAAGCTTATTCGTTGCCCGCGCCAGCGGCGCTTGGCTTGTGATGGTGATCTTTCACGATCTCTTTGTGCTTACGAATCTGCTTTTCGATTTTGTCGACGCAAAGGTCGATCGAGCCGGTCAGATCGTTGGTCGCTTCGTCAGCGAAGAAGTCCATGTTGTTGCCCAGAAGGTGGCAATGCACCACGCGGTTCTGGCGCTCGAGACTGATGTTCCAGGTCACGTGAACGCGACCGTCGAAGTACTTGTTCAGCTTCTCGGTTTTTTCGGTGATGTAAGTTTTGATCGCATCGGAAGAATCCAGATTCTTGAAGCTGATATCAATATTCATAGGTTCCTCAGATGATCTTTTTACGCTTACCGGATGACAGAATTCCGAGCATGTCGCGGTATTTGGCTACCGTACGACGTGCGATCTCGATGTTGTCACCGCGCAGAAGTTCGACGATTTTCTGATCAGAGAGTGGGTTCTTCTGGTCTTCCTTCGTCACCATCTGGCGAATTTTCTCTTTCACGGCCTCGCTCGCGAGAGCGTCGCCGCCATCTGCGGAGTTAATCGACGAGTTGAAGAAGTACTTCAGCTCGAAAATACCGACAGGTGTGTGAACGAACTTGTTCGTCGTCACGCGAGAGATCGTCGATTCGTGCATCCCGATGTCGTTGGCGACGTCCTTCAGGATCATCGGCTTCAACAGCTGGACGCCTTTTTCGAAGAAGTCGCGCTGACGTTTCACGATCGCATCAGTGACCTTGTAAATCGTCTTCTGGCGGTTGTGAATCGAGCGGATCAGCCAGACTGCCGAGCGCAGCTTGTCCTGAACGTACTCTTTGGTGACTTTGTTTTTCGCGTTCTGAGCGTCTGAATTCGTGACGCTCTTCTGCGAAGCCGAAGCGAGAATGTTGCGGTAGTAAGGCGAGATGCGAAGCTTCGGCATCCCGTCTTCGTTCAATACGATCACAAACTCGTCAGCCACCTTGTAAACATAGATGTCTGGAGTGATGTACTGAGTGTCGCTGGTGTGGAACGAACGGCCTGGCTTGGGCTCGAACTCCAGAATCAAACGAATCGCATCGATGATTTTCTCGAGCGGAAGCTGAAGCGCTTTGGCGACGGCTTGGTAGTTTTTGCGTTCAAGATCGCCCAGATGGCTTTCAATGATCTTCTCGACCAATGGCTGCCGCGGCTTCATGAAGCGCGCTTGAATGGCCAAGCACTCTTGAAGGTTACGGGAAGCGACACCGACTGGATCGAAGTTCTGAACGATTTTCAGAACCTCTTCCGCGTCCTCGAGCTCCATGCCGGTCTCGCGGGCCATGTCCTCGATGGTGGCGTTCAAGTAGCCATCGTCAGAAAGGTTGCCGACGATCAACTCACCGAGCTTACGTTCGGCTGGATTCATCGTGACCATGGAAAGCTGCCACGTCAGGTGGTCTTCCAGGGTCGTAGTTTTTGTAAGAACGTTTTCAAAGCTTGGGAGCTCGTCGTTCACTTCGCGCATCGAAGGCGCGCTGCTCGAACTCGAGTTGAACTCTTCGACGTAGGATTCCCAGTTGAAGTCGTCTTTGCCGGCGACAAGCTGCTCTTCCTTCGGCGTCGGCTTCATGAAGGAGTCTTCGTCCCTCTGCTGCTCCGCTTCTGGATTCGGCACGTCATCCGGAGCCTCGACTTGAGGCGTGTTTTCGCCATCAGGAGTCTCGGCGAGCTCCTCGAGGATTGGGTTTTCCATCAGCTCTTGGTTAACGACCTCCGCCAACTCCATGCGGTTAAGCTGTAAGAGCTTAATCGCCTGCTGGAGCTGAGGCGTCATGACCAACTGCTGGCTAAGTTTGAGGCTTTGTTTGATTTCTAGGGCCATGGTGCGTTGGTAGCTTATCGGACGGCTGACGTCAGAACTGGAAGTTTTCCCCGAGATACGTTTCGCGAGCTGTTTTGCTGTTTGCTATCTCACTAGGCGTTCCTTGCTCCACGATTTTACCATCAAACAATAAATATCCCAAATCACAGATCGCTAATGTTTCTCTGACGTTATGGTCCGTAATGAGAACACCGATCTGCCTTTTTTTCAGGATCATGATCATTTGTTGGATGTCCGCGACCGCCTTGGGATCGATCCCGGCAAAGGGCTCATCTAGCAAAAGGAATACCGGATTTAAGGCGAGGGCTCTCGCGACTTCGACGCGGCGCCTCTCTCCACCCGAAAGGGTGAAGGCTTTCTGCTTTGCGACATGGTTAATCGTGAACTCATCGAGCAGCCTGTGCAGGCGTTCTTTACGCTCCGCCTCCATTAGAGGCAGCGTTTCCAGAACGGCCAAAATATTTTCTTCCACCGTCATGCGTCTAAAGACGGACGCTTCCTGGGGAAGGTAAGCTATGCCGCGGCGCGCACGTTCATGCATCGGCCACTGAGAGATCTCGGTCTCGTCGAGCATCACGCGACCCTGGTCGGCTTTGACTAGGCCGATCGTCATATAGAACGAGGTCGTCTTGCCGGCGCCGTTAGGGCCGAGAAGCCCAACCACTTGTCCGCTTTTAACCTGAAAGCTTACGCCCTTAACGACTTGGCGGCCTTTGTAGGCTTTGAAGATGTTGTCGGCTTTCAGAGTGTGGAGAGTGGGAGTTGTCATTTGAATCACTGGTGAATCACTTGTTCGATTTACTCTTCATGAGGCTGCCTTCGCTGTAGGCGTTGCTGTGTTCAACCTCGACCACGTCACTATCTCGGTGAAGGGTGATCACATCTCCCGTCATCGTATCACTATCCTGATAGACTTGGGGGTATTCACTCAGAACGACCACGTTGTTCCGGTTATCAAAATCAGCCCGCCCGGCGGTAGCGTAGCGAACGGATTCTTCGCTCGCTTTAGAGTCGTTCTTCTCTCCATCGGGTCGTTCGCGGAGAAAGACGTCTTCGAAGGCGATCAGATAGTTGAGGATATGGCCCGACTGGCCGTAGTCCAATCGAGCACGTCTTGATCGCGCGAAAAGGGTGGGTTCATTGATCTGCACAAAGCGAGTTTCGGGTGAGCGTTTTGCGCTCATTGTGAAGTCCGCGATGCGATTTGCCCTGTCGATTTCTGCACGATCCGAAACTACCGTGGTCCGATTGTTTTTCACTTTCTGGCGACTCACCATCGTGACCCGAACATCTTTCGGAAGCAGCGCCTTCTGCCCCGTCATATTGTAAGTCAGGCCTTTGGATGAAAAGGCGATGTATTCGTTTTCTTTTCCAGCCGCACCCTCGCCCGTGACGTCAAACTTCTCAGGCACTTCGATTCGGTGCTCGGCGCCAAAGTAGTGCATGTACTCACTGCGAATCACGAAACCATCGGGAAACGTCGTCACCACGTCGCCGAACACCTCGACGTCGCGATCGTTCATGTAGTACTTGGCTTCTTTTCCGGTGACCAAGGTGATCTTGCCTTCGCTGTCGAAGAACTGAGCGTGGATGTTCACCGAGTGGACGAGCTTTTCCTCATTGTAGAGGAAGGCCCGCGTCGCGAGCATATGCCATTGCTTTTCGGTGCCTTGAACGGACGAATAGCGAAACCCATCGACCGTGTAGTCGGCGATTCGGTTTTTAGGAATTCCTGGCGCTAGGATGGCTTCGTCGCTTGTGACCAAGTCTACCGGTCGAAGCTGCGAGCCCTTGGACTGAGGCTGCTCGAGCGAGCGGGGAGAAAGTGCGACGATCTGCGCGATGATCGCGAAGAAAATTACCGTCAGGAAAACGGGCCGAATTCGGCGTAGGCTGCGGATGGCCCGATTGTCGGCCCCGACGTTATTCATAGGATGGTGAGTCTCGGGTCGACATTACACGACTGTCTCGCTGGTGAATAGCTCACAGCTTCAGTCCGGAAGAGCAGACAGCCCGGCCTAGCGACTTTGGGGTGGATACCCCCGGCCCTGTGTTGTAGCTTTGGCGCTGCCTACCTAACCGTACCTAACTATGGATTCAACTCAGTCCGGCGCGCAATTCATTGCCCAGTTTGAAGATCGTAAACGCGGTCACATTCGTCACGCCCTGGATATGTCCAACCAGGCTCTGGGAAAGACTCGCTTGGACGAAATTCGTCTGGTTCATGAAGCGCTTCCTGAACTCGATTTCGAAGAAGTGAAAATCGACGAGCCCTGCCTAGGGCGCCCGATGGCGACACCCTTCTACGTCGCAGGTATGACAGCGGGCCATCCGGATGCTGCGGCCCTCAATCGACTGCTTGCCGAATGTAGTGCCGAGCGGGGTTGGGCCATGGGAGTAGGCTCTCAGCGCCGGCAGCTCGATGTCGATTCCAAGAATTCTCCTGACGTCGATCTCTGGCGTGGGCTGCGCGAAGGCGCGCCGAATCTGATGCTCTTTGCGAACATCGGAATTTCTCAGCTGATTGAAGCGGATCTCGAAAAAATCAAAGGCCTCGTTGATTCCATTCAGGCCCAGGCGCTTTGCGTTCACGTGAATGCGCTTCAAGAAGTTTTGCAGCCAGAGGGAACTCCACGCTTCAAGGGCGCGTTCACGGCGCTTCGTGAAACGAACAAGAAACTTCAGGCGCTTCGGATTCCTTTGATCTTGAAGGAGACCGGCTGCGGATTTTCAAAACCTACTTTGCAGAGACTCAAGAGCATAGGACTTGCTGCGCTCGATGTGAGCGGCTTGGGCGGTACCCATTGGGGCCGCATCGAAGGCGCGCGCGCGAAGGAACAGCCCGGAGGCCGCATGCAGGCCGTCGCGGCAGAAACCTTTGCTGATTGGGGCGAGCCGACGGTTGACTCCGTTCTCGCCGCTTCGCAGATGCTTTCGCGTTCGGAGATCTGGGCATCGGGTGGAGTACGCACCGGCCTGGACGCCGCTAAGCTGATTGCACTGGGAGCCCATCGCGTGGGTTACGCCAAACCAGCGCTCGAGGCCGCCTTGCAAGGGCGTGAAGCCTTGATCGGCTGGATGAAGCAACAAGAGTTTGAGCTGCGGGTTGCACTTTTCTGTACGGGTTCAGCGACCCCGTCGACTCTGCGCAAAAAAGAGGGAGTTTGGAAATGAAGCGGAAACTAATGGAAGGCTTCCACCGCATTTCTCGCGAAGAACGCCTCGAGCGCATTCGTGAGTTCTGCGGCCTGAGCGACGAAGACATCAAAGTGGTCTCTGGCGAGCGCGGACTCACTCCAGCCGTCGCCGAGCACTTGATCGAGAACGTCGTCGGCTACTTCCAATTGCCACTCGGTGTTGCCACTAATTTTAACATCGATGGACGCGACATCTTGATTCCGATGGCCGTTGAAGAATCTTCGATCATCGCCGCTGCCAGCGCGACCGCGAAGTGGATTCATAGCAACGGAAGCATTCGCACCTACTCGAAGGGCAATCTGATCATTGGTCAGATTCAACTTCCAAGCGTTCGCAACGTGACCGTCGCTCGTCGCATCCTTCACGAGAATCGCTCGATGCTCATGGATCTCGGCAATGCATGTCTGCCCGGGCTGATCGCTCGTGGCGGCGGTATTCGCGATATCGCGATTCGTGAGATCCCTCGCCCGAACGACGACGGAACCATGCTCATTCTTCACCTCATGTGCGACCCCTGTGACGCCATGGGTGCGAACCTCATCAACCAGGTTTGCGAAGCCATTAAGCCAAAGATTGAGGCGCTGACCAATGAGCGCGTCGGGCTCTGTATTTTGTCGAACCTCGTGGACAGCAAACTTGCTGTCGCTGAGGTCGTGATTCGCGATGTGGATCCGAGTGTGGGCCGCGGAATTGAAGAAGCCGCCCTTTTCGCAAAAGCGGATCCTTATCGCGCTGCCACCCACAACAAAGGCGTGATGAACGGAATCGACCCGATTCTGATTGCGACCGGTAACGACTGGCGCGCGGTTGAAGCGGGTATTCACGCCTACGCAGCACGGAGTGGAAAGTATCAACCGATCACTGACTGGCACATGGAAGGTTCGGATCTCATCGGTCGTATCGAAGTTCCGATGGCCGTGGGAACCGTTGGCGGCGTGACTCGCCTTCATCCTGTTGCATCCGTCGCACTCAAAATGCTCGGCGTGACGAGGGCCGAAGAGCTTGGCCGCATCTGTGTTGCGGTTGGATTGGTTCAGAACCTGGGAGCACTTAAGGCGCTTTCGACCGTCGGCATCGTGAAGGGTCATATGCAGCTTCATGCGGCCAATCTCGCGATTGCCGCAGGTGCTGACGTGAAAGAAATTCCGGAGATGCGTGCGCGTCTGAACGAGATTTTGAAAAACGAAAAAACCATTAGCCTGACCCGTGCCCGAGAAATTCTTGAGGCGCTCCGTGAGAATGAATCCAAGGCATCAGGCGTTTAGCGCCCCCGGCAAAGTATTTCTTCTCGGAGAGTACGCCGTCGTCGCTGGCAAGGCGGCGGTCGTGGCCGCTGTCGGACCTCGCTTTGAATTGAAGCGTGGTGGCGGGGCAGCCGGATTTCCCTTCGCTGCCGGAAGCCCAGCGGGTCGACTCTACGCTCGTGTTCTTGACGAAGCAGGAGCTGCCGGAGTCGCAAAGCTCAGTGGTCTGCCTATTCAGTTTTCAGATCCGCATTCTGGCAAGGGTGGCTTTGGCGGCTCGACCGCTGAGTTCGTACTCACGTACAAACTCTTGGCCGAAACGCTCGACTGGCCTGATTCAAAAAATCGCTGGGAAGCCGCGTGGAAACTCTACCGTGAGCTGACTGCGGGCGAATCATTGCCACCGAGCGGAGCCGATCTCGTGGCTCAGTGGCGCGGCGGGGTCGTCCTTTTTGATCCCGAAGATCTTTACTGTGTCGATCTTTGGCCAATCTTTGATTGGACGAGTGTTCTCGTGTTTTCGGCTGCGGGTTTGCCGGGTCGAAAAGTCGCAACCCATGAGCATCTCGCGGCACTCAAATCGCTCGGCGACGTGCTGGTAGAAAATCTGGAAGAGGTTCTGCTCGCCGGTGTGAAAGGGATTCGCGAAGGCAACGTGATGGCGTTCAGTCAGTCGTTGACCGCTTACGCCGACATCCTTTGGAACTCGGGTCTGGAAAACGCTCAGGCTCATGCGGACCGTCTCGCACTTTCGCAGGTGCCCGATGTGCTTGGAGTGAAGGGCGCAGGCGCCATGCTTTCTGATGCGCTCGTGGTTTCCATGAAACTGCGTTCGCCTCATCGTGAAAAACTCATCGAAGCGGCCCAGGCGCGTGGACTGGTTTTGATCAGCGACGGAATCCCAAGCGAGATGGGCGCTCGAGTCGAACTCGCGCCTCCCGCGGCGGGAGGCCACTCTTGAGCATTCTCGTGCGTGCGCCTTCCAATATCGCCCTCGTGAAGTACATGGGGAAAGATACCGATGCCTCGTCAGGCGCGGCCGGACCTAATGTTCCGACAAACGGCAGTCTCAGCATGACGCTCGATTCGCTCTGCACGCTGATGGAGTTTCGTCCGTCATCCGGAAGTCGTTTTATCGCTGAGCTCCCAAGGCTTGCAGGATTTTCTCCGCGCGCTGGCACCAGCACGCAGGCGCCTTCCGTTCCGCATCTGAGCGATCAAGGCACCGATCGCCTTTTGGCCCATGTCGAGCGCGTTCGTGGAGCATTGCCCGAACTTCTTTCAGACTTGGGCGGCGCTTCAGCGAAAGCGCAAGGTTGGGAGATTCGTTCTGCCAATACGTTTCCAGCCGCGAGCGGAATCGCCTCAAGCGCATCGAGCTTTGCAGCAGTCACTTTGGCGACCGTCATCGCAGGTGCTACCGATCAGGCGCGAGTGCGCCGCGCACTCGATGAAGGCACTGCGCTTCGCCGACGTATCGCACGTCTTTCTCGCCAAGGTTCGGGCAGCTCATGCCGTTCCTTTGAAGGTTCATTCGTCGAGTGGCAGGGTGAAGACGCGCAGGCCGTGAAGTCTTCGATGCCAAAGCTTCTCGATCTGGTTCTTGTGATCGGCGCAGAAGAAAAAGAAGTCTCATCAAGCCAAGCGCATCTTCGTGTGAAAAGCTCTCCACTTTGGGAAGGGCGAGTTTCTCGTGTTCAGTCGCGCTTGCGTCGATTGGCTCCGGCCCTTGCTGCCGGCAGCTTTTCAGATGTCGCAGCGATCGCGTGGGAAGAGCTCTGGGAAATGCACAGCTTGTTTCACACGGCCGCGGATCCGTTCACCTACTGGCTTCCGGGTTCAGTGAAGGCGCTCCGTTGGGCCAGCGCCTATCGCAGTGAAGCGATTGTCACGATGGATGCCGGCCCGAACGTTCATTTTCTCGTTCCCGAATCCGCGCGTGACCTCTGGCTCTCGAGACTGCGGGAGCAGTTTCCGCGCGAAGAGATTTTGGTTGATGCTCAAGGAAGCGGCGCGGAAGTCCTTTCAATCGAAGGGACGAAAGCATGACGAGCTGGAGCCCATTTAAATGCGAGATCCCAGGCAAATGGGTGCTTGCAGGCGAACACGCCGTCCTTCGTGGGGCTACGGCAGTCGCCATGCCTCATCCCTCGGCAAAGCTGAGCCTCGAGTTTTCACCGGGCGAGCCTGATGCGAAAGAAGGCGACCTCAAGATTCTTCCCGCTTCCGCGCGCGGTATTTTAAAAGACCTTCTTCAAGTCGCGCTCGAAAAGGTTGTTACCCAGTACGGCAGTCCTCAGGGAACATTGACCATCGAGAGCACGATTCCATTCGGTTCAGGACTGGGTTCTTCCGCAGCACTTTGCGTGGCCTATACGCGCTGGCTTTCCGAGAAGCTCGGCCTGAAAGAAAAAGACCACTTCGAATTCGCGCGTCAGCTCGAGAATCGCTTTCACGGAAAGAGCAGCGGCATGGATGTCGCCGCCACTTGCACGGGCGAACCCATTTCATTTTCTATGGAGAAAGGCGCACACCCCATCGGCGTTCGCCAGATTCCGCGCTTCACCTTTCACGACACAGGCGATCGCGCCCGCACCGCCGACTGCATTCGGCTCGTCGAGCAGTTTCGTTCCGAGAACGGATCGGAAGCGGCGCTTCTGGATCGCCAGATGATCTCGGCCGGTCGCGAAGCCATAGAAGGTCTGATTCGCTTTGATCGCGGCAAGCGCGATGACGGACTCGAGCTCGTCGCCTCGGCAATGCGCGAAGCCCAGGGTTGTTTTGATCGCTGGGGGCTCATGCCCGAATCCGGAAAGAAGCTTCAGGCCGAACTTCTGGCTCAAGGCGCACTCGCGACCAAGCTCACCGGTGCGGGTGGCGGCGGGTTCATTGTCGCGCTCTGGCGCGATTGAGTTTCGGTGATCGAGCTGAGTCGGCGATCGAGATTCGATCGCTGGTTGGACTCTGTCGGATCGTGGCCTTGCGATTACTTTCAGCGCTGAAAGTGACTGTTTAGGTCGGCGACTCTTTTCCCTAAGTCCGATATTCGGATTCGAACCTATTTTCAATTTCTGTTGACCGTTCTTATAGATGCGAGATTTAAACGCGGAGACATTTTTCTCATCGGTGCTTCAATTCGCTCGCTAGTGGGCCCGTCAATGCGCCGAAAATCCACGTGATACGAGCGTTTTATATGAACGAACACAAAGAATTGAAACTCTTCTCGAACGATGCGCTTCTTTCCCGAACTCGTGAACTGGTTGCGGAAGAACGAAAGCTGACGACGCGAATACTTTGGTACATTCGTGAGATCGACGAGCGCCGACTCTTTGCCCAACGAGGTTACCCGTCACTTTTTGAATTGTGTGTTCGCGAGTTCAATTACTCGGAAGCGACGGCCCACCGTAGAATCGAAGCGATGCGATTGATTCGTGAACTTCCGGAGATCGAAAAGAAACTGGAGCAGGGGGCGTTGAAGCTCGGTCAAGTGAGTCAGATCCAGGGATTCTTGCGAGCCGAGAAGCGTGAGCAAAAGCGGGTTTATTCGCTCGAAGAAAAACGAGACCTTGTTTCTCGAGTAGAAGGAATGTCGACTCGCGAAACCGAACGCGAGTTGATTTCGATTTCTCCACAGTCGGCTGGAATAAGGGAAAGAGAGCGAGCGGTCTCAGCGACCGAGACCGAGATTCGGTTCATCGCCGATAAAGCGTTGCTCGAAAAGTTGAAGAAGCTTCAAGAGCTGGGGTCTCATCGCTTCAAAGATCGCTCGCGCTATGCCGAGCTCTTTCATTGGCTAGCGGATTTGGGATTGGCGGAATTGGGGTCGGCCGATCTGGTGCACCCAGAAAAGATGAAGCCTAGTTCAATCCCCAGGGTCGAATCAAAAGCAGTTCCAACTCGGCACATTCCTACGCGCATCAAAGCCCTGGTTCGAAAACGGGATTTAGATCGTTGCACCTTTGTCGATCCGAAGACGGGGCGAAAGTGTGGATCGAGGTACTTGATCCAAATCGATCATATTCAACCGTTTGCCCTGGGAGGAAGTTCGAATGCCCCCGCGAATCTAAGGCTACTCTGTTTTCAGCATAATCAGCTCGAAGCCGAGAGATGGTTTGGGTGAGGGATCGTTAATTATCGAGAACTATTGCATTTACCCATTCCAGAGTCGTCACCTTGCCGACCTCAAGGCCGCCTGCTAGCGTCAGGTTTGGGATCTTTCTCTGGGGAGAGAAGGGGATCAAGTGCAGCTCACCGCTTCTGCCTTTGTTGTTTTCACGGTTCTTTTCTCCTATTCGGCCACCCATTCGGCCCTCGCCGATTCACTGACTAACTCGCAAGAAGACGACCTACGAATGGCCTCGCGTGACGGGCGTATCGAGTCCGTGCGGGCCCTCCTTAAGCGTGGGATATCGGTCGATTCGCCGACTTCAAGCGGGCGCACGGCCCTGATGTTCGCGGCCCAATCAGGACAGTCGAAAATCGTCGCGCTGCTGCTCGATGCGGGGGCGAACCCCGATCTGACCGATGACCGTGACCACACGCCTCTGATGTTGGCCTCGAAGAACTGCTTCACTAAAGCCGTCGAGGTTCTCCTGGCCAAGCGCCCTGACCTGAACCGCCGCAATTCGGTGGGGCGCACGGCCCTGATTCTTTCATCCGAGAACGCCTGTGCGAAGGTAGTGGAGCTTCTTGCTGCCGCACCTGGAATCGATTTTCGAGTCGAGGACGATTGGGGAAAAAACGCCTTCGAGTATGCGTCTGAAAACCAGATCTCTGGCTATGACAACCGCTCGATATTTTATTTGAAGCCGCTAATGATGAGGCTCGCAAACGGTCAGCCGGTCCAGACACTGCGACCTTAGCCGGCCGCTTCCAGAACGTTTCCAGCTGGATCCCGGAAACGGAAGAAGCTGGCTTTCATTCCGTCTAGAGGAATGGGCTGCTCATCCAACGCGGCTCCCTGTTCCTTCATGCGGTCGAAGAACGATGTGAATCCGTGTTCGAAGTTCAAAACGAGAGTGGCCTTACAGCCTGAACGCGAGATTTCGGATCTAGTGCCATCGCCCTTTACTATAAATAAACCTAGGTCTCCGATTCGTCCCCAGCAGGAGGTCTCACTCATATCGGTCTTTTTTTCGAACCCGAGTTCGGTTTGATAGAATGCGACAGCTTTCGCGTAATCGTCGACGTAGACGCCTGCGGTGGCGAGACCACTGATTTTCCAGCTCATGCTTATTTGCTACTACTCCTCGTGGAGGCTGGCCAGTCGCACTATTGATTTGGGTCGGCTTTTGACCAACTGAAACACTCGGCTTTGCCTTCCCGCTTGACGTGCTAGGCACCGGCCCCCTATATGACTGAGACCCTGTTTCGGCAGGGAATTTAAAGACGAGGGGAGGTGAATATATGCCCGGTATCTACATCCGCGAAGGAGACTCCTTCGAAGCAGCTCTTAAGAAGTTCAAGAAGCAGTGTGAGAAGTCCGGCATTCTTTCGGAAGTTCGCAAACGCGAAGCTTACGAAAAACCTTCCGTTAAACGGAAGAAGAAAGCCGCCGCCGCTCGCAAACGCTTGACCAAGAAATCGAAAGGTCCTCGCTACTAAGCCCAGCTTAGTGAGACGACTGACTCGCATCCGCAAGGACTTGCGAGTCTAGAAACTGTAAAGAGACGCCCAGCCCCGCGATTCGCAGGCTGGGCGTTTCTACGACTGCTGACTACTTATCTATTCTTCACAAGGAGATCGCATGGCGACCATTAAAGAGAAGCTTTCTGAGCTGATCAAAACTTCGATGAAGTCGGGCGACAAGGACACGCTGGCCTACGGCCGCAACCTACACGCCGCCATCCGCAAGAAAGAGATCGACGATCGCGTTGACCTCGATGACGCCGGCATTCACAAAATTATCAGTTCAGTCGCTAAGCAGCGCCAGGACTCCATTGACCAGTTCAAGCAGGGCGGCCGCATGGATCTCGTCGCCAAAGAAGAAGCTGAGCTGAAATTCCTTCAGGCCTATTTGCCTCAACAGATGAGCGAATCCGAGATTCGCGAACTGGTGAATTGGGCTGTCACTGAATCCAAAGCAGCAGGCGCCAAAGATCTCGGCGCCGTGATGAAACTACTGGTTCCGAAAACGACGGGTCGCGCGGATGGAAAGCTGGTCAATCAAATCGTCCGCGAACGTCTCGGCGCCTGAGCCGACCGCGAAGCAGGACGTAGCGGCGTACGGGGCTGACGGCATGACGCCTTTCGGTCAGGCACTACCGCGTTCATTTTATGACAGAGGCACGCTTGAAGTCGCTCGCGACTTGCTCGGAAAGCTTCTCGTCGTTCGCTCAAATCCAGCTTACGGCTGGGATGATCCACGGGCTGGAGTGACTCACGGGCGAGTCGTCGAAACCGAGGCCTACCATGGGACTGACCCGGCTTCGCATAGCGCTCGTGGGCTGACTCCTCGAAATTCGATCATGTTCGGAGAGCCCGGAGTCGCGTATATTTATTTTATCTACGGCATGTATGAAATGCTGAATTTCGTCACAGAATCTGAGGGGTATCCGGGCGCAGTCCTTATACGCGCGCTCGAGCCCGTTTCCGGAATCACTCGCACGACGAATGGTCCGGGTCGTCTTTGTCGCGCGATGAGCATTCGCATGTCGCATAAGGGCGAGTCGCTGCAGGGGCCTGTATTCTATGTTCTCGACGACGGCGTTCGTCCTCGCTCCGTGATGCGTTCACCACGAGTGGGTATCAACGTCGGTAAGGAGCCTCTCTGGCGTTTCTTCGTCGACGGCAATTCGCATGTCAGTCGGGCCCCTGAAAACCGCTTGGCCCGTCGGCACCGGCCACGCGTTTCCCGCGGAGGCGTCGCTTGAAGCCTTCTTCCGGCCGGGTCACACCCGAACTCATCACGAAGATTAAAGAAGCCGTGAATCTCGTCGACGTGATCGGCGAGCACGTCGTGCTTCGTAAGGCCGGCGCCAACTTCTCGGGCCTTTGTCCGTTTCACGCCGAGCGGTCGCCTTCGTTCAGTGTCAGCGAAACGAAGCAGCTCTATCACTGCTACGGCTGCAAAAAGAGCGGCGACCTTCTTACGTTTTTTCAGGAAATTCACGGCCTGAGCTTTATGGATGCGATCGAAGAGCTCGCCGAGCGCGGTCGTGTCGCACTTCCTAAGGACTGGTCAGGAAACTCGAGTGATGATCCCGAGCAAAAGGCGCGTCGCGATGCTGCAATGGAAAAGCAGCAGCTCGCTTACAAGCTGAATCGCTTTGTTGCCGCGTGGATGCACACGACGCTTCCAAAACTTCCGTACGCCGAGCAGTACTTTCGTAAGCGCGGCGTGGACGCAGATCTTGCGCGCGCATTTTACGTAGGCGCGGCACCGGCAGGTTGGGACGCTTTGGCTCAGCATCTGGTGCAGACGAAAGCGCCGATCGAGCTTGCGGTCGAGCTCGGTCTGATTCGCCCGTCCAAAAAGCAGCAGGCCCAGGGCCCAGGTTATTTTGATCTCTTCCGCAATCGCGCCATGTTCCCGATTCTCGATCTTCGCGGTCGTGTTGCGGGCTTTGGTGGAAGGATGATGCCGCCGCCACCGGGCTCGCCCGAGCGTTCGCAAGATTCGAATGCGGCTGCTGCGGGCGATAAAGAAGCCCCGAAGTACATCAACTCGTCGGACTCGTTTGTCTTTCAAAAAGGAAAGCTCGCGTACGGGCTCTATCAAGCACAGAAGCACGTCAGGCTCTTGGATGAAGTCGTACTCGTGGAAGGGTACTTCGACGTTCTCGCACTTCATGCGGCCGGATTTCAGAACGCTGTGGCGATTTGCGGAACGTCGCTGACGTACGATCATCTGAACATGTTTGGAAAACTCGGCTCAAAGGTCACGCTTCTGCTCGACGGCGATCGAGCCGGAATTGCAGCGACCGAGCGCGCGATGGAGACAGGTCTCGAGCGTGGCCAAGTTCTCTATGGTGCGTCGATGCCGGTGGGGCTCGATCCCGACGAAGTTCTTTTTGATCAAGAGACAGGCAAGGCCACCAGCGATGGTCACGAGCGGATGAAAGCGATCCTCGCTGGCGCTCGCCCGCTTCTCGATACGCGCATCGACGAATGCATTCTTGAAGCGCAACAAGGTCCAGAAGCGAGAACGCTCGCGCTGAAACAGATCGCGGGATGGCTCTCGATTTTCAAAGATCCAGTCGGCCGCGAAATTCGCATGGAATCCGTGCAGAAATCGCTCGAAGTATCTCGTTCTCTGCTGGAACGAGCGATGGGCGAAGGGCAGGGATATCAGGCGCAGGTTCAAACCAAGCGTGGTCCGGAAGCAATCCGACCGAACAGTCCGATCAGCTCGCCTAAAAAATCCGGTGGTCCGGTCGCTCCCGTGGCAAATCCAGTCGCTCGTCCGCAAAATCCGAAGCCGGCGATGCCGTCCGACTCGCAGCAAGAGCCTCCTCCTGGTCATCCGGCCTCGTCTTCGAGTGGCGAAAACCGCGCCCAGGCCCGCCCAGTGCCCCGTTCGGGTGGCGCTGCGACTCGAAACTCGCGTCCAAAGACAGTTCTCAGCAACCGAGACAAAGTTTTGCTCGGAGCCCTGGTTCGTGGCGGGCAATATGCAGAACTTATGTCCAACGCACAGCGCAGTTTGCCTCCCAAACTGTTGTTTGCGGACCTGTTCGACTACCCTCCAGCGAGTGAATTTGTAGCCGCTTTGCTTGAGGACCCAGGTTTTCTAGAGAATTTTCGAGCGGGTTCGGATCAGGTGCTTCAAGAGCGAATTGACCCGCAAGTACGCTCGACCATTACGGAAGCTCTGATTGCCGGTGAGGCGCCGTATCAGATTTCTGAAGTGAAGCTCGCACTGGAACGTGGATTGAAGCGTGCGTTGGAACGTTTTTCGCAGCAGATCATGGCGGCTATAGCGGAGGCACAAGCCAACAAGGACGCGGGGTTAGAGGCTGAACTGATGAAGGAATACCTTGACGTCAAGCGGAAAATAAAGGAGTTTACCAGCTTCTATGACGAAGCCTAAAGAAGCCGCGACTGGTGCTAACGCACCTGCAGCGTCCGCATCACCTGTGACGCATGCATTACCGAACTCTTCTTCTGCTCTTTCCCAGAGTCTTCAGAAGAACAAAGAGATTAAGAAGCTCATCGATATGGGGCTTCAACGCGGTTATTTGACTTACGAAGAAGTCAACGAACTGCTCCCGCCGGAGATCATCACTCCAGAAGCCATCGACGAGGTCATGCACCTTCTCGGTGAAGCTGAAGTTGAAGTTCTCGACGGTGCGAAGCGCCCACAGGCTGCAGAAGGCGAAGAGGGCGACGAAGAAGAAGCGAGCCCAATTCTCGGCGCACCTGCTGCTGACGAAGAGAAGGAAGAAGCTCCTGCCGCTGCTGACTACGCGCGCGGTGCCGATCCTGTTAAACTTTATTTGAAAAAAATGGGCAGCGTC
>FSTL01000190.1_pt1 | contig 20151 bp, 16 predicted proteins | sample 1637241 | NCBI WGS metagenome assembly FSTL01 (sample SAMEA3914819, study PRJEB12502) | metagenome | biome: forest; material: soil | place: Canada | collected 2010-06-26 | depth 0.3 m | reverse complement strand
TCGTTATCTGCGTAAGTGTTTGCGCTGCAGTCGGTCTGGTAGCCGACGACTTCCGTGTTGTAGCAAGTCGTATCGTAAGACTCGGTACGGAAAGAAGTGTGCGTCTCCTGATCGGCCAGGTTGAGATTGAAATCAGATTTGCTGCCGTCGAACGTAAAATCTTGGCTCGCGGCATGAGCTGTCAGTGCCAGCACGCATGGTGCTGCCCACTTTAAATAATTTTTCATAATACCCCCTATGGAACTCAATGAACTACGGTTCGTTTGCGCTGCGACAGAGCAACTTCCGTACCGAGTATGCTGAAAGTGAAAACCTGTCGTAAAATCGGCCTTTTACCGAAGCGAATGAGGAGGTGCCATTTCGGCGTCCTAGCCGAAGAAGTGCCAATCCGCCCCGGTCGCGCCGGCATAACTGGTAGTGTTTAGACACCGATCGCTTTCGCTCTCGACGAGACTCTTGCAGAATCCAACGCAGCGACTTCGGCGAATCGCACCGAGTTCGTTAAATTTTAGCCGAGAAAAAGGCCTGAATCCGCTCGAGAAGTCTAAGACGTTCCGCGCGTTTCTCCGGATCCACGGCGATCTCACTCAAGTGGTCCAGATCGAACTCGCCAAGGTCTTCGCCCCACTTCTGACTTTCGCCGGGAATCAATCCGTCGCCTTCGCCGACTCCCACCCATCGCCCGACCCATCCAACTAGTCGCGAACACCCGGTTTTACAAACCGCTCGTGCGGAACCGTAGCGAACACCCGGTACAGCTAGAAATCGCCCGCGATGTTTTTCCAGAAAGCCCGAACTCAGCTCCGGCGCAAAGCGAAGCTCGCGCAGATCGTAGTCGGCAAGCACTCTCATCGCCCAGTAGAGCACGCTTCCGCGGTTCCGCTGATCGATGACCCAATCCGAAAGCGGCGTACCTTGGTGAGGCGCTCCAATCGTCGCGACTGCGGTGACTCCAGAAACTTTCAATGTCTTCAGCGCGAATCGCACGTCCAGCGCACCCTGAGAGTGGGCAACAACCCAAACAGGACTTCCCTGCTCACGAGAAAACTTTTCAAGCTGATCTCGAAAAACGAGCGCACGTTCTTCGATCGTTCCATCAGGTGGAAAGACTCCGACTTTAACGGCGCATCCCTTTTTTAAGAAGAACTCGCGGTACTCGGCGAAGTACTGCTCGCTGGTAACGAAGTAAGCGGCTCCCCCGCTACCAGGTCCAAAGGCACCTGGAACGAGAAACACACGACACGTCGCCGCACGCGTATCGGATCCAGCTGCAGATCCGGACCCCGCTCCGATTGCCAACCCTAGCCCCACGACCCCGGCCAAAATCCCCGGTGCTCGCGTTCTCATCACCCGAATCGAATCCCATCCATCGGATTGAGCTTCGCTGCACGTCTGCTTGGGTCCAGGCATGCCGCGAGCACGATCACCAAGGCCGAGACCGCGACAACAACGTAGTAGCTCGTGTTGAACGTCACAGGCAGCGTACGATCGTAATAGATATCCGGAAGCGCGATAAACTCGTATCGACGCAACAGCGAGCAAATCACAAATCCAAGCAGCACTCCGCCGCCCACGCCGATGCCGCCGATAAAAATACCTTCAGCCAAAAAGATCGCGCCGACTTGGCCATGACGAGCGCCCATGGCTTTCAAGATCGAAATCTCGCGTTTCTTCTCGAGCACCATCAACGTCAACGTAGTCACGATGTTGAAAGAAGCGACCACGATGATGAAGGCCAGAATGACGAACATGGCTAGCCGCTCGAGCTTCAGCGATGCAAAAAGGTGCGAATTGAGCTGAATCCAGTCTTCAATCCGAAACTCCGGTGCGAGCGCGCGAAGACTAGCAGCCAGCGCCGGAGCTGCTTCAAAGCTCTTCAGCGTGACTTCCCACTGCGAAACAACATCAGCGCGTCTCAAGAATGAACGGACGCTACCCTCGGTCGTAAATATGTTGTGAAGCTCCTGCTCGGGCAGTCCCGAATGATAAAGGGCTTCGACCGTAAACTTCTTCATCCGCGGCACGGAATCCAGAGGGCCTTCAGTCTCAGTCGGCGAAATCAGAGTCACCTGATCGCCTGCGACCAAGCCCATTTCATAGGCGAGCTCCTGACCTACGATAATCGTCGGAAGCCTCACTGCGCTTCCGCCGTCACCGGTCACGAGCATCGCTGGGTCAGCACTTTCGACGAGCTGAGTTTTCAGCCGCTCCATGCGATCGGGGGTCACCCCTTTGATCACAACGCCGGTCACCTTACGCTGAGTCTTGAGAATGGCTTCCGTCGAAACGATGGGCCAAAACGCCAGCACGTCGGGGTTCTGCTGAAGCTTCTTCGGAATTCCAGAAGCATCGAGAGACGTCTTTGGAACAAAGCCGCCGTCAAAACCAGGAACAGCCTTGGTCGGATTGATCAATACGTGAAGATCCGAAGACATCAGCCGTTTCTTCAGCTCGCCTTCGAATCCATCCATGACCGAGAGCACGACGATCATCGCGGTCACGCCAAGCATGACTCCGCCGATTGAGATGAAGGTAATGAAACTCAGAAAGCCCGAGTTCTTCTTCGACTTCAAATAACGGTACCCCACCCAGCTCGTCCAAGGACTGAGCCAAAGGTGCTTTACCGAACCGCGATCTCGAAGGGCGCCGGCCGAAGCCGGCTCCGCCTTAGTCTTGATAGAACTTCTGTCCACTCGAAGCCCGCGCGATCATCGAAGCGGAAGGTTCGTAACGGGCGCCGTATTTGGCCTGGTACTTTTTCAAGCGCTCAACCACGTGTTTTGCGCCGAGGCTATCTGCGTAGCGCAGCAAGCCGCCGCGGAACGGAGGAAAGCCCGTGCCCATGATCATGCCGAGATCGACTTCAGCCGCGGTCTCGACGATCTTTTCGTCCAAACAGCGCGAAGCTTCGTTGATCATGACCAGCACGCAACGTTCGACGATTTCTTCTGCCGAAACCGAGCGTGGCTTTGGAGTCGCACCGACGATTTTGTAGATCTCTGGATCCAAGGTCTTGTTGCGGCCCGAGGCATCCCAAACATAGAGGCCTTTGCCGTTCTTCTTGCCGAGGCGGCCCGCAGCGACAATCTTTGGATTGCCGGCTGGAGGCTGCATGCGAGCGCCGAATGCGTCGTTCAAGATGTGCGCGACTTTCTCGCCCACGTCCACGCCGACTTCGTCGATCAGTTCCATCGGGCCCATCGGCATGCCGAAGTCGAGAAGCGCTTTGTCGAGCTCAGGAATCGGTACGCCTTCCGAAAGCATCCACGATGCTTCGTTCAGGTAAGGGGCCAGGAGGCGGTTCACCAAGAAGCCGGGAGCGTCTTTCACGACGATCGGAGTTTTACCGAGCGCTTTGGAGAACTGGAAAACCGTCGAAACGGCTTCATCCGAGCTCTTTTCACCGCGAATGACTTCAACCAAAGGCATGCGATGCACAGGATTGAAGAAGTGCATTCCAGCAAAACGCTCTGGCTTCTTCATCACGCTCTGCATCTGCGAGATCGAAAGCGACGAGGTGTTCGAAGCGATCACGCAATCGTCTTTCACATTGTTCTCGAGCTCCTGGAGCACCTTCTGCTTGATGTCCATTTTCTCGATGATCGCTTCAATGACGAAGTCCACGCTGTTGAAGCCCGAGTAATCGGTCGTCGGAGCGATGAGGTTCATCTTCTGAAGATACTCACGCTGATTGATGCGCTTCTTTTTGATCTGGCTCTTGAAGATCTTCGCGGCCGAGTTCATACCCATGGCCAGCGCGTTGCTGTTCAGATCTTTCATACGGGAAGGAATCGCTTTGTCAGCCAGAAGCTGCGCGATCCCGCCACCCATGACGCCTGCGCCGAGAACGCCCGAAGTACGAACTTCGTGCGGCATCGCGGCCGAATGTGCCGAAAGACCTTTGGATTTCTTCACGACTTCCGTCAGGAAGAACAAGCGGATCAGGTTCTTCGAAACGTCGGTTGCCGAGCATTTGCCAAAGCCCTGAGCTTCGCGAATCATGGCTTTTTCGCGGGCTTTTCCACGAAGCATTTCGCCGTAGCTTGCGCCCGTGGCTTTCAATGTTTCAATCGCTTCGAGAGGCGCTGGATAGTGACCCCGTGTTTTCGAAATAACGCCTTCGCGAGCCTTCGAGTAAACCACGCCACGACCGACGACGCTTTCAAGCACCGCGCCCATAGGGCCGCCCATGCCGCCGAGCTTTGGCTCTTTCGCCAGACGTTTTCCGGCCTGAAGAGCTTTGATATTCGTTTTCACCCAGACGAGTGCCGAGGTTTCAAAATTTTCTTTCGGCAAACAGGCTTCTGCCAAGCCCGCTTTGACAGCGCGCTCGCCGTTCAAAGTCTTGCCGGTCAAAATCAGGTCGAGAGCGCCAGCGATGCCGACTTTGCGAGGCATGCGAACGCAGCCCCCCATGCCCGGAATCAAGCCCAACAGCACTTCAGGCAAGCCGATACGGGCGCCCTTGCCGTTCGACATCAGAATCGCCGAGCTAGCCAACGACAGCTCGCAGCCCCCGCCCATGCAGGCGCCGTCGATCGCGACGATGCGTGGGAACGAAAGATCTTCCCAACGATCGAGAAGCTTTTGTCCCGCGCGCGAGAGCTCTTCAGCTTCTTTTGCGGAACGAGCCGATTGAATCAGCTCGATGTCCGCGCCGGCAATGAAGTTGCCAGGTTTACCGGAAACCAGAACCAGAGCGCCAATCTCGCCACTCTTGCCCATGCCTTCGAGCTTCTGAATCAGCTGCTCGAACTCGGCCATAACGGTACGGCTGAACTTGTTTACCTTTTCGCCCGGAAGATCGAACTTCAGGCGCCAGATTTTCTCGCCATACTTCGAAGAAAGATCTTCGAGCTGGAAAGCCGGACCCGATTTCGAGCCGCTGAGGTTGGACGAAGTTTTACCGCCTGCCGACGTAGAGCTGACCTGAGAAGTTTCCATAGGTTGAACGAATCATAAAACGCCTATCGCTGGTTTGCGAAGCCTTTTATAACCGATGACCGAGGGCGAGCTGGAGATTCGAATAAGCTTCCGAAGCAGCGACCTGAGCACTGATGACGCCAGCTCGAGCACGGAAGAGATCAAGCTCGGCATCCAGGACGTCCGAATGGGTCTTCGTGCCGGCTTTCGCAGCCAAGATCGCAAGCCTTGAGCTTTCCTCGGACTTCTCTACCGAACGTTGGCGAGCACGATAGAGTGCCGCGTTATATTTGAAGCGGCGCTTCCAAGTCTCGAACTGGTTCGGAGACGAAATCTGAGCCTTTTTGCTCTTCTCGACTGCTTGCTCGGCCGAATCGCTCGCGATTGCCTTCCGAGCAATCGAAGCGCCACCGTCAAAAAGATTCCAAGAGAGCTTCAGCCCAACGGAATAGGCGTTCAAATAGTTAGCATTCGGAATGACCGCGGGGTCAAAGGTCCCGTATTTGTACCACTGCTCGGCCGCAAAGAGCGAGAGGGTTGGAAACCAGAAAGCGGCGGCAGCTGAATTCAGTCGATCCTGTGCCTGCTCACGTTTGGTTTGCGCCACCACATCGGCACGAGCCGAGATGTCAAACTTCAGCGCGTTCGTGACCTTATCTTTTTCAGGGCCCATTTCAGGCACCGGCAGCTGCCCCTCAAGCGGGCGATCGTCCTGCTCTTTTCCCATCTCTTCAGCGAGGTTTCGTCGAGCCAAAATCACATTGTCGTCAGCCAAAATCCGCTCGGCACGCGCTTCTTCCAGCAGTGATTCGATGCGCAGAACATCAACCTTAGTGCCCGTGCCCGCGCGCTCGCTTGCCTTCACGAGATTCAGATGGTCTTCGAGTGTTTTGATATTCTGTTCGGCCACATCGTCCAGCTGCTGGGCGGCGAGAGCCTGATTGAAGCGAAGCCTGACCTTCTCTTCGAACATAAACTTTGCGACTTCAAAGTCGAGTCGAGCCGCATCGGATTCAAGGCGCGCCGCGCGGAACTGATTGATCGTTCCTAGTCCGTCAAACAGAAGAAGCGACGCATCGACTTCAAGCGTCGTCTGCGGATAGGCGGAAGGAATGTAAACAGGCGTACCATTAAAAATAACGCCCAAACGTGCGTATTTCACGTCAAAGAAGTGTGATCCCTGAAACGAAATATGGGGAAGATGCCCAGCGAGAGTTTCAAGCTTCTTCCAGGAAGCCGCGTCTGCCGCGAGTTCTAAACCGCGAAGATCGGGGTTCTCTTTGCGTCCTTCCTCGATCGCAGCTTCAACCGAAAGTCCCGCCGGGGCCGCGAAACTCGAGGAAGAAAAAAGAATCGACGCCGCCAAAAGCTGCAAAAATATTATGCGAATCACTGGATGAATCATGAGTTTTCCTGAGTAAAGCTCTTATAGCCCAAGTCTTATTCGAAGCGAAGGGCATCGATCGGATGCAGAAGCGAAGCCTTCCTCGCCGGATAGATCCCGAAGACGATTCCAATGAACGCAGAAAACAAGAAAGCGAGACTTACCGACTGGATAGAGATCGATGTCGCCCACCCAGCGATCGCCGACAGGCTGGATGTAATCACCCACCCGAGTCCGATTCCCATGACTCCTCCGACGACACTCACGACGACCGACTCAACCAGGAACTGAATCAGAATATCTCGTCTGCGGGCTCCAATGGCTTTTCTCAAGCCAATCTCTTTGGTTCTTTCAGTCACGGAAACCAACATGATGTTCATGATTCCAATCCCGCCCACCAGGAGCGAAATCGCCGCGATCGATGCCAAAAGCGCCGACATGGTCGCGCTGCTTTCACTCAGCGCCGCCTGAATATCGGCCATGTTGTGAATCTGAAATGCTTCCTGTTGCTGCGAAACCGGGACGCGCTTACGGATATTCATCAAATCGAGCGCCGAGTCCTGTGCGACGTCGATTCCGGTCGCATCTCGCACTTCAATTTCGATCGTGTCGACGTAATCTTTTCCAAGCACACGATGCATGGCAGTCAGGAGGGGAATCGCAACAACGTCATCCTGATCTCGAAACCCATTGGCGCCCTTTTCAGGCAGCACGCCGACGACTTGAAAGCTCACCCTGTTGATCTTGATCATCTCCCCAAGCGGGTTCTGACCACCAAAGACCTCGCGCACAATCGTCATTCCGATCACTGCGACGCGTGAGCGTTTCTTATCTTCTTCGTCTGTGAAAAAGCGTCCTAGCTCGGGCTGCGAAGCATGCATTCGGGCGTAAGCTGAAGTGACACCCATGATCTGAGTGCTCCAGTTCCGATTCAGAAACGTCACCTGCCCTCGGCCCGATACCGTCGCGGCCGTTTCGCGAAGCCCCGGAACTTTCTCGCTCAAAGCCTTCACGTCCTCGAGCGACAGACGCGTCGTCGAGCCGGCCTCCTGCGAGACGCCACCTACTCGGCGCGCTCCCGGGCGAAGCACCAAGAGATTCGAACCCAAGGAGGCGAGCTGCGTTTCGATCGCCTTTTGTGCCCCTCTTCCCAGAGCGAGCATCGCCACCACTGCGGCAACACCGATCAGAATTCCCAGCATCGAAAGGCCGGTTCTGACCTTATTGGCGGCCAAGGTTTTGAAGCCTTGTCTGAAGTGTTCCACGACCTCGAGTGCCGTCGGCCGCGCTGATTCGGTAACCACATCACCCGGCGCGGGCAAGTCAGTCAGGACCGGTTTGCGCTCAGGAAGTGGCTCTTTTCGCTCGTCAGAAATAATCACGCCATCGCGAAGCCGAATCAGGCGCTTGGCCTGCGAGCCGATTTCGTCCTCGTGGGTCACCACGACTACGGTAATGCCTTGGGCGTTCAATTCTTTAAGCACGCCCAGAATCTCGCGCTCACTGGTCGAGTCCAGGTTGCCCGTCGGTTCGTCGGCCAAAATCATGCGCGGACGATTGATGAGTGAACGAGCAATGGCTACGCGCTGCTGCTGACCGCCCGAAAGTTCATTGGGTCGATGAGAAACCCTCGATGCCAGACCCACGCGCCCTAAAAGCTCTTCCGAACGGTCGAGATCCAACTTCCGCCGCGAGTAGAGCATCGGAAGCGCGACGTTCTCGAGCGCATCCATTCGTGGAAGAAGATTGAACTGCTGAAATATGAAACCGATCTCTTCGCGTCTCAAAACAGCGAGATCATCTTCACTCAGCTTTGAAACCTCTTTGCCGTTCAGCTGATAAGACCCCGACGACGGGACATCAAGAAGCCCGATGATATGCGTGAGCGTCGACTTACCCGAGCCAGACGGCCCCATGATCGCGACGAAATCTCCGTCCTCGATCTTCAGGCTCACACCCCGAAGCACGGTGACGGAGTTGTCACCCATCACATAGGTTTTCGTGAGGTCCTTGATTTCGATCAACTACCGACCTCCACCCGGACGACCGCCACCACCACCTGTGCGAGGCTTGCCCATCGGACTGAGCGGATTCGTCCCCTGCTTGGATCTCTCTTTCATCACGAGCTGAGCAACCAAGACCGTTTCGCCTTCATCGAGTCCAGAAAGCACTTCGACTCGCTTGCCGTCATTCAGGCCGAGCGTCACTTCGCGCTCTGCCGGCTTTCCGTTTGCACCTTTCACAAGCGCCGTCGAGATACCTTCTTGAGTCTTCACGGCATCAGCCGGAGCCACGAGCACGCCCGAGCGCGTATCGACTACAAAAGTGACGTTCGCAGTCATCCCGCTTCGCATGAAGGCCGGAGTTTCATCCGGAAGCACGTCGACCACATAGGTCGTCACGTTGTTCACAGTTTTCGCGTCGAAGGCGATCTGATCCACCTTGGCCGAAATTTTTTCGTTCGGATAAGCGTCGAGCGCCATATCCGCAGTCTGCTTCAGCTTGATCTGCGCAATGTCGGTCTCGTCGACCTGGGCCTTCACTGTCAAGCGATCCGACATCACAAGAATCGAATCCGTATTCGTGAAGGTCTGACCCGACTCGACGTTTCGCAAAATGATCGTTCCGTTAATCGGCGCAAGAACGGGCGTCGGGCGATACATTTCTTCCCAGCGCTTCACTTCTTCCTCGCCCGAAGCACGAGCCGCATCGAGCATCGCTGCTCGTTCAGTCGAGCTCATCCAGGCCAGAATCTGGCCCTTTTGAACCTTCTGGCCTTCTTTGACTAAAACTCTCTCCACACGTCCAGCCACCGGAGGCTTGATCTCAAGTCGGTTTTCAGGCTGAACGGTGCCCGTCGATAGAATCGTTACCCGGATATTGCCGCGAGCGATTTTCGACTCGCGATAAGTCACCGTGGAGCGATCCTTCGAACTCAAGCCATACGCAATCAGCCCCAGGGCTAGGACCGCGCCCCCGATTATTAAGTAAGTCCGCTTGCTCATGGAATCGCCCCTTTTCCTTGCGCCTGCTCCCAAGCGGCCTCTGCGGTGACCCGGTCACGCTTGCTAATCAGATAGGTCTTCTGACGAGCGATCAGGTCGTTTTCGATAATGTCCCAATCTTCAAAACTCAGCAGACCATTATTATATTTGCGTCGAGCGATCTCCGCTCGCAGCATCGTCGCGTCCCGAAAGCTCTCATCTACTTTTACTTTCAAAACCGCTTCGACGTAGGTGCTGTAGGTCTGCTTGAGCTTGGCCAGGATTTGACGATCGGTATTAAACAGTGTGTTTCCCGAGGCAATCCAAGTCTGCGTGGCCGCGCGCGTACCGTAAAGATCCTTGCCACCCGTAAAGAACGGAAGCGAAAGAGTTAGGCCGGCGTTCCAGCGATCGTTCTGAGGAAAGAACTCAGTTCCTTGTTTGCCCGCAGTCCCCGTCAAATTCAGGGATGGAAAGAATCCTGAGCGCGCTACCGTGATCGCGTCGTTTGCTGATTCTTCTTGCGCCTTGCCCTGCCGAACATCTGGAGTCTGCAGAGCCAACGTTTTGAAGTCGCTTACAGGAACAGGCTCCTGAACTGGAACGCCATCAGTGATTTCAAAAGCGTCTGGGTCATCGTACCCAAGCACTCGAGCGAGCTGCGCTTTGGTGACGATTCGCGTATTATGCGCCTGCAAATCGTCGTACTTCGCCTGATTCAAATTCGCGCGCGAAAGAAGCACCGATCCCTTGTTTTCGCGCCCACTCTCGAAGCTCAGCTCCACCAGTCTCAAGTTGTCCTGGCGACGTCGCGTAATCTCTTCAGTCAACTTGACCGCATCATTCGCGTAAACGACCCCGACAAAACTCGATTTCAAATCGAAACTGACTTTGGCCTTCACGATCGCGACGTTCGCATCTGCAGCTCGCGTATTGGCCTTCGCCTGCTTCACTTTTCCGTAGTCTTGAAAGCCGTTAAAAATATTCTGAGCTCCCGAGAGCGTCGCCGTATAAGTCGTCATTCCGCTTCCGCTCACGACAAGCGAAGCGCCGCCGCCCGAACTCCCCGCGCCTACGACGGTTCCCCCGCCGCCTCCGCTTCCTTCGGTAATTCCCATGCTGGCCGTCAAACTCGGCAGAAACCCACTGCGGGCCACACCTTCTAAATTTCGGGTCGAATCGCGTGCCGCGACTGCCGCCCTCAGCTCGCCGTTTTCCGCCGCTGCGCGCTCGGTGCACTCTTTCCAACTCAGAGTAGTCGGCTCAAGCGCGGCAAAGGCGCACCGGTTCCCTGAAAACACTGAAAGAAACAAAATGCCTAGGACCGCCGCTCCAGAGCGAACGATCATCGATTCTTCTCTCGAGGAAAAAGTGCCTCCAGCCGATCCAGAGAACTCGAGAGGGACACGCGGTCAGAATTATCTAACTCTTCCATATGTGCGGCAAGCTTACCCAGCACTGCACCTCTCACCTCGTCGAGCTCGGCATTTCCCTTGGCGGTCAAAACAACCTGCGACTGGCGGCGATCGTCTTGATCCTGCACTCGCTTCAAAAGTCCGCGCCGAACCAACCCGTCGACCATTCGAGAAACAGCCGGACGACTGACCCCTTGGCGTTCAGCCATCTGGCAAACCTGAGTCGCGTGGCCTCGCCGGATACCGATCAAAATACGGTACTGCGCGACGGTCAAATGCCCTTCGCCCGCAACTCGAACTTCTTTTCGAATCACGTGCATGAGGGGTGGGACCACCTCAAGAAATCGTTTTGCTAAATCAAGGTCGGACATCATAGGAGTGAGTGAGGCTCAATAGGTAACAATGTTAACCATTTCATTCAAGGCCCGTCTAGACTCAAAAAAACAAAACGCCCCGGACCTAAGTCCGAGGCGTTTAGGAGTCGTTCAAACTAAGCTTCGCGATTAGAACGTGAAGCTTGCGGTTCCGAGAATCGAGTAGAAGTTCGAGCGGGCCAAAGAGCCCCCTGCGATCGACTTGTTCGGATCCGGATTGTATCCGGTGTAGAATCCGCCGGTGTTCAGGCTCTGGTTCTCATTGGCCGAAAGCACGTTGTAGTAGCGGAACTCGGCGCCGATCAGGATGTTCTTGCTGAGCGAGACATCCATACCGGCCTGCAAGAAGCCCAAGAATGCCGAAGTCGTGTAGTCAGAAGCCAAGGACTGAGCGCCATAGGTCTGGTTCAGAGCCGAAAGCACCGTCGCATCGTAATTCAAGAAGCTGCGAGCATAAGCTGCGCCGCCGCCCAGGAAAGGACGAAGCTTCGAAGCTCTGCTGAGCACGTGGAACTTCAAGCCGGCATCAAACACGTTCTGACGAAGAATGTACGTCGCGAAGTTGTTCGAATAAGCCGAGCCCGTCGACCCTTGAAGGTAGCCGATGTATGGGTTCGAAGAAGCGATCCCAATACCGTATTCACTGTAGAGGTAGCCGACCTGGAAGCTGATCTGCTCAGAAACTTCCACACCCAAAGCCAAACCAGCTGAGTAGCGGGACTGAACGTTGAAGTAGTTCGTTCCGCTCAGGTTCGAGATACCAGCGCGTGGTGTGACGTCGATGCGGGTTTTTTCATCTTCCGGACTTGCTACGGACACGGCCGAGGCGCTGGAAACAGCGACGCGGTCTTCGTAAACAGCCTGAACAGGTTGCGCAGGCGCGCCCTGAACTGGAATTGCCTGAGCCTGTGGAGCAGCGCCAATCGGAGCTCCTACCATCTCTTCTTTCATGACCGGAGCTGGAGCCATCGGAGCAGGTGCCTGCTCTTTGGTAACTCCCAAAACCTGGTCAGTGCGGCGGCGTTCATCACGGAGGCGAAGCTCTTCGAGACGCTCCTGGAGAACGTCTTCGTTTTTCAACTCCTCGCGAAGACGAGCGCGACGTAGGAGCTCACTCTTCGAGAGATGCTGAACTTCCTGTGCCGGAGCGGCAACAGGAGCTTCAAATTCGATGGCATCAGACACAGCGACCGGAGCAGCTGGTGCGACGGCGACAGGGGCTGCCTGTGCGATAATAACTGGCTGAGCCTGCACTGCGACTGGGGCAGCGTAGACCGGAGCGGCTTGCACTACTTGTGCAGGCGGCGCCTGGCGGCGAACAACACGTTGAGGCGCGGCAGGCGCGGTCGCGATTTCCGCTTTACGCGAAGATCCGACAACCTGACGAAGCGACTCGCGCTCGTTCGGGCTCTCACCCGTTGCAGAAGCGACATCGTCCTGCTGGGTTTCGTTTTCATAGACCAACTCAGCTCGCGCTAGTGGCAGAGCTACGAGCGTCGACGTCACCAACGTCGCCAACCCGATTTTTTCAAATAACTTCATGGACCGGACTCCTCTCGGTTTTTATTCAGACTCGCGTCAAATAAAATGATTCCGGTCGCCTTATAACAGAATTTTTCCACATGTGTATATAAATATTGTGGAAAAAACCCCTCTGTTTTCAGCTATTTAAGGGCGCTTATTACATAGAAATGAAGCCGATTAATTCACTTAACTATCGGTTCTTCCAAGCAAATCTTAGATGTTAAACCGATGCAAACCGTCACCTTTTTGGAAACGCTCGTTGATCTGCATTTCCATGTTGTGGAGAAGTTTGCCACTCATCGGAATGAGAAACTTACGGGTGAAAACCATGAGAATGCTCACGACACCCGCAAGAATCAGGATGTATTCGACGGAAGACTGCCCGTCTTCGTTACTGAAAAATGGGCCGAAAAGGCCGCTCGAGAAGCGCGGTAAATGTCGGCTTAAATGAGGGAACTTCCGCTGCTCAGGCATCCACTTCCGAGTGTAAACCCAAACGCTGCTTTCAGCTAACCCAGTACGCGACGGTAGATCTCACCGATATTTCGTAGCTGATACTCCATCGAGCCCAGCTCACGGATCTTCTCGGCCGACAGCAACCGGCTCACGTCCGGGTGTTTTCCCATGAGCGCGACAAACTCGCCTTGGCCATTCAATGACCCAAGCGCGCATTGCTGAACCCAAGCATAGGAATCCTCACGAGTCGCACCGGCCTTCACCAAGGCCAAAAGATAGTGTCCCGAAAACACAGCAGCGCCTGCGTCGGCGAGGTTCGCGCGAACCTGATCCTCGTTCACAACCCACTCAGCGACCAGGCGATTGAGACGGTTCAACGCGTAATCGAGCAGGATCGTCGCGTCTGGAAAGGTAACGCGCTCAACAGACGAGTGACTAATATCTCGCTCATGCCAAAGAGCGACGTTCTCAAGACCCGCCTGAGCGTACGAACGCAAGAGGCGAGCGCAACCGGTGAGATTTTCGGACGAGATCGGGTTGCGCTTATGTGGCATTGCGCTCGACCCTTTCTGTCCCTTCTGGAAGCCTTCCATCCCCTCGTTCACTTCCGAGCGCTGAAGATGTCTGAGCTCAATCGCAATTCGCTCCATCGAAGATCCGCAGAGCGCGAGCGTATCCATGAACTCCGCATGGCGGTCGCGCGGAATCACCTGCGTGCTCACAAGCTCGCGCGCGAGCCCCAGGTGCTTCAAAACTTTTTCTTCGAAAACCGGGCCCCAATGGGGGTTCGAGCCGACTGCGCCCGAAAGTTTGCCGTACCGAGTCCCTTCCAGGGCCCTCACCAGGCGTTCGCGATTTCGCTGCCACTCCGTGTACCAGCCCAGAAATTTCAACCCAAACGAAGTCGGCTCGGCATACATGCCGTGCGTGCGTCCGATAGTCGGCAAGTCCTTATACTGAAGCGCCTTGGCTTTCAAAGTCTCGAGCAGCACGTCGACGTCTTGAAGAAGCTTTGTGCCCGCTTCCTGAATCAGCATCGAAAGCGCGGTATCGACCACATCCGATGACGTCATCCCGAAATGAATGTAGCGAGAAATCGGCCCGATTCGTTCGGCCACGGCGGTCGTAAAGGCAATCACATCATGGCGAGTGATCTGCTCATGGTGCTCAACTCGCTCGGGATCTACGCCTCCGGCAGCAAGCAGCTCGTCCGACTTGGCCTTCAATTCTTTCCAATCGGCCGCAGGAATCATTCCTTCTTGAGCGAGCTCGTCACAGACAGCGAGCTCGACCTTCATCCAAACCTGAAAGCGGTGCCGATCTTCCCAGAGCTTGCCCATTTCCGGCCGAGTGTAACGAGCGATCATGTCGTCTCTTCTCCTGAATTCTTGGAAATGCTTTGAGGCTCCACTTCGTGAAGGCTCTCGCCTGCGGCCACCTTACGATAAAGCTCGGCATAGTGCTCGGCCATCTTTCGATGAGTAAAGCGCTCCATGGCCCATTTTCGGCAAACAGCCGGGTCAAATGGCCACGGCTTTTCACTGAGCGCCGCAATCCACGCACGCTCGGCTGAATCTGGACCAGAACCCGGCGGCGGAAGCAATCTTCCGACTTCAGGGCTCACCAGCTCCGGAAGACTCCCGAGTCGTGAAGCAAGCACGGGTGTCCCCGAAATCAACGCTTCAACCACTACCAAGCCAAAGGGCTCAGGCCAGCGAATTGGAAAAACCAAACCTTTCGCACGCGCGAGTAGCCCGGCCTTTTTCTGCCCGGCCACTGGACCTTCCCAGCTCATTCGAGACCGAAGCGCGACTTGAGCTCGCACTCCCAGTGGGCGATTTCCACCCGCAACACGAAGTCCTTGGCCCGCACGCGCGCAAAGCTTCACCGCGCCCGCGACGTTTTTCACGCGCCAGCTCGTCTTCGATAAAAACAGGAACCGATCCTCTTTCTCGCGTGGCAAGAACTCGTATTCGGCCGGATCGACTCCGTTGTGCACGTAAACCTTCGCGCCGTGGCGACGCGCATGATCCGCACTCAAGAACACCGTGTTCTTTAAAAACCGTTCGCCCGGCTTTCCATTTCCGTGAACCGTAAGCAAAACCGCGCAAGGCAAACCGGGCAATGCCTCCGCCTCGGGCGGCGCCATGAAATGAACGACATCCACACCCGTCGGAAGTTTCGGCAGAAGATCCACGGCGCTGCTCTTGCCCTCTTGCATCGCAATCAGCTTCACGCCCGGTGGGAGCGTGCTTCCTTCGCGAGCGGCGACCCAGACTTCATGGCCAGCTTCAACGAGTCCGCGTGAAAGCCAGAGCACCACGCGCTCGACTCCGCCGTAATCTTTCGGCGGAAGCGGCACCGGGTGAAAAAGTACGACTCGCATCAGACCACCGAGTGCGAGACCGCCATCGGGCCAGAAATTCCGGACGACTGCGCAAGCCAAGCTACTGATTCCACGGCCGCCACCGTTCCACCAAACTGTCCCAAGCGTGGAAACGACTCGTCCGAAACCAGCATCAGCCCTTCAATTCCACTTCGTGATCCGAGCCCTTCTCCGCCAAAGCGAAGCAGGTTGTACGGAATCTCGTCGAGCGAAGCGAAGCGGTACATGGCTTCAAAATCGACGGTGTTTTCACGGAAATCAGGGAAAATACGGATCAGATGCGTTTCCAAAAATGGAAATACTTCTGAGGCCTGACGGAGCATGCGAGCCGCGGTCATGCGCTGAAACTCCGGCGCGAGCGTTTCCGATTTAAATGGAAGCGTCGTGCGCAAAAACAGAAGCCGCTGACCTTTTTCAGTGATGCTGTATTCGAGCGGGTCCGCCCACTCAAACTCAACCGCGGGCGCCGCAGTTTCTTGCCAGACCACGCGATTGCCCGTGCCCGGCACGACAGCATCGGACGAAACAGTGAGAGCCACCGTAAAGCGCCAGCCCGTCGCCGGCGAAGACGCCGACAGATCATGCGATTTATGTTTTCCGGAAAACTCGATTCGGTCTTTCACGCGAATGAGTGGCATATCGATCACGCCGGCTCCGGCAGCAATCATGCTCGGAATGCCGGCGGCCTGCGCTCCGACAAACTTCCCGTTCTCGATAAAAATACGACGGCACTCGTTCTTCGTCAGAACGTGCGCACCCAAGCGACGCGCGATCGAAGCCAGAAGCAGACGATACGCTGTCATTCCGCCCTTCACTCGCGCCGCAGAACGGGCAAGCGCGATCATCTGGAGAAGCTCTACTCCCGACGCTGATTCGCGTTCTTGACCAGATACGGAATTCCAAACGCCTGCGCCCAATTCTTTCAGCGAACGATCCGAAACGCCTTTAGGCGAAAGCCAGGCTTTCTCTTTCTCGCTGACCTGTTTTTCAATCGAGCGCGAGAACTCCTGAATCAGCGAATTCAATCCACCGGAAAGCGAGCGCGGAAGCGGCGGCACAGGGCGTTTCGCGATTTTCTCTTTCTCAGTCAGAGAAAGGTATTCGGGATAATCCTGCCAATACCGATTGCTCACGGATTCAAAATGTTCGACCGCACCGAGCAGTCCCGCGGTTTCTGGTCCAGCTTGTCCAAACTCTCTGGAAAGCTCCGACTTCAGTGCTTCGTTCTTCGGCCAAAAAACCACCCGGCGTGAAGGACCCACGACCTGAGGCGCGGCACCACCGAGCTCAAGCTGACGCCACTCTTCGGCGTCGAGTCCCAGATGATCAAAACTTCGCGCAAGAAGTCCGCTGAGTCCTGACCCCTGATTTCCATCTTCGCGAAGACCATAAACTGCATTGGTCTCCGGATCGATCACCTGTCCACCGGCCGAACGCGAAGTCCGTACGCCTTCAACCAGAGGGACAACAATTACCGACTGCCCCAAGCGCGACGCAAGGCAGGCACTCAGAAGCGCGCCAGCGGAATCGCCCAAAACCACCCAGTCATACCGCTCACGAAGTCTCGGTGCACTCATACTCGCTTGCATTACTGAGCACCCGTCTTGAAGCGCTGCAGATTAACCGGGGTCACGCATGTTCCCTTGGCGCGACAAACCACGATCGGCGGATTCAATACCTCACATGATGAAACAGCCTTCCCACCTTTTTCAGGAGGAAGCGGTTGAATCACCTTACGAGCTTCGAACTCCATGCGGCGCGAGCTCTTGCCCACTTGAACAATTTTTCCGACCGCCTCGATGTAATCGCCGCCGTAAACCGGCGCGAGAAACTCGACGCTCTCATAGGCACGGAACAGTCCTTCATCGCCATCAAGGTGAATCAAAAGCTCAGTCGCCACATCGCCGAAAAGCGCCAACATCCGAGCCCCGTCCACCAGGTTTCCGGCGTAGTGGGCGTCGTGTGAACTCATCCGAAGACGGATCATGACTTCTGGGTGCGTGCTTGATGGGGTCATACCCCAAAAGCTAACATCCCCTCACGCCTGGGTCGAGATGATCTGCTCCAGAACTCGACTCGTTGCGCCGAGCCGTGACTGGGCCTGATCTTTCCATTGAGTGGAACTGCTTGCTCCAGGGGGTTTCCCAGCGCTCGAAGTCCATCCGCCTTTTTCCAACCAGGCCGTGATTTCTTTCGAGTCGCGAACAAGCAAAAGCTGCCCCGTCCGGGAAAGCTCTGCGATCTCAGGAAAGCGATCCGCATTCTTTGGCCCGGTCAAAACTGGCAACCCCTGAAGCGCTGGTTCGATCGTGCTATGAACCCCAGCCTCAAACCCGCCGCCGACATAAGCCGCGTCGGCTGCCGAATAGAGCTCAGACAAAAACCCCATCTCGTTGACGATCAAAACCCGAGGATCCGCCCCGGAACTGACGGTCGAGCCTGATGTCCGAACATGATTTTCGAGCCCATGCGAGTCGAGGAATGCTTCCAGCTCACTCACTGTTTTGTTGTCCACATGGTGAGGAACCAACCAAATGGTTCCAGGAAGCTTCGCAAGCCCCGAGCCCCAGGCATTAAGATCGCTCAGCCACGTGCTTCCAAAAACAGTCCAAGGCCGTGGCAACCCCTGTCGCTTCGCCATCAGCTCACGAGCACGCGGACTCCCTGCCTGTGATCTTTGGTAAACCCGGTCCCAGCGTGGATCTCCGGTTACGACCACATCGCGCGCAGCCGTCCCACGCGCTTGAAGTTTTGTAGTCAAAAACGAGCGCAGCCCTTCCGCATCTTCGGCCGTTGTTGCAAGCATTCGAATCTTTGGAGGCAGTACACCCAGCCATCCGCAGAAACGAAAAGCCGTCGCCAAACTCTTCCGCGCCCGTGCGCCCACGACTGTCAGTCGAATCCCAGCCAACGACAACGACGCCCAAAGCTCAGGCCAGGCTTCGTATTTAGCCGTAACAAAATCAGTTGGTCCCACTGCCGCAAGTGCTTCCGCCCATCGACCTTCCCAAGGTGAATACCCCGCGAAGAGAAGCTTCGACTTTGCCTGCCGAAGCTCCGCCGCCAATCGTTCCACCGCTTTTTCAGCCGAGGGACTGAACACCGTCACCGAAAGCTCGTGCCCCTGAGCCCCCGCCGCGACAATCACCGTCCAGATCGACTCAAGCTCACCCACGCTTGCCGCATGAAACCAGATTCGACGGAGGGAATCTGAACTGGCACCCTCCAATGAACTCTTCCCGGGAAGAGTTACTGAATCAGTCCTAGCCTTAGAAATACCGTCCAAACCAGCGTTAGAAAACCCGCCCGCCCGCGCCACTGCCATCAAAGAGTTCGAACCCGCGCCCGTCCCTGCATCGATTCGTCCCGAATCAAAAAACCGCGGCAGCAGAACTCGTTCCGCCAGCCGACATACCCAATCGCGATACAGCCTGAGGCGCCATCCGCTTCCGGTCATAAACCGCGCGCCTTTACTGTCCCCGGATCGCGGCCAAGGCCGCGGAGGATCTGCGAACTATCGATCTTTTGCAGGCAGAGAAACTTCGTACTCCGGTAGCAGTAGCGCCCGTCTTTTCCACACGGACGACAGCCGAGTTCCGCACCGTAAGAATGACTCTCCGGACGCCACGGACCAAACCCCATATCGGGCATCGTCGGACCAAAAACTACGTGCGCGGGAGTCCCCACTGCTTCAGCCAAATGAGCCAGTCCCGTATCGTTTCCAAGATACGCACGTGCCCGAGCCAAAACAGCCGCGGTCTGCGAAAGGTCCCATTTCCCGACACCTGAGACGAATGAAACCCCACGCTGCTCGAGAAGTTTTACGAGCTCTACGCTTTCGGCATCGCGATTCGTTCCGAGCACGACGACGACTTCACGCAACTGTTCAGCAATCTCAGCGAAGCGTGCGACAGAAAAGCGTTTTCCGGGCCAGAGAGATCCGGGCATCAAGCAGACAAAGGATCGATTCTTCAATCTTTCGTTTAAGAATGGCTCTTTTTCAAAAACATCCGCGCCACGAACAACCAGGTGAGTAAAGTTCGCGTGCTCATCCCCTCGCCCACCCACCAAAAGCGCGGCGCGCGAAGAAAGTGCGCGCGGTCGCAAAGCTTTCGGCCAATACTTTTTCAGCCAGAAATAACCCCAAAGGGAAACCCGTGGTTTTGAAAGACGGCCCACTCGAGGCGGCATCTTCATTTGAAGGAGACTCCACGAGCGAAGTAGTGAAATGAGGATCGTCGAACGCAGGGAGCGATGAAGATCAATCACTTCATCGAACTTCTCGGAATGGAGCTGACGCGCCAGAGCGATCCAAGCTCCAAATCCCGAGCGGCGTTTAAAACGCCAGAGCCGCGAGATGCGTGGGTGGCCTTCCAGGAGATCGCCAAACTCGTCGGCAACGACCCAATGGTTTTCAAAGGGCGAGCTGAGTGAAGCAGTCGGATTACTCGTAACGTTACGAGTAGTACGCGATTCGGGCACCACCTCAAGCGCGGATGCGCAGAGGATGACATCACCGAGGCTGCTAAGACGAATGAAGAGTCTTTTCACGGTTGTAGAGTGATCATAGTTTCGAACTCACCCCATGACGAGGGTTGAGCTATAAAAAAACAAAAAGCCCCTGACTCCGTGAAGGAGCCAGGGGCTTTTTAAGTTAAATGGGGGCATCGTGCTACGCTTGCGCCGGGCTACCCCGGTACTAGGC
>FSTL01000195.1_pt1 | contig 22377 bp, 21 predicted proteins | sample 1637241 | NCBI WGS metagenome assembly FSTL01 (sample SAMEA3914819, study PRJEB12502) | metagenome | biome: forest; material: soil | place: Canada | collected 2010-06-26 | depth 0.3 m | reverse complement strand
CGCCCGGTCTGAACTGATTCCGTTCTGACCCGGTAGCGACGTAATATTTGGATAAAGAAAAGGTCCACCACTCACTGTTTTGCACCTCCCAAGCTAAAAACTACTACCTACCCTGACCATTATGACTGTTTTGCGAAGGCGCGCCAGAGGCAGTGTTTGCCGCTCCCTGACGGGCGCTTTGTGCCGGCGCTGCTGAACGTGCCGATGCTTGCGAAGTACTGACTTCGTCGGCGCCGTCATTCAAACCATTTGGAAAACCGCGTTCGCCCGAATCAGCCTGGGCCCCGCCCTGAAGCTGTTGCTGGTATTTCGCAATAGCCGCTGCGGCTTCTGGTCCAACGCGCGCGGCGTCGATATTCGCTGAGCCTTTGCCTTTTTCGAAGGTGAAAAACTTTTCTTCTGGAAGTGTAGGTGCGCGAGGCGCGGGCTGCGGCTGTACGGCAGGGGCCGCTTCCTGAGCGACCGGAGGCACACCACCCGCAAGCGCCTGAGCACCAGCAGACTGAGCAACGGCAGCCGAAAGAGATTGCGCGCCCGGAACGAGCGGTGCAGCGACGCCGCCCAATCCGCCTTCATCGATACGAACAATGTTTCGCATCGTGATTTTATCAGGGCGTCTAGGATCGCCGACCAGAAACACTGGCTCTGCACCTTCGAAGCTCACGCCGATGATTTTAGCATCCGTTTTCGAGTCGATCGTAATCGACTGTTCGCGCTCGTCACGAGCTTCAACACGAATCGAGTAGTTCCCCGATTTCGAAGGAAGCACGGTCCCGCCTTTAAGGCCGTCCCAAACGAATACGTTCGCGCCCTGTTTTGCGGCTCCAAGATCCTTTTCGACAACAGTCTCGCCGCTCTCTGCGATCACGGAGATCTTCACGTCTTTCGCGTCACGCGGAAGATTGTAGGTCAGCGATTCGTTGCTACCCTCAGTGTGTGGAAAGCGATCGCGATCGATAGTCACGCTCTTACCGATCAGATTCGTCATCGCCATGCGTTCCAGAGGCTGGTTCTGTGTTCCCAGCTTACCGACCGCGGTATTCAAGTTCTGCAACTGCTCGACAGACGTGAACTGCGCAAGTTCGGCCGCAAACTGCTCCGCTTTAAACGGAGACGTCGGATCCTGGTGCTTCATCTGCGTCACCATGATGCGAAGGAAGTCATCTTTTCCGAGCTGCTTCTTGATCTCGCGCGGCTTTTCAGCCTTGGCGCCGTACTTGGCTTGAACGTTTTTCCAGACGTCCCCGAACTTCGCATCGGTAGACGATTCGCTCGCGTCCTTCTGATTGTTCAGAACCGCTCCGGTACCCTGCTGCGCGTTCGGCGCGGACATAGTGTCGCCCGTACCGTGAGTAACCGCCCCTGCTTTTCCTTGGATACCGTTCAACATCCTTTCCCCAGTATGGGGGAACAGAAAGCCGCGCGATAGACGGAATGATTTGCCGAGGCCGCTCGGAAAAAGGAGTGGCGCCAGAAGTCTGACGCCACTCTTCTGCTTACTCTTCTAAACGTTATTAACGGTTTCCCTGCGACTTGCCGGCGTTGGCCTTGCCTGCAGCCTGGCGGTTCGAGGCTTGGATCATGCTCACCACGGTCTCTTCGTGGTGGCGAACCGTCGGAATCGTCTTATCGATGAATGCGGCGATCTCAGGATTCTGAGTCTCGGCTTTGCTGCTCTCGAGCATATTCAATGCTTTTTCATGACCTTTTTTCATCGCAGCCAGGAAAGCCTTGTCGAACTCCGTACCGCTCATCTTCTTCATCTTATCCATTTTCGCTTTGTCTTCTGGTGTCGGCGAAAAATCTTTCAGCTTAATGCGATCAGACTTCGCGAGAGCCTGAAGCTGCTCATCATTCTTCGAATGATCGTCCTTCAGCATCTGCGCAAACTGTTTGACCTGAGGCGACTTAGTTTTGCTCAACGCCAGCTTCGACACCTTGATTTCCTTCTGATTGACATGGTGAATGTTATTCAGAATCAGCTGATCCGATCCGTCATCAGCGTGAACAGCAGGGACCATCAAACAAGTAACCAACGACAAGCTAAGGAATAAGTTTTTCATCCAGTCGATGTAGCAAGCCTTAAGCCGGGCGGTTTGCGTCCCGCGTAGCGAACCACCGCGTAGCAAACCGAAAGCCGCGAGGCGAAAGGTATGCGGAGCATATAACGTAAAAGAAAAGGCGCCGGGATTTCTCCCAGCGCCTTTCTTTTTTAACCGACGAGATCGACTTGGTTTAAGCCATCACGTTAAGACGGCCACTCGAGTCAGCGCTCCTGCTTCGTTGAGAAGCCATTGCTGCTGTCGACGCGCCTCGGCCTGCGATTGAACGGACGTTTCCGTCTCGCCCTTCCGACTGCCATCCCTCGTTCGTTCCGCCATCACTTCCTTGTTGGAAGTTCCGGTTGAACGATGACGAAGAGTCCCACTGTGACTGCTGGTTCCACGCGTTTTGCTGCGATTCGCCGAACGCTCCGCCTCCGCTTGACGCGGAAGACTGAGAAACGTTCACATCCACTTGTCCCAGAGTCAGACTCTGGGACGCCAGACTTTCTTTGAGATGGCTCAAGCTATCCTCGAGGATTCGCTTGGCCCGCTCATCGGACGCCTGGATTTGGATGCCCACGGTGTTCCCTTGAGTTGTAATTTTCATATGCAACTCACCGAGATTCTCGGGCTTCATACGGATTCGCATTTCTCCGCCTTGAGCACCGAGTCCCCGAATCTGTGTTCCGATTCCCGCAAGGGATTCAGACGAGAGTCGCTCACGCGACGCTGCACCCGGGACAACGTGACCTGTTACGACCGGAGTGCCCGAAGCTGGTTCGGACATTCCGTTCTTAGCAACCGCCTGACCGGTAGCCTGAGCATTCCACGCGGTTGCGGCCTCAGCCGAATCGAGCGGATTTCCTTTCAGACTTTTCAGACGGGAAGGTCCTCCCGCTTGCTGAGTCAGCTCGTTCATCGCGAACGGCTTAGCAGAAGCGATACTCCCTGTTTTCCCCATCTCTCCCGGTACTGGTTTCAGATCGCGTCCTCGCGACTGAGGGTTACCACCGAGATCCGATTCGTTTGAGCCTGCTTCACCATCCCGACCCACTGCTTTCAAAGCACCGAGAAACTCGGCGCCCGAAAGAGCAGCGAACGGAGTAGCAGCACGAGGTGTCTGATCCGGCATCCCTTTCGGGAGCGGAGCGGTACTCGTGCCTGTCGACTCAATCGACCCGGAAATCGCAGCCATCCAAGATTGAACCGCTTCCTCCGAAACATCGCCCGTTTGTAACGGGGATACTTCAGAAGAACGGGCTTCGCCTCCAGCCAAGATCTGAGATTGTTCGGCGGTCTTCTCTGCTTGAGGTGCTTGTGGCACCCCGTCAGCGAAAACCCAATCCTTCGACCATGGTTTCGGTCCAGCGATCAACGCCGCAGTATTCATACTGGCTGTCGATCTTAGATGCTGAGGAACGAGCACTGGCTTCTCTGCTTTCACTTGCTGAGCGGAGACAGCAGTCTGAGCCGTTTGACCGGCCTGAGCAGCTTGCGCTGCTTGGGTCGTCTGTGCGGCCTGAGCCGTTTGCGCTGTCTGAGCAGCCTGAGCCGTTTGCGCTGTCTGAGCAGCCTGTGTCGCTTGCGCGGTTTGGGCGGCCTTAGCAGCTTCAGCCGTTTTGGCAGCTTGCGCTGCTTGAGGGGCTTTTGCTTCGGGCTTTGACTGTGACATCAGCTTCGCTTGCGCGAGCAGTTCTGCCTGTGTGTTCTGTGCTGGTGTTGGAACCGCTTTGAGCGGTTCCTGCGCTTGAGTTTTTACCGGCTGGGTAGCTTCCGCGGTCGGAGCGGGTTTCTGAGGAGGAGTTGGCGGAGTTACAGCCGCACTCGCTGCTGCGAGGGCACCTTGAAACTCGGCTGCCTTTTCCTCAGCGTCACGGCTTGGCCGTGCCGACGTCGCTTCTTGCGGAGCTGCCGTTGCTGGTTTTACTGGCGCTTGGGTCATCATTAGTTCTTTCATTTTTTTCACCTCCTTTTCCTGTAGTTGCGGTCGCCGCCGTGTTCAACGACACGGGTCTGCCTTCCAGCGACGAAGAGCTGCTTCGTTTTTGGATGCCTCTGGCCCGGACCACTCCGGCCATCACTTCATTGAGCCTGGACGAAGTCTCAGGCTCGAGTAGATTCATGATCTTTCCGAGTTTCGGCGTCGAAAGGCGCTCAATCGCGCCCACTGCAAGCGTCTCATCCAGAGCAGAAAGCATTTTCGCTGCAGCCTTCGGATTCATCGCCTCGACCGTCTCTACGATTCTGGAAATCTTCGATTCATTCTGAGCACGCGACGCGCCTTCAATTCTGGCGATGTCATCGCGAACCAGGGAAATCTTCTTAAGCTCCTCTTCGAGCGCCTTTTCACGGGCAATCAGCTCGGACTCTCGAGCCGAAAGTTCCTTCGACTTCAATTCGAGCTCATCGCGGCGTTTCCGCACATCCTCAATGGCCGTCTCATCCGCCAAGCATTGCTTGGGCTCACTCGCCTTCGGACGACTCGGAGCTTGCTCAGTCGACACCGCAGCTGCCGCAGGCTTTTCGTGACTCTCGCCGTGCGCACTTTCAACAGGCGCCTCAGCGGCCGCTCCAGCGCCCAAAAGTAGAGTCGAAATAAAAAGCAGGCTAGCGACGCGGGTCGATTTCATGCAACCGTCTCCACTTCTTCAAGTTCATCAGATGGATTCTCGTCGGAACCCTCTTCCATCGAAAAGGCCGACACCAAGCGCGAACGCATCGTGTACAGGTCGTCGAGATTCTTCTGTTCCTTGCGCGCCAGCTCGCGCTTGAATTCAACAAAATGCTTCTCGCGAAGCGTCTCGATCATTCGCAATTGTTTGCGAGCATAAAGATACGCACGAAGGGCTTTTTCAACAGATCGGGTGGCGCGAACGATCGCTTGATCGCTCTGAATAATTCGCTGCTTCGTTCCGCCGATAAAATCATTTTCCATCTGGAACGCCAGGGCTGAAACCGAAACTCCACCCAGCTCTTCACGTCTCTGTAGCGCCTGTCCAAGCTTTGAAAGCAAATCACGTTTCGCGCCCAGCGCCTCTTGATAAGAAGCCTGCGCGCCCGCAAGCGACCGCATGGCATCGGTCTCTTTCGACTTTCTTACACGCTCGACTGCTTCGAATCGGAAACGAAAACGTCTCATCAATTCTTATTGTCTTCCGATATATAAAGACTCGCCAGACTGAATGATTTGCCCTGCCAGCGGGGCGTCACCCGGCAATAACTACCGGTAGCAGTACTTCAAAACGAGTTCCCTCGCCCACACGGCTCTCGACTTCGATGAAGCCTCCGTGATCACGGACGATTCCATGAACCATAGAGAGTCCCAGCCCCGTACCCTCACCCTGCGGCTTAGTGGTAAAGAAGGGCTCAAATACTCGTTGTAGAATTTCCGGCGGCATTCCATGGCCGTGGTCCGTGACGGCGATGCGAACAAATGAGCCAGTCCGATTCCCAGCCACTGAATGGCTCACCTCAAGGCGAGTCACAGCCAATGGGTTCCCACCCATGGACTGAAATGCGTTTCGACAGAGGTTGTGAAGAACTTGCTGAAGTTCCATGACGTTGCCAAGAATGACGAAGTCTTCACCTTCCGCCATCTCCAATTCGAGCTTCTGTCGTTCGGAAAGTGATGGAGCAATCAGATGGTCGAACTCTGAAAGCAGCTCCCGCAACGACACCTTCGTTTTTGTGGAAGGCTGGTTTCGACTGAAGGCGAGAATCTTTCGAACCATTTCCTCACCACGAAAACAGGCCTTTTCCACTCGTGTGAGAAATGGGTTTCCCGCCAGCTCTGGGGCCAGTTGCGCGGCTTCAACGCTGCCTTGAATGATGGAGAGTAGATTATTGAAGTCGTGCGCAATACCACCCGCAAGCGTTCCTAACGCTTCCATTTTGTGAGCCTGTGAGGCTCTCTGCTCGACATGGTTTTTCAAAGCTTCGGCCTGAGAGTCCCGTCGTTCAACCGCCTGAAGCAGTGACAGCGCGACCCAAATGAACAGAATCGTAATAACCAGGCGCCAAAACGAGGCGTTCTTCCACGCCTTGAGCACGAGGTTGCGAGGTATGCCTACGAAAGTGATGATTGGAAAACGAGGAGATGACCTCATGAATCCGATCCGAGCGACTCCGTCGATCGGAGACTTGACGTTGAGCTGAGTCTCTTGGCCCGGCTTCAACGGGCCAAAGAGCTCCTTGTTTTTTGCCGCGACGACCGGGCTTCCTAATACCTCGCGAACAAACGGATGCCGAAATATAAATGGCCCGTCGGAACGCATCACCGCGACAATCGAAGCACCGGGAAGCTCGAGCGAATCAAAGTACCGATTCAAGTACTCGGCCCAAATCACGCTCAAAACGGCTCCGCCAGCAGGAGTCCGAACGCCTACCGAAAGAAAGTATTTCTCGGACCCCGGGCTCTGAACGGGTGCAAAATAGACCGCCTCCTGGGGGCCGGACATCAGTCGCTGGAAATCCGGATTTTCAGCAAAGCTCGAAGGAAAGATGGATCGATCCTGAGTACTTCCGAGGACCCTTCCTGAATGCGAAAGATACAGAATCGCACGCAGGCCATCGTCGGTCATCAGGCGATGCTCGACAACCGTTGCCAACCTTCGCGAACCTCGAGGCTCGAGCTCGGCTGCAGTTAGCTCGGCCGCTTCACGTTGAGAATCGAGGACCTGAGAGATATTCTCCTCGATAGCGCGAGAAATGGTCTTCTCTTGGGTCTGCACAAGCTCGATGCTGGAACTGTATTCGTCCAAAACCCAAAGTGCCTGCCCGGTGAGAAGTCCACCGGTCAAAAGCATCGCGGCAATGCGAGCACTCCGCCTCTTTTTCAGCGACGAGTTCCTTGGTTTGGCTGAGCCGGTGCCTGAGCTGCCGCCGTAAGCCCCTCCGCCGCGCGGACAATCGAATGCATGAGGGCCTGAGTTTCACCCATGGTGCCCCCTTCGTCGATGCCCTGACGAAGCATAGCTTGAATGCGTTCCTGCACCGCTACTGCGATATCAATCTTCGGACTCGCTCCGCGCGTATAGGCGCCGATGTTAATCAGGTCTTCCGCTTGGCTATAGAGGGCCATCCACTCACGAAGCTGCCCAGCCCATCTCTGATGTTCGGGATCGGTCACTGCTCGCATCACGCGGCTTGCACTCTGAAGGACGTCAATTGCCGGGAAATGATTTCGCTGAGCAATCTTTCGTGAAAGCACGATGTGCCCATCGAGAATGGACCTGGCCGAATCGGCAATCGGATCGTCCATGTCATCGCCTTCAACCAGGACCGTGAAGATGCCGGTAATGCTGCCCTTGTTTGGCCCGGTACCCGCTCGTTCAAGAAGCTTTGGAAGCGTTGAAAACACGCTCGGCGTATAGCCTTTTGAGGCGGGGGGCTCGCCCAGGCTCAGACCGATTTCACGCTGGGCCATACAAAAACGCGTGACCGAATCCATCATGAGCAAAACGTCTTTGCCTTCATCACGAAAATACTCGGCAACCGAGCACGCAAGAAACGCGGCTCGCATTCTCAGAAGTGGAGATTTGTCGGATGTCGCAACAATGATCACCGAACGCGCAAGTCCCTCAGGACCCAAATCGCGCTCGATAAATTCTCTCACCTCACGACCACGCTCACCGATCAGCGCGATCACGTTGATGTCGGCCTTCGTATGACGAGCCATCATGCCGAGCAAGACAGATTTCCCCACGCCCGAACCGGCCATGATGCCAACTCGCTGCCCCTTGCCGATCGTGAGCATGCCGTTGATGGCACGCACACCAAGATCCAAAGGCTTTTCAATCATGGTCCGTTCAAGCGGGTGCGAGGGCTTGGCGTACAATCCGCGTTCTTGATAGCTGAGCGCGCCAGACCAAAGCGGCCCCTTCCCATCGAGCGGTTGGCCACGTCCGTCGATGACTCGACCTAGAAGACTTTCGCCTACTTGAACCGTAGAAGATCGCTCGCGAAGCACAACTAAGCTGTCGTTATTTACGCCAGGCGCATCTTCGAATGGCATCAGCATCACGCGCTTGTCGCGGAAGCCGATGACTTCTGCGTCGACCCCTTCGGTTTCCCGAAGATCGCTGCTTTTCAAAATTCGACACACGCTTCCGACGGCCGCCCCCGGAAGGTGCGCCTCATAAAGCAGGCCCAGTGATTTAGTGATCTTACCGGCTTCGTTATAAAGGACGGTTCGGCTCAGTCGATCCGAATAAAGATCGCGATCAAATCCGAAATCGCCGTCATCAGCCACCGGAGCGTTCTCCGGTCAGGCTCGCGTGAATATTCTTAAGCTGCGTTTCGACGCTGGCGTCGATCGCATTCCACTGTGTCTCAACGATACAACCGCCGCCCTCGACTTGAGCTGAGGCTTCGACGTTTACGTTTTTCAACGTACCCAACGACAGCTCGAGTTCCTGCCTGAGCTGAGTCGCGACTTCGAGATCGGCTGGGTTCAGCTTGATTCGAATGTTCTCGCGAGCCCCCACGCGCTCAACCAGCTCCTGGGTCAGCCGGGTAACATACTGCTTGTCGGCCTGAAGCTCGCGCATCAGCACCATTTTAGAGACGCGGAAGACGAGCTCGACCAGATAACGTTCGTTGGCTTTGAAAATATCGCGTTTAGCGTTCTCGCAGCTCGCAAGAAAAATCTGGAAATCTTCCAGGCTCTGGCGTCCCTCTTCGCGAAACTTGGCGGAGGCCTCGTCATGTCCCTTTTTGAAACCTTCCTGAAATCCGACTTCAGAAGCTTGTCGACGGACGTCTTCGGAAACTGCCGAAATTCGGTCCCGAACGCGTTCCTCGATGACACGACGTTCTTCTTCTTCCACTGCCAGAGGTTCACGAAGAAGCGGATTGATCGCGAAACGAGAGTCCTTCTGAGTTCGGCTTGCCCGCGAGGCGTCGGTCGCGGCAAGAGGTCCGAACTTCGACTTCACGGTACGATATTCACCCTGCCCCGGTTCTCTGATGCGAGAGGGAACGAATGCCTGAACATCAGGCTTGGATGGTTCATCGAGCTTAACGACGCGCATTTCGCCCGGCGCCGCGCCCTCATCCTTGATCTCGTACTGACTGGGTTTAAATGACAAGTCCTAGCTCCTTGGAGTCTATACCAACGCGTCGGCTTCGCCGCCGCGAGAGATGATGATCTTGCCTTCGGCTTCGAGCCGTTTCGCCACGTTGACGATTTCCTGCTGAGCGTTCTCGACGTCCGAGAGACGCACTGGTCCCATCGCCTCGAGATCTTCGCGCAGAAGATCGGCCGCACGTTTCGAAATATTGCGGAAGATCTTTTCGCGAATCTCTTCCGGAGCCGAACGAAGTGCGACAACGAGCTTGTCGTTTTGAACTTCCTTGAGCAACTGCTGCATGCCACGGTCGTCGATGAACACGATGTCTTCGAAGACGAACATCAGCTTGCGAATCTCTTCGGCCAGCTGCGGGTCCTTCTCTTCGACGCGTGCCATGATGTTCTGCTCGCTCGTCTTGTCCATGACGTTGAGCATGTCGGCGATCGGCTGAACACCACCCAATTGCTGGGTATCGATCGAACCCAAGGTTGCGAGTTCCTGTTTGAGGACCTCGTCGACCTGCGCAATAAGGTTTGGCGAGATAAAGTCGAGGTTCGAAATACGAAGCACGACTTCGGTCTGAATCGCTTCCGGAAGACGCTTGAGGACTTCGCACTTCTTCGAAGGCTCGAGGTGAGCCAAAATAAGCGCGATGGTCTGAGGATGCTCGTTGACCAAGAAGTTGGCCAAGGTACGCGGGTCGACCAGCTCGAGAGCTTCGAGAGTTCTGCTGCCTTCGACAACCGAGAGCTGACCAAGAACCGTCTTTGCGCGCTCTTCACCGAGAGTGGCCAGAACGAAGTCACGTCCCTGTGCGTGTCCGAAGATCAGTTTCTCTTCTTCCGAAATCTCCATGTAGAACGCGCTCAAGACATGTTTAACAGTCGGAATCGGTACCTTCGTGACCTGCCCCATTGCACTCACGAGGCGCTTCACGTCGTTGTCCTTCATTTTACTGAAGATCTGAGCCGTCACCTGGTTACCCAGCACGTTCAGGAGCAGGGCCGACTTCTCGAGCCCGGACATTTCTTCGAAATTTTCGTAATTCATCGTTGGAATATTCACAGTTATGCCGTCTTCCCTTTGCCAGCATCCTTAGGCGCTTCATCAGCGGGCTTTTTCTTCCCGGCTTCGCCGTGCAGCCAGTCCTTGAGGATCAAGGCGGCCTTGTGCGGATTGGCGTCGATCAACGTAATGATCTTCTCTTTCATCATCTCGCCTTCGACTTTGTCTGGGTCGATACGATCCGGTACGACCGGAACGCTCTCGTCGAAGCTCTGAATGACCGTGCTCTTCTGCATTTTCTCGAGTTCCTCGATGGTCTGAGGAAGGAACGAGTCCACGCTCTCAACGGTATTGTCCGTGAACCACTTGATGAACGGACGAACCACGAGCATGAAGAAGAGCAAGATCGCGAGCCCGATGACTCCATAAGTAATCAGGTTCTGAACATAGTTCTTACGTTCAGACTCGGCCAGAATGCGACCCGCTTCGTCGAAGTCTTCATGGGTGAATTCCATGTTCTTCACTTCAATCACGTCGCCACGCTTACGATCCAAGCCAACGGAGTTTGCGATAATCGCTTCAAACTCTTTGAGCTTCTCGGGTGCCCAAGATTCGCTCTTCGTGGTTGCAGGAGCGCCGGCTGCCGAAGCAGGAACGCGAACCTGTTTACCGTCGAGAACCACGGCGACCGAGAGACGCTTTACATCCCAATTCGGACGAACCGTACGGCGAACAGTCTGTGGAACGTCGTAGTTCTTCACTTCGTGAACGGTTTTCGTATCGGACTTCGTTCCGTTCGACATCGGAGGCTGACCTGGCGTATTCGACTGCGCGCCGGCTACACCGTATGCGCCTGGACGAGCCATCTCCATGGCTTTCGAATCGACTTCATGCGAACGAATCGCAGAGCCGTCTTGGTCATAGCTGGTCTGTGTTTCCTGAACCTGCGAGAAATCGACTTCCGCGCTGATGGTGGCCTTCACTCGGCCCTCACCCACAACACGGTTCATGATGCCTTCGATTTTCTGCTCAAGGTCATGCTCGACCTTCTGACGAAACTCGTGCTGGCTTGCAGTCGCAGCAGACAATGGGTCGGACGAATTCTTGGAAAGCTGCTTTCCATTCGAGTCGCTGATCACGACATCAGACGGATCCAAGCCTTCAACGGCGCGGGCAACCAGGTTACTGATGCCGAAAATCTGCTTTTCATTGAGCTGAAGGGATGGGTCCAAATCCAACTGAACCGAGGCGGTCGCCTTCTTTTGGTCCTCAACAAAAGCGCTCTTCTGCGGAAGAGCCAACATGACACGCGAGCGCTTCACGCCGCGAATCTGGTTAATCGTACGCATGAGCTCGCCCTCAAGGGCGCGCTTCTGGTTCATCTTCTGAACAAAACTCGTCGTTCCGAGAGTCTGCTTATCGAAAATCTCATAACCGACAACGCTGGACTGAGGCAGGCCCATCGTGGCGAGTTCGAGACGAAGGTCGAGAAGTGCTTCTGGCGGAATCGAGATATTCTTTCCGGTCGAGTCGACACGGAACGGGATTCGTTTATCGCGAAGAATTCGGATGATGTTGGCCGAATCCTCAGGATTCAGATTCGTCATCAAAGGCTGATAGGTTTGATCCCCAGCCCAGAAAAACATCGCGGCGATTCCTGCAATGACGACGCCCGAAACCGCAACCATGGCGATTTTGCGCCCGGTTGAGAGGTTCTTCACGAAGTCTAGAATCTGTGCTGTTACTCGACTGAGATACTCGCCCACTCTTTAATCCCTCTAATTATCCCGCTTGCCCCACAGAACCGGATAAAACCCTGAACAAAACCAAAAGTACTAGACTTGCATCCTCATGATCTCGCGGTAAGCGTCGAGGATCTTGTTTCTAACCTGCATCGCGAGCTTCAACGAAGTGTCCGCGCGCTCGATAGTCAGCATCGTCTCGTGAATGTTCTTCGAACGACCCGAGATCAACTCTTTGGTCGCCGTGTCCGAGTCGTGCTGGTATTGGTTCACTTTTTCGAACGACTCACGAAGCATTCCCGAGAAGGTGTTCGCATTCTCGGAAGCAGGAGCAACCTCGGCGCCACCCGCCCCACTTGAAGGAACGCTCATTCCGTTCTTCTGCATTTCGCGAATCACCGAGGCTTCGGTTGCGGCGCCGCTGCGACCCATGAAGGCCCCGACGTCGCCCGTTTCGATCACCTTGCTTAAATTTTCTACGGAATTAATCGCCATCTAATTATCGTCCGATCTCGAGCGCTTTTTGCGCCATGGCTTTTGCCGAGTTCATCGCAGTGACGTTCGCCTCATAAGACCGCTGCGCGCTGATCATATTGGCCATCTCTTCCACCGTGTTCACATTCGGCATCGCTACATACCCTTCCGGGTTAGCGTCCGGATGCGACGGGTTGTAAACCAGTCGAGGGGGGCGGGTGTCTTCGACCACTTCCTCGACCAAAACGCCTTGCACGCTCTCGTCGAGCTGGTTGTCCAAGATCTCGCCAAAGCTTTCGCGATCGGTATGAGCCGCCATCAATGGATCTTTGCGGCGATAAGGCCCGCTTCCATCCGCGGCCCGGGTGGTCTCCGCGTTGGCGATGTTGCTGGAAATGGTGTTCATGCGCTTGGTTTGAGCGTCGAGACCCGAAGCGCTTACTCGCATTGACGAAAAGAAGTCCATTAACGATTGCCTCCGCCTTCACCGATTGCGTACTTCAACATTCCCAGCTTCCGCTTGAGGATCTCAGTGGAAGCGTCGTAAACGAGCTGGTTCTCGGCCATCTTGGCCATTTCACTCGCGCGGTCGACGGTGTTGCCGTCGAGCGATTCGATCCCGTTCGGATCGTCGTAGATCTCTGGGTCCACCGGATCGCTGGTGCGGTGAATAATGTGGTCAGGGTGAGTTTCGGCCATAGGAAGTTTTCCGCCGACGCCAAGGGCGTCACGGAATGCGGACTCGAACTCCATGGTCTTTGCTTTATAACCAGGAGTGTCCGCGTTCGCGATGTTCGAGCTGATGACGTTCTGATTCGTCAGCCGCAAATTCAGCGACGTATTCAGAGCGCCAATCACTGGGTCGAAACCGCTATCGATGGGCATCGAAAACCTTTCCCCTTCAAGGCGGAATCCGGGCTCTACCCGGGCCGCGTGTTACAGATACAGTTCAAGTCGTGTGCCGCTTCTACCGAGCTTTAACCGTAGGGCGCCGAGTTTCCCCGGCAGAACTTGCCGGGAAAACTCGTGCCTTAGGTAAAAACTGCTTAGACGTGGATGCCGAGTAAACGATAGTCGGCAAGCTTGTTCCGCAGGGTGCGGATCGAGATGCCAAGCGCCTTCGCCGTGTGAGTCCGGTTGCCTTCGTGGTAATTCAAGGCTTCGAGAATCACGCCGCGTTCGATATCGTCGAGAGTCTGACCTGGCATCCAGCTCTGGGCTTTCGCATCCTGAGCAGAAGCCGCAGCCTGATCACTCAAGATGCCCGAACGACGCTCAAGAGCGACATCGGTCACTTCGATCAAACCATTCTGGGAAGTGATCACAGCGCGTTCGATGACGTTCTCGAGCTCGCGGATGTTTCCTGGCCAAGTGTGAGAATCCAAAAGCGAAGCTGCCGATTCAGAGATTCCACGGATTGGCTTTGCGTTGCGTTCAGCGTATTGACCCATGAAAAGCTCCGAAAGAATGCGAACATCGCCCAAGCGCTCACGAAGTGGCGGAAGAGTGAGATTAACTACGTTCAGGCGGTAAAAGAGGTCTTCACGGAAGCTGCCTTCTTTTACGCACTCCGAAAGGCTGCGGTTCGTGGTCGCGACAATGCGAACATCAACCGGAATCGGGCGGCGACCGCCGATACGATCCACTTCGCCTTCCTGAATCACGCGAAGAAGTTTGGCCTGAAGGCGAATATCCATCTCGGAAATCTCATCGAGTAGGATGGTGCCGCCGTTGGCGAATTCGAATTTTCCGGCCTTGCTCGAAACAGCACCCGTGAAGGCGCCACGCTCGTAGCCGAAGAGCTCGCTCTCAAGCAGGTTCTCTGGGATCGCCGCGCAGTTGATGGCAACAAAAGGCTTGCCCGAACGCGTGCTACTCTCATGGATCAGGCTAGCCATCAGCTCTTTGCCTGTTCCGCTTTCGCCCTGAATGAGAACCGTCGCACGGCTCGACGCCACCGTCTTAGCCAAACCGATCAGTTCCTTCATTCTCCGATCCGCAGTCATGATCTCCGTCATCTCTTGCCCTCCCTGGCAATCGTTTCCGAGTAGTTTCGAACCTGTTTCTTGCAAACCTACAGACACACTGTTCACTTCCGAGTCCCTTCTTGGGGCGCGGTCAATGATTCGCGTGCCAGTTTTCTCCAAAAGTCATCCTGGTCACTTTTTGCGAGCTTCTCGAGAGCCACCTTTGCTTTGCGATGACTCTCTTCACTTTCCGTTTTCTCTAAAGCCTGGGCATAGCGGTAAAGAGCGTGATTTCCGCCCGCACCTTCATCGACTGCGCGTGAATACGACGCCGCTGCTTCGCCCCACTTCCCCTGTTCACTCAGAAGCTCTGCTTCAGCGAGAATCAAAAGACCTTTTCTCGGAACTGGAAGCACGCCCAAGGCGGTCGTCCGTCCGGTGCCCGAAGCTTTTGGCAACGCTTCCAAGGCACGAAATCCATCTACGGCAGCGCGTTTCGATCCCGACGCCGCTTGAAGTCTTCCCACCCAATACGAGAGACGCGCTGAATCTTCGCGAGCCGAAGACGCTGGCATCAAGATCTGAGCGCGAAGTGCATGGTTCAACGCCGTCGCTCCACGTCCGGAACGTTCCGACATCAACCCCAAAATGATCTCACGTTCGTACGAAAATTCCGATTCTTCAGGAACCGTCGCCAAAAGTTCACTCACGCGTGAAAGCTTCTTCTCGAGTGCTTCGCCTTTTTCGGCTCCGCCACCGATGGCGATCCAAAGTGCTTTTGCTTCCGTAAAAGTAGTCTCTGCTTTTTTCAGGCGAACATCGAGATCCGATGGGTCACCCTGCGAAGCCAGTGCACGGCCGCGACGAGCCAAATCTGTCGCTGCATCCTGAAACGTCGAAGCAATCGTCGTAGCCGTCGTTCCCAGGCCTAAATCCGAGGCCGCCTGCGAAAGCTTCAAAAGATAGTCCGGGTCCGTTTCCAAACGTTTCACTTTTGGCCTACGGGTTTCGTAAAACTTCAGAGCATCGAATTTCTTGCCTTCAGCCAACAGATCCAGAATCGAGCGACGGAAAAGCTCGCTCATGCTGATGATCACACGCTCTTTCGCGCGAGGAGCCACGAGATTTTGAGATTCGTCGATCGCGACATCCACCGACTTACGAGCCGAAGCCATGCTGATGTAAGTCTGAACTCGTGAGAGGGCGCGCAGATCGTTATAGCGATCCATCAACACTTCGCCCTCGCCGCCTTTGAAGTTCTTCGCTTCACGCTCAAAGAAAGTGTCGGCCGCACTGAGCTCAAAACCACCGTGATCGCCGCAAGGAAGGAGACGCAGTCTTGCGAGGGTCGCGCCTGGGCTGAATGGAAAGCGATTTACGGTCTCATAGAAACGTTCGCGTGCTTTAGCCTGGGAAGCCGGATCCGCCTTGCGTGCGAGAATTTCGCCCAAGCGATAAGAAGCTCTCCAGCTCGAAGGGTGCGATGGATACTGAGTCAGGAACGCGGTGAACGCCTCGGATGCGCGATCAAAATCTTCCAACCAGTAGAGAGCTTCTGCGCGGTTCACATGAACCGAAGGGAAGGTCTCAGCTTGTTTTCCGAAACGGCGCAGCCCCTGGAAATAGGCGGCCAATGCGCGTTCATACTGCTGACGATCGAGGTACAGATCGCCCAGGCGCAAAGCACCTTGCGAACGCGAAGCCTCATCGGGTCCGTTGACGGCGACCCACTGGTACTCTTTTGCAGCCCGGTCCGCCTGTTTCAATGCGTAGAGAGATTCAGCCGCGGCCATATGAAACACCCAAACCAGCGCGTGATCCGAGTTCTTTTCATAGAGCGAGCTAAAGGCTTCCAGGGCGCCGAGATAGTAGCGACGCTCGAATGCTTTCACGGCCAAGAAGACAGCGGCCTTCGTGGTCACTTCCGTCTTACGACCGGAACGCGAGAGTTCACGGAGAATCGTTTCCGCTTCGCCCACATGTCCGAGCTTCAACATGGCGTTGGCGCGAAGAAAGCGCATCTGCTCGAAAAGTGGCGATTTCGGATGTTCGGTATCGAAGAAGTCAGCGGTCTTAATCGCGAGTGCAGGTTTGCCCTGACGATAGAGGTCCAGCGCAAGTCTCATGTATTGAGCGTCGCGAGACGAGCCCGGTGGCTCGACATAGTCAAAGTCAGCATCGGCTGTCGTTGTGATGATCCACTTCGAGAGATCGAGCTTTTCATGTAAAGGCGCAAACGGAAGAAAGACGTCTTGTTCAATAGAAAGTGGCTGACGACAGAAACGGCCGAGGTCTTCCGCCTGGGTGCGCTCTTTCTGACTTGCGATTTTTCTTTCAAGACGACGCTCGCGCATCTCTTCCAGTGCCCGGCGCTCCGCCATTCGAAGGTCGCGAAGCTTCTTGCCTTCGACATCCGCCACAGTCGGCCCTGGCTTTTGCCAGAAATCGACCACGTAACGGGCCGGTGACTTCTCGCGGAAGTCAAAACGTTCCATTTTCGGGTCGGCGAGCTTCGCCTTCCCTGCCGGGAACTTCCATGAACCGCGGATCACTACACCCTGAGCGGTTTCAGATAGTTCGATCTTCTCCAGGCGCTCGTCTTTCAGCTTAGGCAAGAGGCGAGACGCCCATTCCTGCTCTCCACCCAGAGGGGCGCCTAGATCCGAGAGCCAAACCCCTTTGAGCTGAAGCTCGAAGCCGCCGTCGCGATCTTTCCAGATCGGTTCAATACCTTCATCAGCTCGAATCGCGATTCGGCTATGCGAACGGAATGACTCGAGCTCGATTGCCTGCGGCTCGCCTTTCGGCTCGACTACATGCTCGCCTTTCGGCTCGACGACGGACGAATCCCTAGAAGCATCCGCCGAAGCGTTTGCCCCCAAAAACATCACCCAACCGATCGATGCAATAGTCACCCAGCCTAGGTTCATATGGACGGGCCTTCCTGATCCGTCGATAAGTTATAAAGCAACAGTGATGCCAAACCTGCCGAGTGCATTTTTGCAGCTGCAAAGTTAACCCACTTCTACTCGGAAGCTTCTGACCCAGAAGGGTAATTTGTTTCCGGGACGTTTTCGCCGATGGGAAATCCGTGATCCCGTCAAAAAGCCAAAAGAGGTCATTTTTTGACCCATCCGTCAGGATAGCCAACGGTTTACGGCGACCGCTTGACAGTTTATATTACAAAAAGACATGCACCCATCGCCCTCACTGCGCCCCTTTCATCTCGTCCCATTACTCCTCTCTTTGCTCGTATCCGGAAGCGGGTGCGGCCTTCTTTTTGGCAATATCAAGCCCGTTTCTGAAAAGTCCCACGAGTATGAGGTCGCAGACCTCCATAAATTGAACGCCGACTGGACCCAGCTTCCTCCGGCCGAAGAAAAACAGGCTGCGAAGCTGGAAGATGCCTCGAGCGTCACCGCTTCGGCCGATACTTCGGGAGCCGAGAGCGACACTCTCGACGTTTCGGACATCTCCTATCAGTCAGAAAAGACCGCCTCGATTATCTCGCTCACCTCGACCTGCCGGCCTCAGATCAAGAGCCAGGCTGCAGCTCCCGGCGAAGCCGAAGCAGCGGAAAAGAACACTCAGCGCCTCGAAGAGTATATGAGGCAGCTCCTTCTCGGGTTTTCGGACATCGACAAGAAAGACGAAAAAAAGGTGACGGTCTCGGGTCGTCCCGGCCTCGAATCGACCATCGAAGGCACCATGAGCGGCAGACCGATGAAAATCAGAGCTGTCGTGCTTCCGCGCCGCGAGTGCATTTACGACCTCATGTTCATCGCTCGCCCCGAGCATTTCGCCTCACAACAAGACACCTTCTCCAAATTCCTCGATTCATTTCGTCTGAAGTAAGTTAAAATCAGGGAATGTCGACTACGACAGTCAACCCTGTCACCCGGTTCGTTCACGACCTGGGCTCGAAGCTTGGGGCACGTATCTTTGAAACGCTCGAATTTGCGGGCGGTTTCGGCATGCTTTGCATTCAAGTCTGCAAAGAAATCTTCAAACCCCCTTACTACTTTGGCCTGACCGTCGAGCAAACACTCCAAATCGGGGTCCGCTCTTTCAACCTGGTCATTGTGACTGCGCTCGCGACCGGTTCCGTCATGGCGCTTCAATTCGGCTACGGTCTCGCCCGGTTCGGCGGCAAACTCTACGTTCCGAAAATCGCCGCGCTCACCATTCTTCGCGAGATGGGACCGGTGTTCACCAGTCTGCTCGTCGCCGGTCGTGTCGGTTCGGGTATCGCCTCTGAAGTCGCTTCCATGAAGGTCACCCAGCAGATCGACGCGATCCGCGCCTTGGGCACGAGCCCTATCAAGCGAATCGTGATCCCGCGGCTCCTGGCCTGCCTCGTCGCCTTTCCAGTTCTTACCCTTTTCGCCGATTTCGTCGGCCTCTTTGGCGCCACACTCGTCGGCATGACCGAACTCGGCATCAACAGCGAATACTTCTACGCCAAGATCGTCGAGACCCTCAGAATCGAAGACTTGCTTACCGGCATGGCCAAAACCGTGGTCTTCGCTGGTTTCACGGCGATCACTGCCTGCTGGAAGGGCATGAACACGGAAGGCGGAACCCAGGGCGTCGGAAACACCACCACCTGGGTCGTCGTCACCGCGAGCATCTTCATCATGCTGAGCGACTTCTTTCTCACTAAATTTTTCATCATCACCGTGTTTCCGAAATTCTAAAACGAACCGAAATGAGCAACCCCGTCTCCAAAGAAATCGCACTCGACGTTAAGAACCTGCACAAGGCCTTCGGCCCCAAGCAGGTTCATATGGGCGTGAGCTTTCAGCTTTACCGAGGCGAGATTCTGGGCCTTTTCGGTGGTTCCGGCACGGGCAAGAGCGTGGTCCTTCGCTCCATCATTGGCTTGGAAAAGCCTGATCAAGGCGAGATCTGGTTCGAAGGCGAGGAAGTCACTCGGCTCTCAGAGTTCGAGCTCACTCCGATTCGCACGCGCATTGGTTACGTATTTCAGAACGGGGCTCTTTTCGACTCCTTGACGGTTGAAGAGAACTTGGCCTACCCGCTTCGTGCCCATTCGAAATTCTCGGAAGACGAAATTCACACCAAAGTGAATGCCATGCTCGAGATGATCGACATGAAAGGAAGCAATAACCTGCTTCCGGGTGAGCTTTCGGGCGGGATGCAAAAACGAGCCGGTCTGGCTCGCGCCACCATTCTCGAACCTAAGATCATCCTATTCGACGAGCCGACGGCTGGCCTTGACCCCGTCAATACCAAGCGCCTCATCGGAAACATCACCAAACTGAAAAACAGGGGCATCACCGGCATTTTCGTGACTCACGACATTCCGGCTGCCTTAGAAATTGCCGACCGCATCGCTATTCTCTACAATGGTAAGATCCACGTGATCGATACGGTCGAAAACATTCGTCACTCCACCGACCCGCTGGTTCAGTCTTTCGTCAGCGGTTCCGTCGACCACGACTAAGAGCATATCTATGGCCAAACAATTTGACCTCCAATTGAAAGTCGGTCTTTTCGTCGCAGCCGGTGTCGGGCTCACGATGCTCTCCATCCTGCTCTTGGGCGGAGCCGACAGTATCTTCAAACGGACCAATACTTACTTCACACACTTCCCGACAGTGGATGGTCTCATCATCGGCGCCAAAGCCGTGATCGGTGGATTGTCCGTCGGGGCCGTCACCGATGTCGAATTTGATGCCGAAACGAAAACCATCAAGGTCGAGCTCAAAGTCGATAAGAAATACGAAGAATGGATTCGTACCGATTCAAACGCCGAAATGCTCACTCAAGGCGTGCTCGGCGATAAATTCATTTCGCTCACTGTCGGTACCCCCACCCAGCCCCCGATTAAGAACCACGGCGAAATCCCGAACCGCCCGACGAAGGATATTTCGCAGTTTTTGACCAAGGGCGATCAGCTGATGGTCAGTTTAAACAGCATCGCGGCCAGTCTCGATCGCTTGCTGAAAACTTTTGAGTCGGGCAACCGCAGCGAAATCTTCTTCAGCGGCATGACTCAGACGGCGAAAAACATGGCTCTCGCATCGGCGAAATTGAACGAAGGACTCGACGGCGCGCAGCTCAAGGGCGCGGTCAAGAACCTCAATCACATTCTTGAAAAAGTGAACAACGGTACCGGGACCTTGGGCGCTTTGATCAACGATCCAGGCCTCTACTACGATGCGCGCAATCTCATGGGTGGCGCGAACCGTAACCGCATCGTGCGCAATCTCGTTCGCCAGACCATCAAAGAGTCTGAAGAGAACCAGGCCAAAGAAGCCGCTGCGACCCCGACTCCTAGCAAGAAGTAGCGGAAGGGGTGGCTCATATCCTCCTACACCCATTGTGGAATAAATCCACGTCCCCACTAGACAAAGCCCGTCCCCTGTTTTAATGCAGTGCATTGAACCGTTCCTTTAGGGGGGACACCATGTTCGCAATCGCTGTTCTAGTCGCCATGACCTCGTCTTCTTATGCTGTCGAAATGCCTCGGGGCCTGCCCGATGGCGAAAGCGTGATCTACGGTTCGGACAATCGCCAGGAAGTCGCGGACGTCACGAACCCCCTCTATAAGAAGCTCGCCGCATCGACCGCGGCCATGATTCCCGCGAATGTCGTTCAAGACCTGACCAACGGTCGCTCTGCATTCCGCACCGGGACTCTTCGCACCGACATGCATGTCTGCGCAGACGAGCGCTTTGCAAATCAGATCACCCCAGCCATGTGCTCGGGCTTCTTGGTTGGAAAAGACATTCTCGTCACCGCCGGCCATTGCATCACCGACGCCGCCGACTGCCACAACAACCGCTGGGTATTCGATTTCCGCCAGGACATGATCGGCCGCCTCGCATCTGTTCCAAACACCGGCGTCTACAAGTGCTCACGCGTTATTTCGCGCGCACTCGATAAGCTCACCAAGCTCGACTACGCGATGATCCAGCTCGATCGCCCAGTCACCGACCGCGAACCACTCAAAGTTCGTCGCGAAGGCGCTGTAAAGCTCGGCGAAAAGCTCGTCGTCATCGGTCATCCATCAGGCCTTCCAACCAAAGTTTCTGACGGCGCGTTCGTTCGCAACACGTTTCACGGCACCTTCTTCAAAGCCAACCTGGATACGTTCGGCGGCAACTCGGGCTCTGCGGTTTTCAACGCAGTCACCGGCGAAGTCGAAGGCATCTTGGTACGTGGCGCCAACGACTACAAACTCGATCGCAATCAGGGCTGCTACCGCGTGCACGGCTGCGGAATGCTCGGCTGCCGTGGCGAAGACTCAACCCGCATCACGAAAGTGCCAGTTCCGGCGCTCTGAGCGAAGAATCTGAACAAATAAAAACGGGGCGACTCCGAGAGGAGCCGCCCCGTTTTAGTTTTAGCTGAAGGCGTATTAAGTGTTGTTCTCGACTTCGGTGATCAGACCGTCGCGATAGTCATTCACCGCGCTCTCAACACCTTGCTGAACCTGGGTCTTAAACAAATTGACCGGAATCAGGCCCGGCTTCTGAATCTGCACGCTCGCGCTCAAACGGGCGCGGTACTTACCACTCGGAAGGCTCGTAACTTCGATGCGCATGTCGAACTTCTTCAGATACTGACCGTTGCCGGTGGCGGTGATGCCTTTGGAATTCATCACGCAGACCAGCTTCGACTGAGAATCGGTGGCTACCCACCCGTCTTCGCGAATCACGACGGTCTCGCCCTGAAACGGAAGGCCCATCGAGAAGTCAAAACCGGTGCTCGGCATGCCTTCCTTCTGGCTGTACAAAGGGCCGGCAAAAATCTGGGTTGCCTGGCGCTTCAAACGGTCGACGAGGTACGCATCGAGCTGAGGCAAACCTCCGCCACCCAACCCGTCGTAGTCGCACTGAACAACAGCCGTGCCTTTGAACATGGATCCGTCCATGACCGGAGCCGAGGACCAGCCTACTGGCTGACAGGTCGCCGTGGCGACTTGGGGTGCCGGCACCGAGCCCGAGACCGAAACAATAGATGAAATCAAAGCGGTAAGCGTTCCGACGAGTCCGTTCATCGTGAGTCACTCCTGTGAAGGGTTATGACTACGGATCGGCGGTTT
>FSTL01000232.1_pt1 | contig 26698 bp, 23 predicted proteins | sample 1637241 | NCBI WGS metagenome assembly FSTL01 (sample SAMEA3914819, study PRJEB12502) | metagenome | biome: forest; material: soil | place: Canada | collected 2010-06-26 | depth 0.3 m | reverse complement strand
TTTGACGGGGTGCTGCCAAGATAACTGCGTGATGCGTGTAAGGAATTTATAGCCCGGTGAGAAGACCGGAGCCACCAGAAAAAGGGCGAAGCGACAGACTGACCCAAGAGAAGACCCCGTCAGCGAAGAGGCTGATCAAGATCATCGGAATCAGGAACGCTCCCAGATACAGCAAGCGAGAAGAGTCCTTTGGGAATGCCGCAGCGCTTGCCGTCTTAAAGTCACCGACCAGACTAAAGGCGACCCGAGTGATGGAGATCGACGCAATGGCCCATGAAAGCATCGCAATGACTGCGAGGCCAAACCATTGATGATCGATCGCGGCGCCTACGAGCGAAAAACGGCCGATAAAGCCCGCCAGTGGCGGCAGTCCAACCAATGACCCAAGGAAAAGAATCAAAGCCACGGTTTCAGGAACCGCACGGCCGAGAAGACCACGCCACTCGGTCAGTCGGTCCGAGCGAATCTCGTCTTGGAAGAGGGAGATCACATAGAAAGTGCCCATGAGCGCAAACAGTTCGGCGACCAGATTATAAAGCAATGCGGCAAGTCCCGCTTCGTCGAGCACGAGCAGACCCATCATGAGGAATCCGGTTTGGCTGACAACCAGGCACGCCACCAATCGTTTGGCTGCCTGTTGGCGAAAGGCCATGAGCGCCCCAGCCAGCATCGTCGCTCCCGCAAGAAACGCCACCATCGTGGGCCACTGCGCCTGTCCTAGAATTTCCCACTGACCCGCCGTCGCGTTTTTAGCAAAAATGGTCAGGATCAGGCGGAGCCCAAATGCAAAGCCGGCTGCACGGGAGCCAATTGAGATAAATGCCGAAACTGGGGTCGGCGCGCCTTCGAGCACATCCGGCGCCCAGAGATGCATGGGAAATGCTGCGAACTGAAAGCCAAGTGAAAGAAAGATCAGCGTGAAAACCACCCAAGCCGTTTGAGGTGCAAGAGGAGCAGCGGTCAGAGCGCGCTGCATTTCGACGATATTGATCGTTCGAGTGGCCGAGAAGAGAAGGGCAGACGCGTAAAGAAGTAGTATGCCGGCGACCACCGAGAAGAGCAGGTGTTTGACCGCGGCTTCTGTCGAAACCATGTTTCTGCGGCCAAAAGCCGTCAGAAAGTGACAGATCAAATTGAGGAACTGAAGGCAAAGGAACGCCAGCAAGAGATCCGTGGCTGCTGCCGTGGTGCACATGCCGAGAGCGGCGGCGATGATGAGCGCGCAGTATTCAGCGCGGCGCTCAACCAGAATCTCTTTACTACGTGCCGAGCTGACCACAGCTAGAGCGGCCAGGGCAATGAAGAAGAGTTTAAAGAAGATCGAATAGGCGTCGATCGACAATGCGTGACCGAAAATCTGAGCCGAGTCGTACTGATAGCTGATCAGGGTTTGAACAAAGGCGCCCCCCAGCCCCAAAAGAGCCGTTGAGATGACCAGGCGAACGCGCTCGCCGTGGTAGCCGACTTCGGCGAACACGAGCCCGGCGACGGTAACCGCCAGGAAGATCTCAGGGAGTAGGAGAATAAATTCTTTCACCCGCGGCCTCTTATTTCACCGTCGAGAGCAGAGTCAGAACGGTCGGCCTGACGAGCTCAAGAAGAGGTTTAGGATAGATTCCAAACACCAAGATACAACCTACGAGCGGCAGCAAGTAGGCCGTTTCCCAAAGACTAAGATCCGTGAACGCCTTCGATCCTTCGCTCGTTTTTCCGAAGAAAACGTAGCGGTACATCGTGAACAGGTAATACGTCGCGAGTAGGAATGCGGCCCCGGAGAGAAGTACCGCCGTTGGATGAACCGAATAGCTTCCGATCATCAGAAGCGAATGGCCAACAAACCCAGTCATACCCGGGAAGCCCAAAAGGGAAGCAACTACGACGCCTGCGACTACGGCCATACCTGGCGCCTGTGCGGCGATCCCGCCAAAGCCTTTTTCGCTCTCGCGAACATCTCCCGGTTTAAGGAAGCAAGTCTGGCCTGTACGATCCGACATGATCCCAGCGCAGAGACCGAAGCCTGCTACTCCGAGTCCCAGTGCGAGAACTTGATAGATTGCACCGACAACGCCAATTGCGCTGAGCGATCCGATACCGATCAGAACCAGCCCGATCTCGCTCAAGCAAATGTAAGCCAAAAGAAGTTTCAGGCTTCTTTGAGCAACCGCACAGATTCCACCGATAACGAGATTAACCACACCGACAATCACAATGCCGTTCGCACATTGGGCAACCGTCTCTGGAAAGAGCGAATAGCAAACACGAATGAAAATGTAGGCGGAGACGGGGACCGCGATTCCGGCCAAGGCGACGAACACAGTCGACGGAGCTTCTTCCGCAACTTCCGTAAACCAACCGTGAAACGGCCAGATCGGAGTGCGCAGCGCCAAGCCCACGCCCATCAGGCAAAAGGCGATCGCCGGTACGGGCAGGTCATGTCCCATAAAGGAGAAGTTTTTTCCCGCGAGCTTTCCACCGGCCAGCTCATGGAGCGAAAACGTGTGTGGCTCGATCGAGTAATAAACCAGAACCAGCGCAGCGAAGAAGAACGCGTTCCCGATCGCCGCGGCGACCGTTGAACGGAAAGCCGCGCTTTCACGGTGTTCGCCACCCCAAATTCCAATCAGAAAGTAGAAGGGAAGGGCCGCAAGGGACCAGAAGAAAAAGAGAAGGAAGAAGTCCTGGGCGCAAACCGTTCCAAGCAAAGCTGTCTGAAGAACGAGGAGAAGTGCGTGAAAGCCACGAACACCCATCTTCTGATTCCATTCAGCGGCCACAAGAAGAGGAAAGATGATCGCGACGAGAAGGACGAGAAGCGCGTTCAGTCCGTCGATGCCCATTTCGTACGAGATTGCGTACGCGCCGACCCACGGAAGGGTTTCAGTCGCCTGAAGATCAGAGGTCGCCGCCTGCATGGTCGCTACGAGTGCGACAGCAAAGATGCTGCTCCCTAAGCTTGCTGCCAAGGTCACCCATCGGCTTGAAGGTGTCGGAAGTACCGCTTGGGCGAGCGCTCCGAGAAAGGGAAGAAAGACCATCAGCGAGATGAGGTGATTGTTCACGAAGTTCCTCGAGTCAGAAAATGTAACAAGATGGCGATTCCGGATCCAATCGCGAAAAAGAGATACCACTGCACGTTGCCGTTTTGGATCTGCTGCAGTCCTTTTGCCGGGCCTTCCGTAGCGCCCCGAACACCCTGATCCAACCGTTTCAACATCTGGACATCGAGCCAGGCAGCTCCGGAACCCAGTTTACGAATGATCCAATTCAGCGACGAAGGAAGGTAGCCCTTCCAAGTACGTTGATCGACCCATTCATTAATCTGTGAGCCCAACCAGCGAATCGCCCAAAAGAGATGGGCCGTGCCTTCATCGATTCCATAGCCGCCACTGACGAATCGCGAAAAACGCGGAAAACGACGCGCGGCCTTTTCCCAACCGCTCAACGGACCACGGCATGTCCAGTAAGCAGTCGCGAATGCGACTACAAAACTTCCCCAGAGCATCCATGAAGCCGTCACTACTTCCGCGCCGTTCATACCCTTGGCGCCGGCATTGAAGACGAGATCAAAGAGCGAAACCATGACTCGATCCGGATCACCCGGAATGATTCCGCCTGTAAGTGTGCCGGTCCAAACCCAACCCATTGAAGCGATGACGAGTAGAAGCGGCGTAAGAACTGAAGCCCACGACGCGAAAACCGGCTTTGCCATGCGCGAGAAAAACCACGCGAGTTTAAACGCCAGCAAAGCGAGACAGAATCGGGAAAACGTTATGACCGAGCCCGCAATCACACCAGCCGAATCACCCTCAAGGGTCAAAGCTCCGGCCACAGAGCGAAGCTCGCCGCCAGCCAATGTAAACCCGACGAAACCCGCACCGACTGCAGCCGCCAAGAAGCTCAGGACTTTCGCCCAGCCTTCTGCTTGAAGAGCCCCTTTAGCGGCGACCTTCGCCGGCTTCAACTCAAAGAGCGAGCTTGCGAATCCAAATACCGCCGCCGCACAGCTTGCTGAAACCAGAACAGATGCCGCAGCCCAGGGACCAGAGAACGAAAGCGCCGCAACCGCAGAGGCGAAGGCACCAGAAATCCAAACGCTCAAAGAGGACTGCCAGCGTTCTTGAAGTAGTCCCGTGAGGGAAGCAAGAATAGCGGAGGCCAGTGCGATCCAGCCAAAATGCGGAAGCACACCAATCGCACGCAAAGGAGCTTCCATTCGAATAAGGAGCGCGAACGAGCCAATCGCTGGGAAGACTTGAGCAAAGAGAACGCGCTTCACTGGAAGATGTTGGCTCGGTGAAACCGCCCAACCGAGAAGTGGGAACGGTTCAAGATTCAGAAAAAGACCGATCGCCAAGCACCAGGCTCCGAGCTGGCTCGTTGTACTCGTTGGCCATGCTCCGCCCGAACTCCAGCTAAACTGGGCGCCTGCGCTTACGAGTGCTAGGCCACCCAAGACTGCGAGGCCCATTCCAAAAGTACGTTCACGAGCAAAACGGGCGGCAAACTGCGCGTTTGCTTCGTTTTCCCAGTCGGCTCCAAGAGTGATAAATCCACCCAAGAAAATCAGCGCAAGGCCGGTGAGTGCCGTCCAAGGCGTCTGCGCTAGCCAGCAAAGTGCTGTACCGGTCGTCGCAAGACATGCGCCCGAATAGAGGCGTTGTGGCCGCTTTTCAAGAAGGGTCAGATCGCGGCTGAGAAGAAAGACAGCCGACAAAAGCGCTGCGAGACTTGCGAACGCGAGCCCGAGCGTGTCTCGCGAGAGACCTACGCCAATGGACGTCGCCTCAGTGTGTGAACCAATCCATCCGCGAACCCAGTTCGCCGAAGAAAAACCTGAGTCAGCGAGTTCACTCCAGCTCACCGAAAGACCGGCAATCTGAGCGAGAACTCCTAAGCCCGCGAGCCAGTCGCCTCGGCGTGGAAGTGACTGACCCCAAGCGAGTAGAGCGCATCCAAACACGAAAGGGGTCAAGATCGCTACGAGAAGCCAGAGTGGTGTTGAGCTCATTGTTTTAAAGACCTCAGCTCATCCATAGAAACGCGTTTCTTCAAATAGAAGAGCCTGACCGAGATGGCAAAACCTGCGACCAGCTGCCCCACTCCGCCTAAAGCAATGAACAGTCCGAAGACGTGACTGTCGACATGAGCTCCAGAAGAGAAACCGGATTGAACAAAAATAGTCGTCGCGCCCAGGACCAAGAGCTGAAGCCCGATCAGCACACCCAAGAGTGTGCGGCGGTAGAGTGCGCAAAAGAGCCCGAGCCCACCCAATGCGGCAGAAATAATAATCATGGGGTTTCGCCTCCGTCAGATCGCTCGGGACGAGCAACCACTCCGCCGCCCACGACAACCAAGAAGAGTGTCAGGCCCAGGATTTGAAGCGAGAGAAAATGTTTTTCGGCCAGTGCGTTGCCGAGAACCGCAACGTTCTGATTGGCAATGATCTGAGCGCCGTCCATTTGCGGAACAGGCCCGAACTCGACGACTTGCGTATTAGGAAGGTGGCTCGCGCCGATCCAAATCGTCGCGGTGAATGCGATGCCCAGAAGCGCCGGCAATCCCATTTGAAGAATTTTTTTGGAAACGGGTTGAGCAGGGACCGAAGCCTCTTCCTGGGCCGAATATTCACCAAACATGACTGCGTAAAAGATGAATGCGATGGCAATCAGCGTTGAGACGATCCACTGGACGATCGCGAGGGTCTCAGCGCCCATCGCAAGATAGAGCCCGCCCACACCCAGACTACACATCCAGAGCGAAAGAATCGCGCGCCTCAGGTCGCGCACCATGCAGGCCGAAAGAGCGGAAACAAGTGCAAGAGCGGCACAGACCCAGAAGATCATAGAGGCGTACCGTCCATCTGGTTCGCGCGCCGAATCGCTTCCCACTTGATTCGCTGTTCAGGCGTAACTCGTCCGCGTCCAAAACTCGCCACCAAGTCCGTCATCGAATAGACCGACCCTTCAAACTGGCGAGTGTGAACCAATGACTGTGGCTGACACGATTCCACGCAAAGACCGCAGAACGTACAGCGGCCGAAGTCGATATCAAATACGGCGACCCAGGTTTTCTGTGCGTCCGGGCCCTTTTCATTTTCAATGGTGATGCACTGTACAGGGCAGACTTTTTCGCAGTCCTTACATCCCGTGCACTTCTCGATATCGTTAAAGAGAAGCCCGCGAGATCTCGGTGGAAGATCGTCCGCGGTGCGCGAAGAAACAGGATCTGGGTATTGTTCGGTCACTTCTTTTCGAAGCTCGCCTGAACTGAAGCTAAAGAGATACGGAAGAGCCGTTTTAGTGGAACCCCAAACTGAGCGCACGCCGCGAAAAACACCCTTAAGGTACGCGATGAGTGTGCTGAATACCGATCCTTGATTCATTTTCTGGCTCATTTCAATGCCTCCCACCCGCTCAAAATCGCGCTACAGGCGAGAGCGAAAAGGGAAAGTGGGCTGAGTACTTTCCAGGACATGTCGGTAATCTGGTCTGCACGCATACGTGGAGTTACGCGAGCAATCAGCGAAATTCCGAGCATGAGAAAGAAGGTCTTAAAAAGAACCATGCAGAGCTCGCTGAGCTCAAGAAGGCGGAACGCTTCGCTGTCTTTCATTCCAGTAACGAGAGCATCTGGAATCTTCCAGCCACCCAGGAAGAGAACGACCGCAATCACAGACCAGAGAAAAAAGCCGTAGAAACGACCCATTCTAAAGAGCGATAGCTTCGTTCCATGAAGGTGCGAAGAGACGCCTCCATGAATGTCCTGAACCGAAAGCCCGCCGTCGAGAGGGGGAACGCCCATCAACACGAGTCCAGATATTACAAACACCCCGAAAGCGATGAACTGAAACGGATTCGAAAACGATCCCCAGGCGAGTGGCGATGCGCCCTGCGCTGCAACCAGTTGAGACCAGCGAAATCCGCCCGCGTGAATTCCGGCGCAGATCAGACAGACGAGAGCCGGAAAAGCCCCCGCGAGGGCCTGAGATGCAACACGTACTCCACCGAACCAGCCGGGCACAGACCCCTGATTCAAACCGAGGATCATTGTTCCCAGCGCAAGAACCAGCGCCGCCCAAAACGGAAGAAACGCGCTCATTTCCGTGTCAACCAGAAGGAGCATGGAACCCAACGGGAGAACGGCGACCGTAGAATAGAGCGCCATCGTATGAACGCCCAGCCAGAGACGCTCACCCAAAGAAACCGGCTGCTGACCTTCTTTTTGAAGGAGCTTCAAGAGATCAAGAAGCGGCTGGAGAATCCCCTTGGGGCCTGACCGATTCGGACCTACTCGTGCCTGAAGATCCGCGCCGAGCTTTCGGTCGAAAAAAGTCATCAAGGCACTGCTAGGTACAATGACCAGTACGTAAATGAGGGTGATCGCTAGAATCGCGACGAGCCACGCAGGGGTTCCGGGCGGAAGCCCCAGGGTCGATTCCCATGGCTGAGTCCAAGGTGCCGGGTTCATCGATCCGCCTCCGCAACACCAATATCAAGAGATGCAAGAATGACTGGAAGGTCTTCCACGCGTGAGCCGCGAATCAATTCGGGCGTGATGTCGAGCTGTGCAATGGAAGGAACGCGAAACTGAACTCGGCACGGTCTTTCGCTACCATCGGATACAACATGGCAGCCAAGCATTCCGCGCGCGCTTTCAACACGGGCGTAGGCCTCGCCTTGTGGAACCGTAAATTCTTTTCCAATGCGCGTGCTTGCGAAATCACCAGCCGGGAGCGTCTCAGCAACGTGTTTCAGAATTTCCAGGCTCTGCGCGATCTCGCGGAGGCGAATCAGAAAGCGGTCGTGGGCATCGCCGACGGTGCCCCCTTCGCCGCGTCCGATCGGGGTTTCAAAATCGATCTGCTGATAGCCTGAATAGGGATGAAGTTTTCTGACGTCGAGCGAGATGCCACATGCGCGCGCATTTGGGCCAGTAACTCCAAACCGGCGTGCATCTTCTACGCGAATCACTCCGATACCAGCCGTTCTTTTTAGGAACGCGTGGTTGAAGGAAAACAAATCGTTGTACTCTTTGAGGCGAAGGCGAATGAGTTCGCAGATTTCCAATACGCGCTCAATAAATCCTTCTGTCACGTCGGCGATCACTCCGCCAAAGCGAAGGAAGTTGACGGAAAAACGCGCGCCGCTGAGGAGCTCGAACAGATCGAGTATTTTTTCGCGATCGCGAAGCACGTAATGAATCATCGTATCCGCACCGACGGAATTCGCCATGCGCGCAATGTATCCGAGATGACACGACACGCGGTTTAACTCGCAAAGCAAAACGCGAATCGCCTGAGCTCGAAGAGGAACCGGAATTTCTCCGATTTCCTCTACCGCCAGACAGAGTGCGAGTTCACCGAAAGCTGAACCTTCCGGATCGAGACGATCCGCATAAGAAATCGCCGCCTGCCAAGGGTGCAACTCCAGCGTCTTTTCGAGTCCACGATGAAGAAATCCGCGTTCAACACGGCCCGCAGCGATCACTTCGCCATCGAGCGAAAGATGAAGGCGAATCGGTCCGGGAAGCGCGCTGTGGTACGGCCCGATGACCCACGAAGTAAGGTCTGTCCCTAGAAAGTCACTCATCCGTCGACTCCGAACTCATCAGGACCCGTGTGACCGGCTGGACGAATATGAGAAATATTCAAGAACTCCGTTGGGAAAACGTAGGCCTTACGGAGCGGGAATCCGATCCAGTCTTGAGGCATGAGGAATCGCTCCGTGAGCGGATTACCGTCAAAACGAACGCCGTAAAGATCTGAGATCTCATTTTCAAACGAACGAGCCATGGGCCAAATCGACGTACATGAAGGGGCTTTAACCTCGGCCTCTGGCGATGCTGGAACGACTGAGAGCCGAAGGATGACGGAATCTCCGGTCACTGAAGACCTTAAAAAATAGCTCAAAACCAGGCTTCGATTGATTTCCATGGCCGTGAGATTTTCGAGCCAGTCGAAGCGAAGTCCGGTGTCTTTTTTCAGCGTTTCTCCAAGAGAAAGCAAAGACGTGGATTCGACCCAAAGGGCAAGCATGCCCCCTCGGCCAAACGCCTGAATCTCCAGAATTCCTTCCGGGCTGAGCGTTTTAATTCTTCGTTTGAGCTCGTTCGTGTCCACGGATCTTTTCCTGGAGTGCAATCAGACCATTCATGATTGCTTCGGGGCGAGGTGGGCAGCCTGGAACATAAACATCCACTGGGATGATTCGGTCCACGCCGGGCACGACGCTGTAACTCATCTCGGGCGCGAAGGCGCCGCCGCAGTTCGCGCATGCGCCGACTGCGATGACATATTTTGGTGAAAGCATCGCATCGTAAACTGCCTTCAGATGCTGGGCCGACTTGTAGTTCACCATGCCGGCTACGATCAAAAGATCGGCCTGACGTGGGTCTACCTGTGGCTGACATCCGAAGCGCTCAATATCGTAGCGAGCGCCAAAGGTTTCAAAGAGCTCATCCGCGCAGCAGCCCTGGCCGGTTGAGAAATACCAAAGACTATTGGAACGAGCCCAGTTTAACGCGCGGCCGACGGTCGAGAGGTAAAGGCTTCCCACGCTCATGACTTGTCCTCCGGCGAACGAAACGTCTGTAACCAGTTCAGGTCGCCCTTGCGGGCCGCGTAAAGGAGGGCGAGAGCGGCCAAGCCGGAAATCGTCACCACGCTGATCAATCCGCGAATCATTACCGTTCGGCGTGCGGCTAGGTCCGCGCCCTCAGCGGCCGTTCCGCCGTGAAGCACGCTCGCGTAAGGAATCAATACAAGCGCCAGTGTAATGAGGACGAGAGCCGCGTTGGCGCTCAGAAAGAAACGGGTGTTGATTCGACGACCCAGAGAAGATGACGCTGAAGGGGCCCCTGGGCCCATGGGAAGGGGCGCCACCGTTGGTACGGGCGAGGAACTCAGCTGAAAGTCACTGGAGTTCGACTGGTCGACTCGCGCTCTGCGCGCAAAAATCCATGAAACTCCCCCAAGAATGAGCGGAATCCCGAGTGCCACAAGGGCAGAAAGAAAAACGACGTAATAAATTTCCCATCCACTGGGAAGGCCGGAGGTCTGCACGCTAATCCTGAGTGTGCGAAAACGGTAACGAAGTTGAATTTCTGTGTCAAGCCAGCTAAATTTCTAAGGATTTTTAAATTGTGAAAAGCGCAAAGCTGGCCTCCATTCTACAGTCGGTGATCATGCTGCGGGACCGCGGAGAGCCGATCCGCGTTCACGGCAGCTCACCCGCGTCGAAAGCCTGGATTCTCTGTCGGCTCGCCGAGCAGAACTCACGCTGGGTGGTCGTCTGCGAGTCTGACGACGTTGCGTCAGAACTCGCCCAAGACATTGAAAGTCTCTTTGCGTTATTTGCCCCCGAGAGTGGCAAACAGGTATTCCATCTCCCGACCTGGGAGCAGTCTCCTTATAGTCCAATCGCTCCCTCGATCCGAACACGACTGAGTCGGCTGGAAACCCTGACTGCCATTCGAAACGGGAATGCTTCGATCGTCGTCACCACATTGGCCGGAAGTTTTCAGGCAACTCTTCCGCCCGAAGTCTTCGCCCGAACTGAGGTCGCACTCAAAGTCGAGACCAGCGTAGGAACACGCGAAGACCTTGCCCGACGATTCCTCGATGCGGGTTATCTGCGCGTCGAAACCGTTGAAGACCCTGCGACCTTTTCGGTCCGCGGTGACCTCATCGATATTTTTCCTCCGGACTTTGAAAAGCCTCTTCGAATCGAGCTTTTCGGAGACGAGATCGATCGCCTTCGTCACTTTGATCCCTCTACGCAGAGAACCATCGCCGAAGAAGCGGGGGGAACTGCAGTTAAAGAAGCGACTATCGGGCCTGCGCGAGAAGTTCTGATCACCCCGGATACCGCCCCTGGAATCAGGGAAAAACTGAAGCAAGCGGCCGATGATCGGTCCATTCACCGCTCCATTCGTGATCCGATCCTGGCCAGCGTTCACGAGGGAGTCTACCCAGATCACAGCGATACTTGGGCACCCTTCTGCTACGAGAAACCAGGAATACTCTGGGACTACTTGGGTCCCGACTGGCAGATGGCTTGGGATGACGAGCTGGCTTGTCATCAGCTTTGGGACGAAGCCCGTGCCGATCAAAAGGAGATGCTCAAGAAGGGTGAGGTCATCGTTCCTTCGCCTGAAGAGCTCTACCCGCTCAACGACGCGATCGAAACTCGCGTCCTGAAGCCACGGGCGCGCCTTGCGCTGGACCGCCTCGAGCTTGCGCCTTCTTTAGAAAAAGACGAAGACGCCGAAGCAGAGGAACCGGTCACGGGCCCTACTGATCCGAACGCGATCGTGATCGCTCCTTCGCACCGTGTTCAAATTCTTCCGAATACGGATCTAGCCTCGGGCTCACACCAGGGCCTGGGTGAACTCGAAACCAAGTTTCGACTTTGGTTAAAGCAGGGATTCAAAACAGCTGCGATCGCTTCGACTCAAAGTCAGGCTGAGCGCATTCGCTTCTTACTGGAAGAAAGAGGTCTGCCTTGCTCACCTGGCGCCTCGAAGCTTCCTGAGCCTGGTCGAATCGGGATTTTTGTTGGAACTCTGAGCGCCGGGTTTCGCTGGCCTGCGGAAGGCGTCGTCCTCATTACTGAAGGCGAGATTCTCGGGACACGCCACAAACGTAAAAAGCGCGCCCGCAAAGCTTCTTCGGAATCCGCTGCGAAGGATTGGTCGGGCCTTCAACAGCTTTCTGATCTTCAAATCTCAGACGCCGTCGTACACGTCGATCACGGCATTGGGCGATATCAAGGTCTGGTACGACTCAATCTTCTCGGCGCGCCGGGAGACTTCCTTCAAGTCGAGTACGCCAATAAAGATAAACTCTACCTTCCAGTTTATCGGCTGAACGTTATCCAGAAGTATGTCGGCTCGGGTGAGGGCGTCGTTCTTGATCGTCTGGGAAGCCAGACCTTTGCGAAGGCAAAAGAGAAAGTTCGCGAGGCGGTCAAAAAACTCGCCTTCGATCTGATTCAGCTCTACGCAGAACGAAAGGTTCGGCCGGGCGTTGTTTTCACTCCGCGGGACTCACTCTTCCGCGAGTTTGAAGCCAAGTTTCCGTTCGATGAAACGCCCGACCAACTCCGAGCAATTGACGACACGCTTGCCGATCTTGAGTCGGGTCGCGTGATGGATCGACTCATTTGCGGCGACGTTGGCTACGGAAAGACCGAAGTCGCAATGCGTGCCGCATTCAAGGCCGTCTCGGATGGAAAGCAAGTCGTAGTGCTGGTGCCAACCACAGTTTTGGCTCATCAACACGAACAGTCTTTCCGTACGCGGATGAAAGATTATCCGATTAACATCGCGTCCGTTTCGCGCTTTAAATCAGCAAAAGAACAGAAAAAGATTCTCGAAGATGTCGGAGCCGGAAAGATCGACCTCATCGTAGGCACGCACCGCCTTCTCTCAAAGGACGTTAAATTCAACGATCTGGGCTTGGTCATCATCGACGAAGAGCATCGCTTCGGTGTTGAGCACAAAGAGAAGCTCAAGACCATCAAGGTCAACACCCACGTCATGACACTGACCGCGACTCCGATTCCAAGAACGCTGCATATGGCGCTTTCGGGGCTTCGCGAGATCAGCCTGATCAACACGCCTCCTGTCGATCGTCTTCCGATTCGAACTTATGTTTCAAAGTTCGACGAAGATCTCATCAAGCGAGCGATCGAAGTCGAACTGTCGCGCGGTGGGCAAGTGTTCTTTGTCCACAATCGCGTCCAATCCATTTACGAAATGGCGAACCGAATCAAGAAACTCGTTCCACAGTCTCAAGTCGTCGTCGGCCACGGACAGATGGCAGAAGGTGAACTCGAAAAGACCATGATCGCTTTCTACGAGAAGAGCGCGAACGTACTGGTTTGTACTTCGATTGTGGAGTCGGGGCTCGATCTTCCGTCAGCCAATACTATTCTCGTCAATCGCGCCGATGCCTTTGGACTCGCGCAGCTCTACCAGATTCGCGGTCGTGTCGGTCGCGGCCAGGCAAGGGCCTACGCTTACTTATTGCTTCCCGCAGAGGGTGGAATTTCGGCAGACGCCCGCAAGCGCCTCGAGGTCATCCAAAAGTTTGTCGAGCTGGGCAGCGGTTTCAGCGTCGCCTCGCACGATCTCGAAATTCGTGGGGGAGGGGACCTGCTCGGACCGCAGCAGTCGGGACACATCGCATCGGTCGGCTTTGATCTCTATACAGAACTCCTGGAAGAGGCAATTCACGAAATCGAAGGCAAAGGAAAAACCGAAGAAGCCGCCAAAGAGCCTGAAATCAAGGCACCTTTTCCTGCTTTTCTTTCAGAACAGTATGTCCCTGACGTTCATCAACGACTGTCGCTCTATCGCAGACTCTCGGCGACCAAGCAGGAGAGCGATCTTGATGCGCTCGAAGAAGAGCTCAAGGACCGCTTCGGCTCCCTTCCTCTTGAGGCTCAGAACTTGATGTGGCTGATTCGAATCAAGCAGACCCTGAAGCGTCAAGGAATCGACGCGCTTACTGTGGGACCTCAGAAGCTCTCGCTCTTGATGGGCAGTGCAAGTGCAATTGACCCAGCCAGGGCTATCGGGTTGGTCGCTTCGCAACCCGCACGCTATCAGATTACCCCCGACTCTAAGTTCGTTGTGACGATGCCGGTTGCTTCGCTTCGCGATCTGTTCTTCGGCCTTGAAGGCCTTTTCAAAGAACTTTTACCTCGTAAGTCCAAGTGAAAGTCAGTTGATTGCCGCATCGCGCGTGCTACTCTTAAGAAATGAAAAGATACTTCAAGGTCTCGCTGCCGCTGGTACTCGTCGCTTCGTTCACTTTGATTGGCGCTTTCGTTGGACGCACTGTTCACGCCGCCACCGAACTTGCGCGAATCAACACCACCGTGATCACGCTGGAAGACTTCAATAAGCGGTACAAAGACAACCTCAAGTTTTTCCAGTTCAAGGCTCCTTCGAAAAAGAACGTTCTCGAGGACCTTGTGAAACGCGAACTCGCGATCCAAGAAGCCAAGAAGCTCGGCCTCGACAAAGATCCAGAAATCATCGACCGGATGAACACTGTTCTTTTTCAGTCTTTGGTTGAACGCAAGCTCACCAAAGATTTTGAAAACATCCACGTGACCGACGCCGAAGCCCGCGACTACTACGCAAAGAACCCTGAGTTCCGCACGAGCCATATTTTCGTCGGCGTCCGCCCGGATGCTTCAAAAGAAGACGAAGCAAAAGCACGTAAACGAATCGAAGGCATCCAGAACGATAATCTGAAGCCTGGAAAAATGAGCTTTGCTGAAGTTGCCCAGCGCTTCTCTGAAGGCGCGGCTGCCCCAATGGGTGGCGACATCGACTATCAGACCCGCGATAAACTCGACCCTACTTACTACGCCGAAGCCGTTCGCCTGGGTGCTGCCGGAAAAGTGGGCGGAGTCGTCCGTTCGCAGTTCGGCTATCACATCATCAAAGTGACCGCTGTTCGCCCATGGGAAGAAGCCGATAAAGGCCAAGTGAAGCGAATGTTGAACGAAGAAAAGCGCGCTTTGCTTTTTGAAAAGCTCATGGCTGACCTTCGCAAGCAGTCCAAGGTCACCGTCAAAGCCGAACTGATCAAAGAGTAAGTGCTTCGGTTTCCGCTCGCCGTCTTTCTGACCACCGCCCTGATCTACGTGATTTGTATGTCGGGCTGTGATCGAAAGCCGGTTCCATCTTACGAGTCGAGGAACGTTTTAACGCTCCCCAGCAAAGACGACGTCGCCTTGATCGATGGGCGGCCTCTTACGCTGACGTTTTTTGGCGAAATTCGAGCGATGGTTCCCGGTGCCAGTTTGGAGTCCCAGCTCTGGTTGGGATTTGGAGCAATGATGCTCCAAGACAAGGCCCGGACCCGCGACGTCTTCGTCCCTATTCGTTCGGCCCTCATCATCGCGCGCTATGCAGCTGGTGAATTGCCCGTAAGCCAGGCCGAGCCCTTCGTCCGCGAATACTATCAGCTCACCGGGCCGGTCCCCGAACCTGCTCGCGTAAGAGATGAGATTGATCGGGCTTTGCGGGAAGCCACCATTCACAGAAACCCCCAGGCTCTCCAGGAGTTTCGTGATAGGGGTTAGTCATGAAAGCCCGCTGGAATACAGCCCTTTGTGCTGCCACTGTCGTCGTCTCATTTTCCTCACTTCCGCATGCCGTCGCCGGCACCCCATTGGATCGCCTCGAAGCATCCGTGAACTCGTCGATCATTCTTGGATCTGATGTCCAAAAGTTTCGTTCCACCTTGGGTCTGCGTCAGCAGCTCGATCCATTGTTTGCCGGTACTCCGATCGCAGCTCGCGGCGACAAAGCGTCTCAAGCAGAAATTGTCGATTTCTTGATCAACGAGCGACTGATCACCCAGCAGTTCCAAGTGAACGACACCGAAGTCGAACAAGAAGTGAACTCGATTCAGGCGAATAACAAAATCGATCGCGAGAGCCTAAAAACCGCTCTGCGTGGACAGGGTTACAAGTTCGAAGATTATTTTGAACTCATTCGCGTCAGCACCTCGAAGAGAAATCTCATCGATCGCGATATTCGCACGAAAGTCACGATCTCGGACGACGACGTAAAAAACTACTTCTACAATCACTACTCAAAACAGACCTCGGTTCCTTCGGCCTATAAAGTTCGAATCATTGTGGTGAGCCCAAAAAACTATAAGAACGCTGCTGCCGCCCGCGACATCGCCGAGCGCGCACTGAGTTCCGTTCGTGGTGGAGAAGCTTTTGAAGAAGTCGCCAAACGCGTCAGCGACGACCCAAGCGCAGCAGGTGGCGGCGATCTCGGCGAACTTTCTTCAGACCAGATGTCGGCTGCGATTCAAGACCCTTTGAAGAAAATGAAAATCGGCGACGTCTCGAGCGTATTAGGCACCCCACAGAGCCGCTTCTTCATTTTGAAACTCGAAGACATTCGTTCGCAAGAATCGGATCGTCTCGCGAAGATGAAAGAAGAAATTCGTGGGCGTCTTGCTGCTGAGGAATACCAGCACCAGATTGCTCTCTGGCTTGAAAGACAGCGCCAGTCGGCTTTCATCCACCACGCAGGCCAGTCCTTTACCAGCGAAGTTCCAGCCGCGCCGTGAGGATCTTTGCCGTCACTCCGGGTGATCCCGATGGGATCGGCGCGGAGATTGTCTGGAAAGCGATTCAGACTCAGCGGTACGCAGAGAACGGAATCGCACTTCTTTGCGTAGGTGCTCGCGCACCGTTCGAGAAGCTTGGTGCGAAAATCATCGAGCTCGATCCCGCCGACCTTTCTGCTCGACAGCTTACTCCGCCCCAATCTACTTCAACGTCACCTTCGCCCTTCGTTTGGCTGCTGCCCGCGCCGACGCTAGCCCCGAAAAAATCTCAGTTCCTACCTGGATTTCAATCCGGATGGTCCATTGAACAGGCCACGCGTCTTGTTTTGAAGGGGCTCTGTGCCGCGATTGTAACGGGGCCCATCAGTAAGGAGCGCCTACAAAAGGGTGGATACCCCTTTCCAGGCCACACTGAAATGCTTTCACATCTCTGCCGGCGCGGTAAGAAGTCACCGCCAGTCACCATGATGCTAGCCAATGATCAGCTCCGGGTCACGCTCGTCACTATCCATACGCCATTGAAACGCGTTCCAAGTGAACTGACGCGAGAAGAGCTTCGGCGTTGCGTGAATCAGACCGCAGACCACCTTAAACGATGGTGGGGGATCGTTCGTCCGAAGATCGCTGTCACGGGCCTAAACCCGCATGCAGGCGAAGGCGGCGTACTCGGAAAAGAAGAAATTCAAATCATCGAGCCCGAGCTCAAAGCATTGCGCCGTAAATGGAAAGACTCAGTAGACCTAGTCGGTCCACTACCGGCCGACACCCTTTTCGCGAAGCATATCTTGGCTCCACCCGCACAGCGTTATGACGCAGTCGTGTGCATGTACCATGACCAGGGGCTTATTCCAGTTAAGCTCCTTGATTTCCCGAGAACCGTAAATGTAACTTTGGGGCTTCCGATTGTGCGGACGTCCGTAGACCACGGTGTCGGCTTCGACATTGCAGGACAAGGGAAGGCAGATCCCTCCAGCTTTCAAGCAGCGATGACACTAGCAGTCCGGATCGCGCCCCATTCGTCGGAAAAAATAGCTCGAGGCACGTCGTCATGAATCTTTCCCAGATCAATCAATCCATCTTTCGCGAATACGATATTCGCGGCATTGCCGGCAAAGACCTCTCTCCTGAGTTCGCTAAGCGACTCGGATTGGTTTACGCCAAATACATTCAAGGCAGAAAGCCCGTCGCTGGTCGCAAACGCCTTACGATTGGTGTTGGACGAGATTGCCGCGTTACCGGCGACAGTTACACAAGCGCTCTGATCGAAGGACTCCGTGACGGTGGCCTCGACATTGTTCGCATCGGCGTCTGCCCAACCCCGCTGACCTACTTCAGCGTTTTCCACCTCGATCTCGATGGCGCGATCATGGTGACGGGTTCGCACAATCCCGCTGACTACAACGGGTTCAAAATCTGCGTAGGTCGCGACACGCTTCATGGTCACCAGATTCAGGAACTCAAAGGAATCATGCTGAACCCATCGCTCAGCGGCGCCGATACGCGCGGTGACATCAGCGACTACGAAATCATTCCCGCGTACATCGACTATACGGTCAAGAATGCTCGCCCTCTCAAGAAGAAGAAAATCGTGCTCGATGCTGGTAACGGTACCGCAAGTACCGTCGCTCCCGAGCTCTTCAAGCGCCTTGGCGCCGATGTAATACCACTTTTCTGCGAACTCGATGGCCGTTTTCCAAATCACCATCCAGATCCGACGGTTCCAGAAAACCTGAAAGAGCTCGTCGCGACCGTGCGCCGTGAAAAAGCGGACTTCGGTATTGCTTACGATGGCGACTCTGACCGAATCGGACTCGTCGACGAGTCCGGCCGTATTATCTTCGGCGACGAACTCATGGTCATCTTCGCCCGATCCATTCTGAAAGAGATCCCCGGTGCCACGATCATCGGTGAAGTGAAGTCGAGCAATCGTCTTTTCGATGACATCGCAGCACGCGGTGGAAAGCCGTTGATGTGGAAGACTGGCCACTCTTTGATCAAGTCAAAGATGAAGGAGACGAAAGCCGCTCTCGCCGGCGAAATGTCCGGACATATCTTCTTTGCTGATCGCTACTTCGGCTTTGATGATGCGATTTACGCCTCGGTCCGAGTCTACGAAATCGCGTCCGTCACCGACGGGCCTATTTCTACGACCCTCGAAGGGCTGCCTCCTTCAGTCTCGACTCCAGAGATCCGTGTCGACTGCGAAGAGGAAAAGAAATTCCTGCTCGTCGAAGAAACTAAAAAGCGGCTCGCTCCAGGACGAAAGATTACCGACATTGACGGTGTCCGTGTCGACTTTGGCGACGGCTGGGGACTCGTTCGCGCTTCCAACACTCAACCGGTCTTGGTACTTAGATTTGAGGCTCCTAGCGAAGCCCGTCTGAATGAACTTCGTGAGATCGTCGAAGGCGCCTTGGCCGAAGCGGCTAAAGCCATTGGACATGCTCCGATTCAGACCCATGTTTCAGGTGGCCATTCACACTAGGCCTCCCTCAAGCCTCTCAATGACCCGAGACCTAATTGGACACGAATCGCGAACCTAGCTCTACCTCGTCTTCTAAGTCACGCGCCGCATCCGGGCCCGCAAAAGGAAAGACTGCGCCCGGCGCGCCGAAGCTGAATGACGAAGCCATCGTTGTTCGTGGTGCGCGAGTCCACAACCTCAAGAACATCAGTCTTACTCTTCCGCGTGAAAAGCTTATCGTGATTACGGGGCCATCAGGCTCCGGAAAATCCTCGCTCGCATTCGACACGATCTACGCAGAAGGGCAGCGCCGCTATGTCGAAAGTCTCTCGGCCTACGCACGTCAGTTTTTGGAGCAACTCGGAAAGCCAGATGTCGATTCGATTGAAGGTCTGAGCCCGACGATTTCAATCGAGCAGCGCACGACGAGTTACAACCCACGATCAACGGTGGGAACCGTTACCGAAATTTACGACTATCTCCGACTGCTCTATTCACGGGCTTCGCGCGCATTTTGTTGGAAATGCGGAAAGCCCATTCGCTCGCAGTCTCCGCAGCAGATTACCGATCACATTCTTGGGTCCCCTGAGGGAACTCGTCTATCGGTTCTTGCTCCCGTGGTCCGCGGCCGAAAAGGCGAGTACCAAAAGGAACTTCTTCAGCTTCGTCAGCGGGGTTTTGTTCGCGTCCGTATTGACGGAGAAGTGCTCGATCTCTCTGATGAGATCGCGCTCGATAAGAACAAGAAGCACAATATTGAAGTCTACGTCGACCGCCTGATCATCAAGGGCGACCTCGGTGTGCTTGCGACACGCGTGAGCGATTCGGTGGAACTGGCGCTTAAGCTCGGTGAAGGCCAGCTCATTGTCGAGACCCAAAAGGGTGACAAGACCGAAGAAACGCTCATGTCCGAGAAGTTTGCCTGCCCGGATTGCCATGTCAGCTATCCGGCGCCAGAGCCGCGAACTTTTTCGTTCAATAGTCCAATGGGTGCTTGCCCGACTTGCGACGGACTTGGCACCGCAAGCTTTGAATCAGAGGACGAAGATGATGAAGAAGGAAGGCCGGGCGATGATACCCCGGTCATTCATCAAGACATCACTCCGGACAATATGCCGTGTCCCGACTGCCGCGGCGATCGCCTACGCAAAGAGAGTCTCTTCTTCCGCATTGAAGAGCGAAATATCGCCGATCTCTGCCGACTTTCTCTGACTGACCTGGGCGGATTCTTCAAAACCATGAAGCTCGGCGATCGCGAAATGCTGATCGCTGATCGAATCTTAAAAGAGATCCGCGAACGCATCGGATTTCTGACTGATGTCGGCGTTGGGTACTTGAGCCTGGCTCGTCCTGCACAAACGCTTTCGGGTGGAGAAGCCCAGCGCATTCGTCTGGCCACTCAAATCGGTACATCACTTGTCGGCGTCATCTACGTACTCGACGAGCCGAGTATTGGGCTCCACCAACGCGATAACGACAAGCTCATCGCCACGCTGACCCGCCTTCGCGACCTCGGTAACACCGTGATCGTTGTCGAACACGACCGAGACACGATGGAAAAAGCCGACTTTATCGTCGACATCGGACCGGGCGCAGGAGTTCATGGCGGGGAAGTGATCGCTGCTGGTTCACTAGACGTCATTCGCGCGCATAAGACGAGTCTCACCGGTCGATACTTGCGCGGCGAGCTTGAGGTCGAAGTTCCAAAGCAGCGTCGCAAGATCAGTAAAGATCGCCTGATTCGCATCGAAGGCGCTCAGCAAAACAACTTGAAGACCGTCTCGGTCGATTTCCCTCTTGGCACTTTCACCTGCGTAACGGGTGTCAGCGGCAGCGGAAAGAGTACTCTCGTTCTCGATACGCTCTATAAGAAACTCGCCGAAACGGTCTACCGTTCGAAAGTCGGCGATCTCAAAGTGAAGGCCATCAAAGGCCTGGATCATGTCGACAAGGTCATCGACATCGATCAGAGCCCGATCGGTAAGACGCCACGTTCAAATCCAGCCACTTATACGGGCATGTTCAGTCTCGTTCGTGATCTCTTCGCTGGACTGCCTGATTCACAGGTCCGTGGCTACGGCCCCGGTCGTTTTTCGTTTAACGTCAAAGGCGGCCGTTGCGAATCCTGCGAAGGCGACGGCGTCACACGCATTGAAATGCACTTCCTGCCTGACGTCTTCGTCATGTGTGAAATCTGCCGCGGTCGTCGCTATAACCGCGAGACACTTCAAATTCTTTACAAGGGAAAGAGCATCGCTGATGTTCTTGAGATGACCTGCGAAGACGCATTTGCCTTCTTCGATGCGATTCCCAATCTGAAGATGAAGCTCAAGGTGATCAACGAAGTCGGCCTGGGCTATTTGAAGCTTGGTCAAAGTGCGACCACTCTATCGGGCGGCGAAGCACAGCGAATTAAACTTTCGAAAGAACTCTCACGCCGTGGAACCGGCAAAACCGTCTACATCTTGGACGAGCCTTCGACTGGGCTGCATTTCGACGACGTAAAAAAACTTGTCGCGCTTCTTCAAGCGCTCGTCGACCAGGGCAATACCGTGATCGTTATTGAGCACAATCTCGACATCATCAAGGTTGCCGACCATCTCATCGACATGGGCCCAGAAGGTGGCTCCGGTGGTGGTGACGTCGTCGCGGTGGGCACTCCGGAAGAGCTCACGAAAGTTTCCGCGAGTCACACCGGCAAGTACTTAAAGTCTTATCTCTAAGCGGCTCAGTCTATTCCGTTATTCGCTGATCATCGTGCTCACTGCGAACGTCGTCCCACCCAGATCGTACCCCTGCCAACCATCTCTATTTGGTTTTTCCTTTAGACTTTCCCAAGTATGCCGGTACGGCCGAGATCACGCCCGTAGATAGGTCCGCATTAAACTCACACATAAAGAAGCCAGTCATCTCTGTGCAGTTCACATATTTCGAAACAACCTCACAGACGTGAGGCTTAATACATTTAGGTTGAATGCCCTTTTTCGTAAGCATTTCGTAGATCGCTTGGGCATGCCCGTGATCGAAAATAACCGAAACGCCAGTCGAACCCAACGGTTCCACCCCGCCAGCGAAGGCTGAGCTAGCAATGAAAGCCGTCGTTAGAAACCCAAAGAATATGACTTTGATCATAAGCACCCCTCAATCAGGATAGGGCGCCTGTGGCATCGAGTAAAGGATCGAAGACAACCTCGTATTTCGGTGCTCCGTCAAAAAAAAGCCGCACTCTTCTTCCGAAGAATGCGGCCGAATGACAGCACGTGATGTGCCTGAGATCGTTAGATCTTGATTTTGATGAACGCGATAACGAAAGCGTACAGAACCAAGGATTCGATCAGAGCGAGACCGATGATCATTGGAACGAAAACTTTGCCCTGAGCTGCAGGGTTACGAGCGATGCCTTCGAGGGCAGCAGTCATCAGTTTAGCCTGGCCGATTGCGCCACCGAAAGCAGCAACGCCGATGGCGAAAGCAGCAGCGAGGGAAGCGTATGGGTCAACACCGGTTGCAGCGGCGCCTTCAGCGGCGAAAGCCGTGGTAGCGAAAGCCAAGGTGAAGAGAGCGATGTAGCCGAGAGTTTTGCGGAAGTTCATTTTAATCATCCTTTCGATAGGTCAGTGATCGTGTGCTGTTGACAGAGAAATATAGACCATCGTCATCAAGCAGAAGACGAAAGCCTGAATAAAGGCCACAAACACTCCCAACCCGTAGAAGATCACAGGCAGAAGGTAAGGAACCAATTCACTGAAAACTCCCAGAATAATGTGGTCGCCCATGATGTTCCCGCGCAAACGAAGCGCAAGGGAAACCGGGCGAGCCAGGTGGGAGGCGAGTTCAATTACCAACATCAACGGAGCCAACCAAACGATAGGTCCGAGGAAGTGTTTAAGGTAACCCAGGCCGTTAGCCCGGAGACCCGCGAAATTGTAATAGAGAAATACGAACGCGCCCAGCGCCAAGGTGGTGTTGAGGTTGTCGGTTGGAGGCAAGAAGCCTGGAATCAAACCAACCAGGTTCGAAAAGAAAATGAATACGAAAAGAGTGCCGATGACCGGAAAGAAGGTCTTCGCTTCATGATCGCCCATCACCATGACGGTGAGTTTGTAGAGGCTCTCAGCAAGAATTTCGAAGAAGTTCCGGTACGTCATCGTCGGCTCAGGCACAACACCGCCGTCAGCGCGGGCGACAACACGAGCCAATTGAACGCGGGCAACCAGCGTGCAGAGAACCAGAAGGACCGAAACCACAATCGACATCACGACATGCTGAGGCGCATGTTCGAGGCCGGGGATCAGTGCAATCCAAGAAAAACCATGTTCTCCGTGCATATTCGCGTCGTCCTAAGTTTCTAAAGTCTTAAGTCTTTTCTGGCTTCTTCTGTTCCGCGACGTCTTCGTAAGGAAGACCTTCGGGCGGGTAGACAAAAGTTTCGTCAGTGATCAGGTCGTGTTCCGGTTCGGTTTTCGCTTCTTTTCGGCTCCACCAGATTCCCGCTATCAGCGGTACTACCACCAGAGTCGAAAGCCCCAGAACCAGAGCTACTTTCGGTGCCGATTGACCCCGAATTAAAACAACCACCAACGCTGCCAGGCAAACCAATTTTAGAGTTCCCCAGAAAGCGGCTCGAAAAATCCAAGTCGCCTTCTCAGTCGCTGACAGGTTCTCGCCGTTGAGGACTTGAATCGCTGCCTGCAGTGACATCCCGGCCGTGAAAAGATCCACAAGACAGAGAAGCCACAACCCGATCATCCATTTAAGGTTTGGTTTCAGGCTTTCCAGCGCTGGGTCCCCGAAAATAGAAAGCCCTAAACCCAGGACTAACCAAAGGGTACCGACAACCAAAAATGGGAAGATCGCCCCCTGACTTAGCACCGCTCGATCGGGATTGGAAGGATTTCGCTTCATTTTCGAGTAATTCGGTACACCCTGAACATCGCAAATGCCAGCCCGAGACTGCTGCTCAGAAGTAAAATCCACCATGGCCAACCCAGCTTCGCCCAAAGAAAATAGCCGCCGCCAATTCCGATAGCGGTACTGACGAACAGCTCGACCATGATCACCATGAAAAAGCCGAGGTCACGCACCCACTCGGGCTTTTCGGGTTCACGATCAGGCAAGTTCAGCGGCTCCGCTGTTCTTTGCGTTCTTTGATTCGAGCGAGTTTGATCTCGATAACTTTTGGAGAAGGGTAGGACGTACGGAGTGCCTCATATGAATGATATGCAGCGTCAAGCTGGTCCATTTCTTCGAGGCAGGCCGCGATTCCGAATTTCGCTTCCGGTGCCCAGTTGCTGTTTGGATAGCGCTTCAGGAACCGTTGATAGGCATCCATCGATTCTTGAAAAGCATCCGTCGAGGAAACTGCTGATCCCGAACGTCCCGCGCGGGTGAAGTACGTTACGCCCATTTGGAAAGACGCTTGTTCGGCCCAACGCGAAGCCGGGTGTTTACGAACGAGCTCTTGAAACGCGCCGATGGCTTCGTCGAATTGATAGAGAAAGAAATGACTCTTCGCGATTCGAAATAACATTTCGGGCGCCTCCTCGGCGCTGGGTCGCAGCTTCAGCATTCCGCGATAGTGGCTAATCGCTTGCTCGTACTGTTCGGTCTTGATGAAAAGAATTTCGCCCACTTGGCGCTGAGCTTCCCAGATTGCGGATGGATTCTGACTGGCCTCAACATACGAACGGAACTTTCGAACCGCTTCCGCATATTGATTGAGATAGAGGGCCTGCGTGATTGCCGCGCGAAAAAGGGCCTGAAGCCCGAGCTTTCCGCGGGGCTCTTTGGCGACTACTTTTTCGAACTCGTTCACTGCGGCCGAGTATTTTCCGTCGTTGTAGAGCTTCTCGGCTAATAGATACCTGCTTTTCGCGCTGTCGACACTACAGCCTGATCCACCTGCCGCCACCCCGAAGGCCAGCGCGGTAATACTCAGGCTCATCGCGACTGCGCGAAAAGTATCAGTGAACAGGTTCACCAGATCCGTTGCCTTCTACTGCTGGCGCGACCACGCTTGCAACAGCTTCGCTGCTTTCAGCCATCTGCTCAAACGATACGACCTTCTCGCCTGCGGAGACTGACATCAGACGCACGCCTTGCGTGTTGCGTCCTTGTTCAGAAATCTCGCCGACGTGAATACGAATCATTTGGCCTTTGTCCGAGACCAACATGACGTCTTCTTTCAGCATGACCTGTCTTGAACCCATGACGGATCCGTTCTTATCGCCGACTTTCATCGTGATAATCCCTTTTCCGCCGCGGCTCTGAAGTCGGTAGTCGCTGACCGGAGTGCGTTTACCGTAACCCGCTTCAGTAATCGTCAAGATCTCGAAAAGATGAGCCTTGCCGTTGGACTCGTCGACTTTGTCGAGAACTTCCATTGCGACAACGCGATCGCCTTCGTCGAGGCTCATGCCGATCACACCGCGAGCCGAACGTCCCATTGGGCGAACGTCCTCTTCGCTGAAGCGAATGGACATCCCGTCTTTTGAACAAAGGAAGACGTCGTTCTTGCCGTTCGAGCGTTTCGCTGCGATCAGCTCGTCGCCTTCGTCGATGCTGATGGCGTTGATGCCAGCAGTACGGACGTTGCTGAAGTCGCTGAGAGGCGTTTTCTTGATGATACCGGCGCGAGTAATGAACACGAGGAACTCGTCTTCTTTGAACTCACGAACCGTCAAGATAGCCTTAATTTTTTCACCCGAAGCGAGAGCGATCAGATTGACGATCGCCTTGCCTTTGGCAGCGCGACTTGCATCAGGTACTTTGTAGACCTTCAGCCAATAGAGCCGGCCTTTGTCAGTGATGCAGAGCAGGTAACTAAGAGTGTCGCAGCGATAAATGGCTGAGACGAAGTCTTCGTCGCCCGTCGTAACGGCGCGAACGCCTTTTCCACCGCGATGCTGGCTTCTATACTGACTTGGATCCGTGCGCTTTACGTAGCCCGTGTGCGTGATCGAAACCAAGGTTTCGACGTCGGCAATCAGATCTTCGTCTTCGAACTCGGTCGCTGCACCCGCAACGATTTCAGTGCGGCGCTTGTCGCCAAATTTCTCTCTAACTTCTGCGAGCTCTTGCTTAACGATATCGTAGACGCGCGTTTCGCTGTCCAAGATGAGCTTAAGCTCCCCGATCAATGCGAGAACGGATTTGTACTCTTCGATAATTTTGTCGCGCTCAAGCCCGGTAAGGCGCTGAAGACGCATATCGAGAATCGCTTGGGCTTGAATGTCGCTGAATGAGAAGCGGCTAATCAAAGAGGATTTCGCCTCTTCGGGTCCGCGGGACCCTTTGATCAACGCAATGACTTCGTCGATATGTTCGACGGCTCGTTTCAAGCCTTCCAAGATATGAGCGCGAGCTTCTGCCTTCTTGAGATCATAGATCGTGCGGCGGATGACCACGTCTTTGCGGTGGTCAATAAACGCCCAGATCATGTCGCGAAGATTGAAAAGCTTCGGCTGCCCCTGGTGAATCGCGAGAAGGTTAATGCCGTAGCTGTCCTGAAGCTGGGTCAGCTTGTAGAGCTGGTTCAAGATGACGTTAGAATTCTCGCCCTTCTTGATCTCAACGACCATGCGCATGCCGGTACGATCCGACTCGTCGCGAAGGTCAGAGATACCTTCCAGTTTCTTGTCGCGAACCAGGTCCGCGATCTTTTCGATCAAGCGGGCTTTGTTCACCTGGTAAGGGAGCTCGGTCACGATGATTCGTTCGCGGTCGCCCTTCCATGTCTCGATTTCCGCTTTCGCGCGAATCGTAATCGACCCACGTCCCGTGCGATAGGCTTCGCGAAGCCCACCACCAGCCATAATGCTACCGGCGGTCGGGAAGTCGGGGCCTTTGACGTGAACAAAGAGGTCGTCAGTTGTCAGCGCTGGGTTGTCGATCAACGCCAGAGTGGCATCGACGACTTCAGTCAAATTGTGCGGCGGAATATTCGTCGCCATACCGACGGCGATCCCGCTCGAACCGTTCACGAGCAAGTTAGGAATCTTCGAAGGAAGAACGCGCGGCTCGATCGTGCTGTCGTCGTAGTTGGGTCCGAAGTCGACCGTCTCTTTGTCGAGATCGGCGAGAAGTTCGTCCGTAATCTTCGACATGCGGATTTCGGTGTATCGCAT
>FSTL01000365.1_pt1 | contig 29668 bp, 27 predicted proteins | sample 1637241 | NCBI WGS metagenome assembly FSTL01 (sample SAMEA3914819, study PRJEB12502) | metagenome | biome: forest; material: soil | place: Canada | collected 2010-06-26 | depth 0.3 m | reverse complement strand
TTGTTCTGCTTAGAATAGTTGGCCACACGCGCTACCTTGTTCGATTTTACGTCGTAAGCAAGTTCAGTAATCTCGCCAGAGGTGACTTTCTTCGTCACACGGCCCTTGCGATCGTACTCAAAGCTGGTCTCATCGACTCCACGCTTGATCAGAAGCGGAAGACCGCAGCACTCATTGTAAGTCGTCTCAGTCTTTTCGCCGTCGAGAGTCGCGACCATTTTATAAGTCCACTCGTCGCCATCGGGACGGTACTTCACGAGATACTCGTACTTGCTCGACGAGATCACCTTGCCGTCTTTACCTTTATTAATAATCCCGACTGCGACGCGGCCTTTCTGAATGCCGTCCATCTCATAGTCATATTCCACAACCGAACCATCACGGTCCTTAACGCTCTTCACGCTCACGAGCTTATCCGGCCCGTGATATGCGATCTGCATGGTGGTGTGATCACCGTAGCCGATTTCCGTCAAACCATGACGGCCATCGGCGCTGTACTTGTAGGTGTACGTATTGCCGTCGACGTCTTTGCTGGAAATCAGCTCGTCTTTGTCGTTGTACCTGTAGATCGCTTCTTTGCCGTTTTCGCCCGAGATCTTCTCAACGCGACTTCTCGAGTCGAACGAGAAGAAAATCTTGCGATTGAAGTTATCGAGAATCTTCTGAAGTCGGCCGTCTTTGCCATACGTCAACTCGATTGAGTTTCCGTTCTTGTCTGAAGTTTTAAGTAGGTGGCCTGACTCATCAAAGCGATCCAGGCGGCCAGTATCAAATGTTCTCTGATAACCGCCCGGGACCTTGGTGATGTACTGATAGCTGAAACGGTTCGAAGTCAGCTGCGTTCCGTCCGCAAGCTTCCGAGCCTGAACCTTGCCTGCCAGGCGAAAGCGCTCCCACTCCTGATTTCGAAAGCCTGCTTCGGTTTGGAGCCGCTTTTTGTAAGCGACCAAAGCATCAGGACGCGCCATATATCCCGTCTGTTGCGCGGTCTTGGCGATCATTTCCGCGGCTGCAGTGATGTCCTGCGGTTTTACGCCCACCGGAACAAAACGGTTTTCCGCTCCGCCGCCGTACTCGTTCACCACGACACTACCATCGGGGGCTACGGTCAGAAAAACTTCGTACTCATTGCCCCAGCCCGCGCCGAAAATTCCGCGGTAGGTCGACTTCGAGTTGTAGACCCTTTCAATCTTCGGTTCAAATCCGCCTGAGTAGATCAGGTCCATGTAGCCGATGAAGAAGTTGCCGTTCTTCAATGAAACGTTTGCGGTCGCGACCGGTGAAGAGAGAAGCCCTGACACCAATAGAAAGGCGGCGGCTACGATAGTTCCTGATTTATTGAAGCGCATTGAATCTCTCCTCAAACATCGATCTTGATAATGCTCATGATAAAGAAAAAGCCGATGATCTCCAAAAGGACGATCAGGCCGACCATTCCCCAGCCGATGGGCGTCGTAAACAACGGCCGCATAAAATCTGGATCCGACTGATAGAATACCACACCCATGATCGGTGGAACGGCCATGACGAACATCCCTTGGTAAAAACCCTGGGCCGTCATCGCCTGAATCTTCTTTTCCACCTTAATACGTTCACGAATCGTCAAAGTAATGGTGTCAAAGGTCTCTGCCAAATTTCCGCCGGTCTCTTTCAAGATATTGATCGAGGTGACGAACATCTCGACGTCGTCCATCTTGATTCGACGGGCCAGGTTATTGAAGGATTCCTCGAGCGCGACACCCAATCGGTTTTCGCTCAGCACCAGAGTAAACTCCTGGCGAATCGGATTCGGAAGCTCCTGAGTCACGAGACCCAATGCCTGAACGATGGAAAGACCCGACTTCAAGCCGTTCGACATCAAATTGAGAGCATCCACCATTTGAAGGACGAACTTTTCGCTTCGCTTCTTATAGAGCCAATCGACGATCGGCTTAGGTGACTTCCATCCGCCGACTGAAACGAGCATCGCAAACGCCAGACCGGGTCCCACCATTGGCCAGAACGCCAGGAAGACCAATACCCCTGGAACCACGGCGAGTAGTGCCAGATAAGTCAGAGCCCTATTGGGCTCGACCTCGATAAACATCATACCGAGCTTTTCGACGACATAGTCGCGAGTGCCCAGAGACTGAAACCGAAGCCAGTCCATGATGCGCTTGTTGTAATGGTAGGCCGCAACGAAGACGGCGACGCCGACCAGAAGTACTCCCAAAAACTTTTCCATCAACGCCTCCTTTCTAAGTCACGTCTAGCCGCTATTTCGTAGCGAACAGGCCTCGGGAGATTTTCATCCCCTTGGCTTCCATTTCTTCCACGAACTTCGGAATGAAGCCTGTCGGCACAAATCGGCCGATAATCTTACGTTTCTTATCCATGCCTTCCTGTTTGAAGACAAAGACGTCCTGAAGCGAAATCACTTCGCCCTGCATGCCGCAAACTTCCGTAATGTAGGTCACCTTACGAGATCCGTCGACCATACGGCTTTGCTGAATGATCAAGCCGACTGCCGAAGCAATGGTTTCGCGAATTGCTTTCACTGGAATTGGGAAGCCCGCCTGCATGACGAGGGCTTCGCATCGGCCAAGTGCCTCTCGCGGATTATTGGCGTGTAAGGTGGTCAGCGATCCGGAGTGACCGGTATTCATCGCCTGAAGCATGTCGAATGTCTCGCCGCCGCGACACTCACCGACGATGATTCGGTCCGGACGCATACGCAGACAGCATTTGATGAGGTCACGAATGCTGACCTCGCCTTCGCCTTCAATGTTCTTTGGACGGGTCTCCAAGCGAACCACGTGTTCCTGTCCAAGCTGAAGTTCGGCCGAGTCTTCGACGGTGATGATTCGCTCGCTAGCTGGAATGAAGTTCGAAAGAACGTTCAAAAGCGTCGTCTTACCCGAGCCGGTACCGCCGCTCACGACGATATTGAGCTTCGCTTCAACGCAGGCTCGCAGGAAGTCGGAAATCTCTTCGGTCATCGAGCCGAACGCGACGAGGTCCTTCTCAGTGACGCGCTTTTTCGGAAACTTACGAATCGTGATTGTAGGTCCGCGAAGCGCTAGCGGAGGAATGATGATGTGCACGCGTGAACCGTCTGCAAGACGAGCGTCCACATAAGGAACTTTTTCGTCCACGCGACGGCCGAGAGGCGTGACGATACGCTCGATGACGTTCATCATCTGCTGCTCACTCGAGAAGGTGACCTTCGACATCGTAGGTTTACCTTTTTGTTCGATGTAAATCTGATCGCGGGCGTTCACCATGATCTCAGTCACGGAGTCGTCGGCAAGAAGGTCTTCGAGCGGTCCGAGACCGAGGGCCTCATCGAGAACCTCTTTGATCATCTGACCCTTCAGCTCGCGCGTCGTCAGCAAAGCCGAAGTGTCTTCGGTCGCGAGAACGTCGAGAATGGTCTTCTGTGTACGCTCACGAAGCACGGCCTTCTGCTTCGGGTCGCCGTTGTCGGTGGTCATCTTCTTCAGATCCATCTGCTCGACCAGAGCCTTATGGATTCGAAGTTTCATGATCGTCCAAGCGTCCAAGGCTCCGGCTGAACTTCTCGCGCCAGGCCCTGATGGGCCGTCTTTGGTCGCGTCACCCGCCACTCCCAGGGAGGATGTCGGTGCGGTCGCCGCGGCGATCTTGGCAGCAATTCCGGCAGGCTTCTTCAGCTTCGCTAAGTTATCAAAAAGGCCGACCTGCTGAATCTTTCGAACCAGATCGTGGTATGAGCGCGCAATCGGAGTGTTTGGCGCCGCAATACAGACCGGAGAGCTCTTCGCAAGCGAGCTATCGCAGGTTGCAGCGTCTTCTGGAATTGCCGCAAAGATTGGCCGATTCAGGTTCTTCTGAATGATCTGCGGATTCACGATCTGCGTCGCCGCATAGCGATTGACGATGATCTGAACCATTTCGGGCGGGAAGAGCAGCTCGGCAATCTTGTTGAGAATGCGCTTCGTCTGATTCACGACGATCACGTCGCCCGTGGTGACCACAAAAATGGCTGTCGCGTATTCGAATACCTTCATTGCTGAAGGATCCATTCCGTTTCCGCAATCGATCACGGTCAGCGGGAAGACGTTGGTTACGCCCTTCAAGAAGCGGCCAAGTCCGTCGACATCGAGATCGCGCGCAATGATGGCGTCACGAGGCGCGCCAATAAAGCTGTACCCTGCCGCCGCATTTAACATGAATGGCGCAAGCGACTTCGGATCAATCACGCCGCCTGCAAGCTTTGAAACATCTACAATCGAACGCTGAGGGTTTTGTCCCAGAATGATGTTCTGGTCGCCGAGCGACGCCATGTCTAAATCGACAATCAGTGGGCGCTGCTTGAACTCTTGAAGATAAGCGATGGCCATGTTGGCAGCGAAAACGCTTTTGCCAACCCCCCCTTTACCTCCAACTACTGCGACGATATGCCCTGGCATTCTGATCTTTCTCTTGTTCTATTTCGTGTTGACCCGGACTCTGAAGTTCTTCTTCAAATCTTCCGTGTCACTCGATGGATTCTTAATATGTTCAGGAGTAATGAAGACGACGACCTGGCTCTTCTTCTTTCGATAGGCTTTGGATGAAAGCAGCGTGAAGAGTGGCTCGATCTGAGCCGCCGGCTGACTTGGATCCGCACCCGCTGCAGGGGCACTGCTTCCCGCCGTCTGCGCGCGCGGGTCGTCTTTGTTAAAGTCCGTTCCAATGTCAGTCGTGCTGAATGCAGCGATCGCGGCACTCTCGCCCATGTTCATGTAGAACCGGGTTTGAATCGTGCTCGATGAAGTGATGGCAGCGCCGGTAGTCGTTTTTCCAACGACCGCGCTCTGAGTAAAGGGATCCACGTCGAGGCGAATACTGTCAGTCCCTTCCGTAATTTTCGGAAGGATTCTGAGCGCAAAGGTCACTTTCTGAGGCGGAAGATTCGTTGGGACACCGCCCACACCCAAGGCAATCAAAGGAATGGTCGTATCTTGAGAAACTGAAGCCTGTGATCCGTCCAATGTGACCACCGTTACGGTTTTCAAAACACGCGCAAAGCCGGCAAAAGAGGCACTACGCAATTTCGGGAAGAGTGAGGAAATCGTCCCGGTGAATGATGCGCCACCTGCCGCCGCCGAACCTCCGGCTCCAGTTCCCACGGTGATCTGCGGATCGGCCGTAAAGCCAGGCTGCCATTTGAATCCGAAAATTTTCGAATAGTCTTTCGAGAGCTCGACGAAATGAACGGTAATCCTCACCTGCTGAGGCTCTGCTGGTGGAGGTGGCGCTTCTGGAACGGCGGGCGCCGAGCCGGGTGGCGGACCTCCCATGTCCACGGTCACGCGAATATCAACCCATGGAATCTGGTCGGCCGGGCGAGTTCTCACACCGGTGTCGCCACCCAATGACGGCGGCACGCCCGGAAGAACATTGGGTGCGTAGAGATTCACAGTCTTCTCGACGAGCGTTACCTTGTCCTGCGCGTCGACGACACCTTCGACCAAGATCACTTTGTTCACGACTCGGGTCGTGACTTTCGGGGCGAACTTATTCACTTCTTCCTGAATGCGACGGGCAAGAAGTTCCAGCGCAATCGGCGAAAGGCGGACCTTGGGAATGATGTACTCGGCGTAAGCCTTGTCTTTCAAGACGGTCAAGACCTGCGAGAAGTCTTCGGAGGTAAGAACTTCGCCGGTCACTTCAATTCGTTGGCCGACAACGCGAACCTTCACGCCTTCGACTTCACGTAGCAGGTCGCGAATTTCGCGCGCACGGCGAACGAGATTTGACTTCGTGACGGAGAGATCGAGCACGAGCTTGAGGTTGCCTTCTGGATCACGAATCTGAATCGTGGTCTCGCCGTCTTTGAGTGGCTTAAGAATCAGCTGCTTCTTCGGCTTCACGTTGGTATGTCCGACGACAGTCGGGTTACCGATGACGATGTTGTCCCATTGAGGCTCGAAATCGAGGTCGACGGTGTAGTCTTCGCCAATCGTAAGGAGAATGTCGCGTCGATCCGCGGTTCCTTCCGATTCCGAACGAGTCAATTTGGAGCGTCGGTAGGGTTCTTTCTTCTTCTTCGTGGCGACAGCGCCAGTCTCTTCAGAAGGCTGAGCCCAGGCGTGCAGCACTGGTGCCGCAAGCCCCGCTAATAGCAGGGCCCCAGCAAACCATCGCATCCTTGTGACTGCCTCAGGCTTCATGCCTTTCCTCATTTTTTCGCCGGCGTCCTCTGCATTCGCGCTGCCCCATCCACTCCGAGTAAGTCTTCCACGTTCATCGGTGGAACCTGTGAGCGATCGGGATCGTCGTTGTTTCTCAGTGAAAGGGTCATTCCCGACTCGTTGTTCGCCAATGCGGTCGCGACGAGTTGAGCTTGAATCGGGTCGACCTCGAGGGTGACCGATCCATAGTTGGTATCTTCGTTCAGATTTCGAACTTTCTGCTGGTTCCCGTCGGTCTCGACTACACGCGCGACGTTATTGGAAACGTTCTTTCCAACGGCTAGAACCATCACGTCTTGCAAAATCGTGCGGGTGACCTTGTTGGTCTTCTGTCCACCCATGTCGATCACAGCGATCACATCGACCCGGTCCCCCGGCTTCACGAGGCGCGAGATCGCGCTGACGTCATTCACCGGAACCGCGACGGCGCGCCGTCCAGGGGTGACCTGAGGAGAGAGGCCCGTACGCAGGCCGAGTTCGGTAATCTTATTGTAAGTAATTTGCTCGCCCTTACGGATTGGAATCAGCGCAACGGTTCCTACCAGCGAGCGCATGACTTCTTTATCCTGACTTTTTCTCGCGAAACGAACTGCCGAAGGCTCGGCGAATTTCTGCGGAATCACATCGGGCTCGATCATCGACTCGTTGATCGTCTCGGACTCTTTGATGTCTGTCTTGGCGCGGACGACATAGACTTCCATTCCGAGCGTCTTCTTCGCTTCGTCTTCAACGCTTGTCACGTAGCTCTGAACGAAGAAGACCGCGAGAACCGCCATGACCAATGCTAACGTCAGTGCCTTGTTATTCATCGCTGATCTCCCCGACTTGCGCCGTCACAGAACTTGAAGATCTTACCCTGATCGGGATTTCCATTGGATGAGCCATCAAGCTTAACCCACTCTTTGCTGTCCGTGGCCGGCTTTCCGCTTCCAAGTCGGTTGGAGAAGCTGCAAAGCGCAACGGTAGTGCGCACGCGCACGTTTGCACGAGAATCGGGCTCGGCCCCACTTTGATCACTGCTGCCCGAAGCGATTGAGCGACTTCGAGCCACGAACACCTCGACTGCTTTTGGGCGACCCTTGCCGTTCGAGATGGCGTCCTCGCCCACACCCACGACAAGGCGGTGCATTCCAGGTGCGCGCTGGTTTTGAGAAGAAGCCGAAGTCTGTGGGAAGTACGGACTGTTAAAGGTCAAATGATGTGCCTGCATTCTCGAATATTTTTGATTCCCAATCGAAACCTGAATGGCCATGTTGGTTCGAAGCATCATGATCGTGATGCCGATCATCAGCGGAAGGAGAAGTAAGAACTCGATAATGCTCTGGCCTTCCTCCGACCGTACTTCAACAGCCATTGTCAATTTCCCAGGTTTTTGCGCCGCTCTTACTTGCTCCTGACGCCATGTCTCCACGGCACTCAGATTCACTCGTTTCACGTCCCAGCCAGGTTTCGGAAGTCAGGTGAAGAAACTTCGAATCCCCTGGCAGTTCACCCTTCCCCACGGGAAGGATAAACACTTTACTCTTAAAGCTGTATCGGGCTCCCTCCAGCCAACTTGAAGCGCGCTGTGTTTTTGAGAAACCTTCGCTCGAACTCTCGCCAACCGACAATCCTTTGTCGTCACGAGCGACAAAAGGCAGACGGGCGGAGCCCCCCTTGTGAACCATCGATTCGAGCACCGCCTGAGCGGCATCTTTCTGTTCACCCTGGCTTGCGCGCGAAGCGACCAAAGTGCGGGCTGAATAGTAGGTCGCGTATTGCAAATAATTCGACCAACCGAAGACGAGCGAAAGCTGAACGTAGAAAAACACGAATCCAAGAAGCAGGACCATCACGAGAACAAACTCGATGGTGGCCTGGCCACTCTCTTTCAGTTTGTTCTTCATTGTGGAACCTCGATGAAGAAGCGATTTGCAGGGTGTTTCTTCGATCCGGACGCGAAAGAGTCTGCTGCTGGATGTCCGTATTGATACGCTTTCGCGAACTCTTTGTTCAGCGGCGCCATCATTCGTTTCATCAGGCCGATTTTGCTCAGACCATTTTGCACAATAAGAAATGCGCTCAAGACGATCACGAGCATAAGAATATACTCGATCATCGCCTGACCTGATTCCGACTGGAGACTCGTCTGTTTCGCCGTCCTAGCGAATATAGAACTCCGCATACCTAACTATAGAATACCCCATTTTTTTAACGGGTCTTCGATAAGAATCCAAATAGACGCTACGGCAATCGGTATTCCGTAAGGCATCGTCAGTTTCCTGTCGATTGCAGGTGGTTCCAGCACCAGCTCGCGTATCACAGAGCTTAAAAGAAACCGGTAGAGCTTACGTCCGAGGCCAAGAATGCGGCCTTTAAGCGTCAAAATAACGAACGCCATTGCACCGCCCAGGAACAATCCCAGTAGGCCTACTCGAAGGCAGTATTGAGCCCCGCCCCAGGCTCCAAGCGCCATCAGGAGCTTCACGTCGCCTGCCCCCATCATGCCGATCCAGAACATCCACCCGTAGAGAAGCAGGCCTAAGCCGGTTCCCAGAAGGGCATCGCCGAGGCCAAGCCATCCGGCGTAGTAGGTAGAAAAGGCAATGCCCGCGATCGCCGCAGGCATAGTAAGCCAATTATAGATTTTTCCGCGGGCGAGATCTGTCGCCGAGGCGATCACACCGATCACGCAAACTGCGCCAAAGAGGATCTCAGTTTGACCAAGTATCAAGCTGACTACGCCCCGCTTTGAGGTCTTTCTCGAGCTGACCGCCCAGCTTCATGATGCCTTTGTCGAATACGCCCATGATCCTGCGCGCCAGGGTGGAGGCGGCAATCGCACAGAACGCGAGCAAGACAATGTACTCGGTCATCGCCTGACCGGACTCTTCGTTCGCCAGTCTTTCAAGAGCAAGACGAATCCTGCCGCTCAAACAAGCACCGCTTCCGCTCTTACTGAGCTTCGAAGGCGCTGTTCAGCCTGCCGTCGAGGTTGTCCATCTGCTTGTTCATCGTCGTTCCGAACTTCTTCTGGAACTTCATGGCGATCATCACGACCACCGCAAGAATCAGAATATATTCGGTCGTCGACTGACCTGCCTCGTCCGAGACGAAGCTTTTCACTGACTGTTTAAAACGTGTTTTCCATTGTTTCATAAAGTGTCCACCCTCTCACTTCCCTACCCGCCGTTTCGGAGCAAACGGAGGGAACCCTAAGCTTATTTTAGGATCGGATATCTGATCAATTTAGTCAAATTTAAACACAGGCCCCATAAACTAGAAAAAAGCTAATGATACCGATGCGTTATCGGTATAGCGAAAACTCTTAAGAAGGCTAGAGGCCTCCCGTGCGGCATCCGAAACCGACTTTCCGGATCTATGAAGCGCCAGAAGGGCTTCACGGGCCTCTGGAGTCATTCCATCGGTCGCCAAGACCAGCCAATCACCGCTTCGAATGCGGTACTCGGAAATCTCGGGCTCAACGTCCTCGGCCATCCCTACGGCAATTAACGGAACCTGTGTATTGGGGTCGACCTGATCGGCGTGAAAAGGGTCAATCAATCTTCCATAGGTGCGGGGAATCACCAACTCGACTGCCTCACCATTTCGAAACAGCCAAGCCGTGCAGCAACCGACATTCGCGAGCGCAAGCAAATCGCCGTCCAAGAAAGCCGCGATGAGTGAAGTCCCACCCTTCTCATGAACGTTCTTCGCCTTATTGAGCGCGAAGACTTTCTGATTGGCGTGGATAACCGCGTTGAAAAGTACGTTTCCGGCGAGCGAATAATACTGACGAAGGACAAACGGAAGAGTCGCTTCCAGATCGCCGGCCTCTTTGACGAGAAACCCACGGATCGCTTCGCACGCCGTTTTAGAAGCCTGAGCTCCAGCGGATGCGCCACCAAAGCCGTCGGCGAGAACCAAGATGCCTTTATCTTGTAGCGCTAACAGATGATCTTCCTGCGAGGGACGTTCCCCTGGATGAGAAAATGTCGACAACGCTTGGATCGAATGTCTTGCTCTCATCATCCGCCTCCCAGATTGGGAGCGTCTGGAACTCCGTCGCCCGCGGGCGCATCTGGAGTGGATCCATCTGCGGCCGGTGCACGTGCTGTTTCAGTCGATGGTGGAGCCGCACCCAGTGCGTCGGCCGGAGGCATTGCTCCAGGCACACCGGGAGCCGCCCCTGGGTTCGAAGGATCAGGATTCGCCGCTTGCGCAGCCGCAGCTGCGGCAGCCTGGGCAGCCGCTCTTTCAACGTCGTCGCGATCCAAAACTCCGTAGCGCGAAAGACGTCGTATGGCGTGCTGATAATAGGAATCGTCATGAGGCGCTGTCTTCACGATCTCCTCGTAGAGCTTCCGTGCGCGCGTCAGGTCGCTATAGCCTTCAGCTACGACCGCCTCTGCGAATGCAGTTTTTGCAATCTCATGAAGCCTGCCGCGAACTCGCGCCATGCCTGCTGGACCTGCTGGATTCGGCGGATCGATTTTCGAAACACGCTCATATAATTTATATGCACGCGCGTACGACTTGCCCGCCTCGGCCTTCTTAGCTGCTCTAAGAACAGGATTTCGAAGCTTCGCGATCAATCGATTACAATCGGAAATCGAGTTCACGATCTTCTTCGCAAGCTCTTCGTCAGACGGCTTCATGGCCTGGGCCTGAAGATAGAGGTCGATTGCGTCGTGGCATTTTCCAGCTTTTCTCAGTCCCAAGCCGGTATCAAGAAACTCATTAGCTCTCTGATTGGTAGACGCAGCGATTCGCTGAGTCTGCTCTTCAACCGCCTTCTGATCTTCCCATGCACGAATATCGTTCTTCCAAACCACGACGTCTTTATTGTCTGGATCGATAGAAAGAATCTGTGCAAAGAGCTCGCGCGCAGGCGCGTATTCTTTCTTCTTCATCAGTTCACGGGTCTCGTCAACCAGTGCCAGAATACGAGCCTTGAGCTGGTCTTCACGAGCTTTGCGTTTCTTTTCTTCTTCAATCGCCTCGACTTTGCGCTTTCCATCCTTCGAATAGCGCTCGAGCTCCCGGGCATTTTTGTAGTCTTCGACCAGAACGAAAATCTTCTGAATTTCGTAAATCGACTTATCGAAATCCTTATTCTGAAAATGATCGAAAGCCAGATTGTACTGGGCGTCGATATATCGTTTTTGATCAAGGGTCAGCATCGCAAACGAAGCTGGAACACGCTTCCCGCCCTGCTTAGCAGCTACTTTCTGCTTCGGATCGATTTGAATCTCGTGCTCGTCTTCGTCATCGATGAAAATAAAGTACGCGAGCGCGGCTGCAATGACGCCGACGATAATCTTCTGTTTTGGAGGAAGAGTTTTCCAGTTCTTGAGGTTCTGGATGAAACCCTTCTTCTCTTTTCCGAAACTCCCATGAGCGGCGAGTCCTGGAATACCCGAGAGGGTGCCGCCAGGCGCTCCTTCCGTAGGAATGGATGCCATCGCGTGCTCGTCATTCGGAACGTCCAAAGCCATCGCTCCGGCCGCATCGAGATCAAGCCCGCCCGTATCAGCATCTTGCTGCTCTTCGACTCGCAAAAAGTCATTCTGTTGATTGATGTAATCCGACGACAACGCTTGAAACTGGAAGCTCACGTCACCGATCGAGATACTATCGTCGCCCGACAGCTCTTGCTCTTCGACTTTGATTCCATTCACAAACGTACCGTTTGCCGAGCCGAGATCCTTGATGACGAAGCTCAGCCCGGAGCGGCGAATGATCGCATGCTTCCTAGAGGACTTCTTGTCATTCAGGATAACGTTACAACTACTGCCACGCCCGATGCTGATCTCGTCTTGCGTGAGCTCAAGCTCTTCAACGTTTGCTGATCCAGGAGTAAAGATCAGCTTAACGGTGACCCCTACTGCGGGAGTAAATTTGGTTCCACCATCTGAATCCGGATCGGCGAAGTCAGACTCATCTCCCGCGGAAGACTCAGGGACGGATTCAGACTGAACTTCTACCGGCGACTCAGAAAACTCCTCCGGAGTCGGTGAATCGCCCTCAGCAACCTCGACCGCTGCTTCAGGCTCATGAGCCTCGTTCACGGCCTCGGGAGCAGATGCATGTACGGCAGCGGGCTGAACGTCTTTTTGGATCTGAACGCGAACCAGATAAGGCCCGACCGTCAGGACGTCGCCATCCTTCAAAAGCGCTTGGCTACAATCGGCGCCGTTCAACAGCAGCTGACCGTAATCACTTTTTCTTTCGACTTGGAGGCCGCCACTGATCACCCGGAAAACAGCGTGCTGTCTGGAAATCGCGCGATCTTCGAGTCTGACCGCGCAGCCTTCCGCGCGACCGATCATCGCCTCGGACTCGACCTTCAACGATCGAACCGTCTCGCCGTTCTTAAGAATGTGGAGAATCGAGGAGGACGCCGCCATTAGCCGCTATCTCCCTTCATTTCTTTCAACGTTTTCTGGAGTTGCTCTTTGGCTTCATTGAAAGCCGGATTGCTCTGATCGCGATGCAGACTTCTCATCACGGTCTCAAAATGTCCCTTAGCCTGGCGGTAGCGGCCAAAGGCCAAAGCCTTTTTCCCGCTTTCAAGGTGATGCCTCGTCAGTTCCTCGACCGACTGGTTCGAGAGCTCGAGATAATATTTCGCAAGGGGATGTCCGGGCTGCACTTGTAAGACGGTTTCGAATTGCTGGCGGGCTCGCAGATAATTCTTCGAATTGTACTCGCGGAATCCGTCCTTGTAGAACATCTCGGCCGCGCGAGACTGAGTAAAGACATCAGACGGCGGAAGGAGCGACGCCGGATCTCGTTTCTTTTGCTGAGCTGTCGGTGCCGCTCTTTTCAGAGTCTGTGGGTCGTCGTCAAAAAAGACGAAATACGCCACGAGACCTGCGGCCGCGTAGATGATCAGTTTCTTATTCTTGGCATTTGCCTGCCCACTCGCGATCGGTCGCGTCAGGGCGGTATGGGTGCCATTTTTTGGAGCCTTCGTTTTCACGCCGGCCATTGCTCGAACGCGAACACGCTGCGCTTCAAACGCTGCTTGATCGGCAAGAACTTGATCAGAGCTGCGAACCGGCGCCGTGATCATGGAAGTGGCGGCGTCCCCCGGCACAAACTCGAACATCGTTTCGCCCAGTTGAACAATATCGCCACTCTTAAGAATGCCGTCTCGTACGTTCTGACCATTATGAATCAGACCATTGGCGCTCCCCATATCGCGCAGAATCCAGCCTTTTGGACTGAGCATCAGCTCGATATGTTTACGAGACGCCTTGAGATCAGAAATGACCACGTCGTTCTCATCACCGCGGCCCATGACCGCGGGACTCGAAGTCACCACGAAAATAGAACCCGAATCAGGGCCCTGGATAATTTTCAGACGCGCGAGCTCATCGACTTGCTTTGGAAGTTCAGGGTCTCGGTAACGTCGTGCATTTGGCATACGCTACCTACCCTTCACTCTTGACCGCGATGAGATAGAATCCCTTCGCTGGTCCGCCGGACGACCCGAAGGCCGCGACATATACTTTATGAGTGACACCTGAAAATTCGAAATCCTCCGCAACGGCCTCGCCGCCTGGCTGAGCCCGGTCAAATAGATCGTTTGAGAATGGACCCAGCGCCTGATCACGCGCTACGTTTGCGAGCTCCTGGCCGCCAGAGGCTTCGCCGCGAATCCCGCTGAGCTCTTCGAACGAGGTGTTCATGAACAGGATGTGTTTGTCCTGATCGAAAAGAACCATTCCGAATTTTGCGAAAGCCGCCATCGAGCGCATCGGGCCCGCGATTTCGTCAATTCCGCCGCCGCCGCCGCCACCGGACATGGCCATCATTCCGGTGCCACCCGCACCGGGTCGCTGAATACGCTGTAGCGCGGAATTGATCACATCCCAAAGCGAGTTCAACTCTTCAAATTTGAACTCGTGTGTGACTTGACGAATCTCGCCTTTGAGCGCCTTGTCGATGTCGTCGTTCAACACCTCAAGCGGCTTCAAAGTCATCTTGTAGAGAACCAGTAAGATCGCAGCCGTGAGTAGCGCGGTATAAATGAATGTTTCGGAATAGATCATCCCGATTTCACCGGAGTCAGGGGCAGCGATTGAAGTATCGAGCGATACGACGGCCATCGCGACCACAACATTTCGCCCCACCAGCTGACTGACGACTTTAACTGGCTCGATCGCTACGACCGTTGTTTCGTCGGCTTCCGTGACGATGCCCACTTCTCTGGCGCCTTCTTTAAAGATCTTGCGCGCCTTGATGGCAAGCGAACCTTCCACGCCGGCGGTCAAATACTGGTTAGACTTCGAAGCCGGTGCGATGATTCGATTGTCCATGTCGATAAGCACCGCCATGCGGGCCCCTTCGGCACGATCGGCGATTCCGACATCGGCTTTGATTTCTTCATGATTTGCGAAGAAATGGGCATTTCTCTCGACGATCTGCCGAGCCATGTACTGAGCCCGTCGGCCGGTTTCTTTTACAATCGTGTTCCGGTTGGCCTGAAGAAGTGGATAGACGGAGATCAAGAGATTGAAGAGCATCAACACGCCGAACATCGCGATGCAGATCATCTTCCATTCAGTCTTCAGATTGATTCCGTAGAAGAGCGGCATCACTTGACGATCGAAGAACCAGAAGGCGCGATCTTTCAAGTTCTTAGGCGGTTGATTTGGGTCGACTGACTGGCCTGCGCCCATGCCGGAGAGCGCATGTGCCGCCGTCCCGCCCGCGACCATCAGGCCACTCGACGTACCGGGAAATTGTACGACATTCCCCATGTTGGAAGGAACAGAAGGCCGAGCACTCCGACTGCCTGGAGTGCTGAGTTCAAATACAAACTCACCCACGCTGATTCGGTCTCCGGCTCGAACCTTTCGATTTCGAGCCAAAACGCCGTTCACGAAGGTGCCATTGGAACTGCCTAAGTCTTTAACTTGAATCTCACCCTGGTCGACCACCAGCGCGCAGTGGCGCTTAGAGACTTTGGCCGAAGGGAGAATAATCGTATTTCCGGTTTGACGACCGATGGTCGTCTCGCCGTCTTGAACAGAGAAGGTACTTCCGCGGTTCGGCCCGGCGACGACGGTTAGCTTATACATAGCTCGTCCCCGCTTTCGATGAGGCAGCGACCCAGAGTTCCCGCCGGGAGCTCGATCGCATCTTTTGCGCGCCAGTTCCCCAGCGGAAGGATCCGCCACGGACGAACATTTCCATGGGCCGAATACACTTTCACGACGATTTTCCCCGCGTCGCGCTTTTCAGCACGAACGAAAAGGACATCAATCGGAAAACGCATGAACCACATGTGAATGCTGTTACTAGGTCGCAACCACAGTCCTTCCCCGGCCTCCAAACCGGATTTCCCCATCAAACCAAAGAAGCGAGACACGAATGTGTCTGCCACCTGGCACTTATCGGCGATAACCGCTTGGTTTTTGAGGGATTCAATTCGTACGGTCCGCATGGTCATTCTTCGCCAGCAATTTGACGCTGACCTCCTCCCTGTGGACTCGCCTGGTCTGGGTAAATAAAGCCCAGGGCGAAGGGACCGAAAATCATGACCATGACGGCCGGAAGAATGAAAATAACGAGCGGAAGAATGATCTTCTGCGAGGCGGCGGCGCCTGCCTTTTCGGCAAGCAAGATTCGCTGAACACGAATCTGTTCGGATTGCTGGCGAAGGATCTTACCGATCGATGCACCCATCTGATCTGCCGAGATCAGAATGGCCACGAACGAGTTGAACTCAGGCATGTTGATCCTGAGACCCATCTCGCGAAGGCCCTCAGCGCGGGACGCCCCCACTTTGACCTCTTTCAAGAACTGACCGAACTCATCGACCAGCGGACTTGGTCTCGCTTTCTCGACCACCTTGCCGATGGCGCCGACAAAGTCGAGCCCGGCTTCGGTCGAGAGCGCAAGCAGATCGACGATAAACGGCATCGCACGCAGGACTGACTTCTGACGTTTACCGATCAGGCTTTTGACCCATAAATCAGGGTAAAACCAGCCCGCAATACCGGTTCCCAGAATCATCGGCGCACTGAGATCAACGAAGTCGCCCGCTTTGAGAAAGCCACCCAGAACCGGAAAGAGGAAAATCAGAAAGAGTTTGAACGCAATGAACTGGTCGGGAGTAAACTCGTCGCGGAGGCCAGCTGAAACGATTTTTCGTTTAAAAACCTGGCGTTGATTATCGAATACTTTTTTCCCGCGAACGAGCGGAACGAAGTACTGCGTGAAGTACGGACGAGTGAGTTTGACCAACGGATTGGTCGACTTCTTCTCGCGCGCATCGTCGAGGTTTTCTTGCGCGGCCCGGCTCTCCTGCTCTTGCATGAGCATCCGGGTGGCTACAAATACGGCAAGACCGATCAACGCATAGGCTGCGTAGACAACGGTTTCACCTTTTTCGATCGATTGTAGCTCCATCTTTTCCCACTGAGCGACCCCTAGTCCGCCTTAGCAGGAACGGGAGCACTCAACGCCTCTGAACTTTTATCGGGATATTGCACTTCGGGCATGAGCCACTTGAGGCGTGGGATGCCAAATCCTTCAGATTTCCTTGAGGAATGACAATAGCCTTGCCTGAGGTCGTGCTCGCGATCCCCCGTGAGGCGGCCGCATGGCTCGCCATCATCCCGCGCGCCGTCGAATCATTGGCGATTCCGCCGAGTTCAGCACTCTGTTTGGGATGGCCTTGAGCCATTCCTAAACTCGGGAACACTGAAGTCATACACACAAGGAGAAGTACAAGCTGGTTCGAGAGCATAGATCCTCTTCGGAAATCTGACCTAAAACTTGAGCAGATTAGTAAACAATACCTATGTATCGGCTCCGACTCAAGCTTTCGCTTTTCCCCTTTGAATCAAGCACTCACGAGCAGCAGCAGCCCCCGTTTCAATTCCGCCATTCATATAACCTTGGTAGCCCTGGCTACAGTGCTCGCCTGCAAATAGCAGCCGCCCCTGCATTTCCGGCTCGGACTCACTTCCATGCAGCGAGGTAAACTGACCCGGTTTGAGACAGCTATAGCTCCCTCTCGCCCACGGCATATTCGACCAGTTCATGATCGCGTGCTTCTGCTCGAACCGATCTCGAAGGCCCGGCTGCATTTTTTCCAGGGCATCCAAAAGAAGTGGAATCATCTCGGCGTTTAATTTTCGACCAAAGCTTCCGCCCGAAAAATTACAGAGAATGCCACGCTGACCACTTTGAAGGCGGCTGGTTTCCCAGAAAGACTGCGGCTCAAGATCAGTGAAAAACATTCCGGCGCAGCCCTTCCGGTCGCCTGCGGTCTGCCGCCAAAGTCGGTCCCGAAACCCGAGGGAGAGTTTCGAATTCGTCCCGTAACCGACTTCTCGAATGCTCCGACTTTTTACCGGTGAAAGCCCGAGGCCGTCAGTTCCATGCACTCTTCTCAAAACACTAAATGGAATCGTACAAAGCACCTGTTCGGCTTTAAGCGTCTGGGTGGTGCCAGATGCTCCGGAAAAGTGGAGTGTAAAATCAGCGTTCTTCTTCTCCCATTTCACCAGCTCATGACCGAGATGGATCGGCACTTTCGCCTGAATCGCCTTGTGAAGCGCATCCATCAAACGCGAATTTCCGCCCTTGATTCGCATCGCCTCGTCGCTCTCCCCAAACAGGCGCAACCCTTTGTTGGTTTCTGGGTCGATCAATGTAAGAAGCCCCAATGCCGATTGCTCGGAAGCGTCTAAACCCATTTCGCCCGTATACGCCTGCGAAATCAAATCCAGCACCCAGCGCTCGACATCCCCTCGCATTCCATCCAAATAAGTCGCGAGCGACATCTGGTCGAAACGCCGAGCGGACTCGTTGAACACTCGGTAATTAACCACCATTTTTCGCGGATCCGGGAAGACCGCCGCGATATCACGAGCCAGTCGGATCCCCAGTGGACGCAACTGCGAAAGCACGTCGCTAGCGAGCAGTCGCCTCCCGCGAAAGAAATAGACTTCCTTTTCAAGGCCCGCATCCGCCGCACGAAAATCCTCAACCTCGACATTCAGTTCAGCGGCGAGTGCGCGAAGTTCCGCATGTCCTGAATCGACTAGCTCGGCGCCTTGCTCGATGAACATTCCGTCGGCGTTGAATCCCTTACGTGTAAAGATTCTCCCGCCGACCCGATGCGAGGCTTCGAAAACTTCGCATGCGACGCCCGCTTTCATGAGGCGATAGGCCGCTGTGAGTCCGGCCGCGCCGGCTCCGAGAATACTGACGGGGGCATTCGATTTATAGGTCGCGAGATTCGCTCGTGCCGATACGGGTCCCTGTGCTCCCGCGCCCGAGCTCGCCCATCCCGCTCCTGAACGAAGTAACGATGCCATGGGTAGAGCCGCGGCCCCTGCACTCAACGTCCATTGAAGAAAGCGCCTGCGGTCGAGCTCGCTTCCTTCGCGACTCAAAACGCTGGCCTCTTCGAGCAACGAACCGAGCCCCGGATTTCGCTCTTCCCAGAGCGCTCTTCCGATCAGACTTTGAAGGGTTCCAAAAAGAGGAGTCCGTGCCATGTCCTTCAGACTAGCGCGGACTGACGACAAAGCGGGAGCGCAATCACCGTCAATTCGATGGCTCTTTGACAGTCGAAACTGCCCCATGCCAAGCTCGAGAAATGCTGCTCATGCTCGCGTCACTCGCCTTGGGAACCACCCCTGTTTCATCTCGAATTCCAGCCGCTTCGGCCCCCGCGACAAAGAAGGCTCTTCCCGCGAAGCCGTCGGAAACAAAGTCCGGCACCGCGCTTTGGGACGCTTGGTACACCGTGCAAGTCGGCGGCGGTGCGGCGAAGCCCAGCCACTACGCGTACTACAACGACCATGTCGAGACTCAACCCGGCAACCGCGTCTTCTATCAAAACCATTTCTGGAAACGTGAAGAAGGCTACGTAAACGAAGAGTCTTTGGGTGCCTTGGCGATGAATGACGACGCCCTCACTCCCCTCTTCTTTAACTTTCAATCGAACTACCGCCTCAGCTCTCTGAAAATCGATGGCGCCGCGACTGGTGGCGAGCTGACCGTGCGCGCGCACCAGGGCGCAAACGATTTGCCAGCGGTTCGCCGGTCCCTTCCAAAAAATGTCATTTTCTCGGTATTTTTCCCGGTTTTACTCTCGAAGAAATATGCTGAAATGAAGGTCGGTCAGACGATCGGATTCAATACCGTTCTTGAAGACAGCGTCGAGCAACAGTGGTCGACGGTCTCCGGATACTTCAGAATGGAAACCCCGGACGAGTTCGCCAAGAAATCTCAATCGCGAAAAGTCTTCGTTCACTACCGCGATCAAGACAGTAGCTGGTACATCCTTCCTTCCGGACTTCCGGTAAGAATCGAAATGCCGAAAATGGGAACCTTGATCGAGAAGGTCGCATCCAAAGAAGCGGCTGAACGCTTCTTCCAAGCCGACGGAGGCTGATCTGCCGGCCCGACTCCTATCCGTTCTTTTGATTGTGATTGGAGTCTTCGCGGCGAGTCGGGCGCTCGTACGATTTCTACCGGGTGATCCGGTTGAAACGCTTCTCGCTGAAACCGGTACGCTCATTCCTGCCGAAGCTCTGAGACACGATCTAGGCCTGGACGAACCCTTCCTAGAAGCATTCGGTCACGATCTTCAAAAGGCCGCACGCGGGGACTTTGGGCGCTCGCTCCTTTCGCGTGAACCCGTTGCCGCGATCGTCGCCGATCGTTTCGTGCGCACAGCCCTTCTTACGACGACTGCGCTCCTTCTTTCACTCTTTCTGAGCCTCAGCCTCGGACTCGCAGCCGCAGGCGCACCTGGAAAACTGGGCGTCGCAGCCGATCGGCTTTGCACGACTCTCGGTGCGCTCTCGGCCGCGCTGCCTATCGCTTGGACTGGTCCGCTTCTCATGTATCTGCTCGCCGTAAAACTTCCTCTGGTACCGGTGAGCGGAAATCTGATTCTTCCCGCGCTCACGCTGGGCCTCACTTTTACGGGCCTCTGGTGCCGAATGATTCGCGAGCGGGTTCGCGAAACGCTTCGCTTCGGTTCTGCTCGCGCCGCGAGGGCACGCGGACTCGACGAATGGCGAATCGTCTGGCGCCATGGGCTGATTCCATCTTCAGGCGCACTGCTCGCCTACCTGGGCACACAAGCCGGTGCCCTGATGAGTGGCGCGTTCATTACCGAGACTCTTTTCGATTGGCCCGGGATGGGATCGCTCCTCGTCACGTCTGTTCTGAGTCGTGACTATCCGGTTGTTGAAGCGGCAGTTTTTCTCGGCGCGACGGTTTCTCTTCTCGGCACAGTGCTCGGCGACTGGGCTCAGAATCGAATCGACCCAAGGCTTCGCATGCGTGAGGAAACCTTGCGGTGAAAAGATCCGCATGGCTCCGCAAGCTCCCCTTCTTCTGGCTCCTCTTCTGGTTTGGAGCATCGATCTCGCTTGGTCTGGGTGAGCTTGTTCGCGGCCCCGCTGCACGCCCTATTACTGAACACTGGCTTTCACGCACGCTTTTGCCTCCGCACTTTCCTGAACACATCGCGGGTTTCGACGCTTTCGGGCGGGACGTGCTGGCGCTCACTTTGCGGGCTTCAGCCCTCAGCAGTGCCTTCGCACTTTTTGTCGCACTTCTGACCTGCGTAATCGGCATCATCGTCGGGGCCGCGGCATCTCTTGCACGACCACGGATCCGCTTTCTCGTTTCTAGGTTGAACGACGTGCTCCTCGCATTTCCGTCCCTACTGCTTGCGCTCGCATGGGCCGCCGCCCGTGGCCCCGGCTGGGACACGCTTGCCGTTTCGCTTTCACTCGGAGTTCTTCCTCCGTTCACTCGCCTCATGCAGGCCAGGGCGCACGAACTTGCCGGCGAAGAATACGTGACAGCAGCGCTTGCACTGGGCTCAGGTCCGAGCCGCCTGATTCGCTCCCATCTCGCACCGCCGCTGCTCAGTCTTTGCGCCGTCAAACTTCCGGGACTTTTCGCCCAAGCCCTGCTCGCCGAGGCAACCCTCTCGTTTCTCGGGGTCGGCGCACCGCTGGGACGCGAAACCTGGGGCGCCCTGCTCGCACAGGGAAAAGAGTACCTAGTCGAGGCGCCGCACATCGCCATTGGCGCCGGCATTCCGCTCGTCCTGACGGTGCTCTCTCTTCAGCTGATCTCTGAAGGACGCACCGAAAAACACCTGCGCCGTTAACCCTGCTGAGATAGCATTTAAGTCTGAGGATCTTCGCGCCATGTCCACCGTCAACGATGCCAAAGCCAGCCTAGGTGAGCTCTTCTTCGCCGGATTTTCCGGTCTCGAGATGGAAGACTCCTCAATGGAATTCTTCAAGAAGGCCCGTATCGGTGGAGCGATTCTTTTCACGGCCAACTACGAAAATCCGGGGCAGCTCGCAGAACTGACCAACCAGATTCAAGAGTGCCGTGATGGTGCGCCACTTTGGATTTCCGCCGACCAAGAGGGCGGACGCGTTCAGCGTTTCAAAAGGCCTTTCACGAAAATTCCAGACGCGCGCACCGTGGGCCTCACCGACTCGCCGAAGCTCGCCTTTGAGCTCGCAGAAGTTTGCGCCAAAGAGCTCAAGGCCGTGGGTGTAAATTTAAACTTCTGCCCGGTCGCCGACATCAATACGAATCCAAAAAACCCAGTCATCGGCGCCCGCGCCTACGGTTCGACTGAAGACCAAGTCAGCAAAATGGTGACTGCCGTTGTTCGCGGCCATTTGGTTCAAGGTGTTCAGCCGTGCGTAAAACATTTTCCCGGTCACGGTGATACGCAATCCGACTCTCACTTCGCGCTCCCCAAGATCGACACAGATATCGACCTACTACGCGAACGCGAGTTCCTGCCCTTCTCCAAGGCCTTCAAGTCGAAATGCCAAATGGTCATGACGGCTCACGTTCTGAATTCAAAGCTCGATCCGAAACTTCCGTCGACACTTTCGGCAAGAGCGTTGAAAGAGATTCTTCGAAAAGAACTTCGTTTCAACGGCCTGATTATTTCCGACGATATGGAAATGAAAGCCATCACGGAACACTTTGAAGATGCGCCGCGCCTCGCACTCGAAGCGGGCTGCGATATTCTCATTTACCGCTCGGAAGCAGCAACCCGTGCAGCCTATGAATCGCTCATTCATTCTCTCGAAGCGGGCAAGCTTGCCCCCGAAATCGTTCTCGAAGCCGCCGCCCGTTCGCGCGCGCTGAAAAAAGAATCGCTCCGACGCCACGAGCCGATTGTCATTGCGCAGCTCGGTTCTAAAATCGGAACGCCCGTGCACCTCGCGATCGCAAGCCAAGTCGAAGAAGCAGCCGCCCGAAACGCGTAACGCGAGACCGAGGTTTGCAGCATTCTGAGCCATGGCTCGTTCGCAACCCGTCGTCTTAAAGCTCGCTCTGCTGATCGGTCTGGCTTTTCCCGTATCGGGGTTTGCTCAAAGCGCGGGCGGCCTACCGACCCAAGATCCTCCCAAAGTTTATGTGGGCAGCATCGGTAGCCCATCGGTTCCGTTTGAGAGCGTGAAAAACGAGCTCCTGAGCTCGCCCAAAGACCAGCTCATGTATGGATCGATGACCTTGGTGACCTTTCTCGCGCTTGGGCTCATTCCCTTGATTCAAATGGTGAGAATCGCCATGGGAACCTCGGATCGACCTATCGGGCGTCCACGGGTGGAAGACAGGCCACATGACCCGGCCGATGAGCAGGAGACTCCTCGCAAGGCCGCATAGGCCTAAACCCGCCATTACAACCTAACTAACCGTAATCAATACGATTTAATCGGAGACCGCCGGGCCATCGACGCATCGCGAGGAATAAAGTTCCTCAGCGTTTCAGAATAGTTGACAAACTTGGTCAGTATTCGTAAAAGAACGTCTGCCGATAACCGGAGACGCTCAAATGAACCGCCTAGCACTGACACTCTCAGCGATTGCCATCACCCTTGTAGCCGCATCTCAGAGAAGCGCTGAAAGTCGCACCCTAGCGGCCACCCCCGCTGAAAGCTCACTTGTTCAAGTCACCACCGACAACGTGCCGGGCTCGATCTACTCGCTCAGCCTCAACCTCGACGCTCGCGGCGCGGTCAGCCAGATCGTTTACCGCCGTGACGGCGCCGTACTAAAAACCTTCGGCCTCTCCGAAGCTCGCTCCGGAGTCGTCTTGATGAAGGAAGGTCCGGTCAACGTGATCTCGATCAAGACCGACAACGGCTTTGATCCGAGCACGGGTGGCAAGCTGAGTATGAAAATTCTGCGCGAGTTCTCGGTTCTTCGCGGCTCAAAAAGTAAGATCCTGCCTCTTCAGATTCGTAAAGAAGGCTCAAAGTTCACCCTCTTTTCCGATTTGCCAGATGGCCTCAAAGCCTTCGACGTCCTCTATATGGAAGCGCTTCGTGACGAAGACCCGAAAGCTACGAGCCTTGAGCTTGGCACGGGCGACCCGAGCGAAGACGCAGTCGGAATCAAAATCATTCAGCTGAAGCGTGCAGGCCGGTTGGTGGACACCATCAACACCAGCGAACTTCACTAAAAGCCCGAATACTCCTGATAAAGTCCGAATACCTTGCGAAGGCCGTCAGCGATCTCACCCAGAGTCGCTCCGGCCTTTGCTGTTTGTAGCATCAGACCCATGACGTTTCCGTCACCCTTGGCTCCATCTTCAAGTGCACGCATCGCAGCGTCCGTAGCCGATTGATTCCGCTTTGCGCGGTAAGCACGAACACGTTCAACTGCGGCTCTTTCAAGGTCTGCCGAAATACGCATGATCTCAATCGGAGTTTCGGCGGTTTCATCTTTGAAGCAGTTCACGCCGACGACCTTGATCTTGCCGTCATCGATCTTCTTTTGATCTTGGTAGGCCGAGTTCAGAATCTCATTCTGGATATAGCCACTCTCGATGCAGGGAACCGTTCCGCCTTTGGCGTCGATTTCCTCGAGATACTTCCAAGTACGTTTCTCGAGCTCATCGGTGAGCGACTCGATGAACCAGCTACCTGCCAGCGGATCTACCGTTTGCGTGACGTTGCTCTCGAAAGCGATGACCTGTTGGGTTCTCAGCGCAAGCTTCGCTGATGATTCGGTCGGAAGCGCGAGCGCTTCGTCGAGCGAGTTCGTGTGCAAAGACTGGGTTCCGCCCAGTACGGCAGCCAACGCCTGCAGCGTGACGCGAACGACGTTGTTCTGAGGCTGCTGCGCCGTCAGCGTGGATCCAGCCGTCTGAGAATGGAATCGAAGGGTCCAGCTTCTCGGATCCTTTGCACCGAAACGCTCGCGCATGATTTTGGCCCAGATTCGGCGTGCAGCGCGAAACTTGGCGATCTCTTCGAAGAAGTCGTTGTGCACGTTGAAAAAGAACGAGAGCTGACCGGCGAATGAATCGACGTCGAGTCCGCGCTTCACCGCGGCGTCGGTGTACGCGATTGCGTCGGCAAAGGTGAATGCGAGCTCTTGAGTCGCCGTCGAACCCGCTTCACGAATATGATAGCCCGAGATCGAAATCGGATTCCACTTCGGCGCGTACTGCGCGCACCAGGCAAACATATCGGTCGTGACCCGAAGTGCGCCGGTCGGCGGATAAATATAATTTCCGCGAGCGATATACTCTTTCAGAACGTCGTTCTGAACAGTGCCGCGAAGCTCACTCACGTTTACGCCGTGCTCTTCAGCGACGGCGACGTAAAACGAAAGCAAGATGCCGGCGGTCGCGTTGATCGTCATCGAAGTCGAAACTTTCGACTGATCGATTCCATTGAAAAGTGTCCGCATCTCATCGAGGTTTGAAATCGAAACGCCGACTTTTCCGACTTCGCCCTTGGAGCGCGGGTGGTCTGGGTCATAGCCCAGCTGGGTCGGAAGATCGAAAGCGACCGAAAGACCGGTCGTTCCCTGACCCAACAAATAGCGATAACGCTTGTTGGATTCTTCGGCCGTACCAAAGCCCGCGTACTGGCGCATGGTCCAAAGGCGACCGCGATACATGTCGGACTGAACACCGCGGGTGAACGGAAACTCACCGGCCTTACCGAGATGCGCTTCCGCATCAGCCTGCTCGCCCCCAACGGCTGCGTCCTTCGGCCAGTAGATCTCCTGAACCGGAACTCCCGAACGAGTCTCGAGATGAACAGTTTCCTTTGGAGCGCGGGTGGCTTTGGCTGGCTTTGAGCCAGAGGTCGGGGTGTCAGACATCGTTACGGATTACTTCCCTTTTTTCCTCCCGACGTCAATGACCAGACCCAGAGCAGACTCGATATAAACCAGAGTAATTGACAAATAAACTCACCTAATCTCACTCAATAAAATCATTTTTGACACAGTTTCAGGTCAGAGCCGATTTCGAGACTATTAAGGTTGGAATGAGCTCCTCGTCGGTCTCCCTCATCGTGGTCTCCTCGGGTCTTTGCATTTCGCTTCTGAGCGGGTGCACTCTGAAATTTAATGCGGACTTCCATCCGACCGGAATCCGTTCGGTCGGAGCTTCAAACACCGGCGGCTCGGTCACTGCCGCGGAACTTGTTTTTTCTCAGACGCCTTCGTCAACTGCCATCGCCGGAGTCACTCTTGCGACTCAACCCAGTATTTCAGTACAGGACGGCCTTGGAAACATAGCCACTTCTTACACCGCCCCGATCACCCTTGACGCCTATACCGACCCAGCCTGCACGACCACTGTAGCACTCGGCACACTGGCAGGGGCTTCACTCAGCCCAAGCAGCGGCATCGCATCAGGCTCGACTGTCAGCTACACGAAGGCCGAAACCATTTATCTTAAAGCGACCTCGGGTACCCTGAACTCCGCCTGTTCAAGCGCGGTCAACGTTTCACCGGCTGGGTTTTCTCGTTCACAGAGCACCCTCACGGCAAGCGCACTCACCGTGGCTTCTGGAAGTTCGATTACGGTGACATTGACCGCAATGGACGCATTCGGAAACGGAAACCCAACGGGGATCAGTTCCGAGACATTTACCGCAAGCCCCATGGGTGGCGACGGCACCCTCGGTTCCATTAGCCCACTCGGCGGCGGCATCTACCAGACCAGCTTCACGGGTACTGTCGCGGGCGTGGTGACTCTCGGTGGGACCCTCAACCTGGGAGCGCTAACCAGTTCGTCTCCAAGCGTAACGGTTCAGCCGGGCACTGCCACTCAACTCGTTTTCACTACAAATCCGTCACCGATCGCAACCGCCGGTGCAACCCTGGGTACCCAACCTGTCGTCACCGTAGAGGACTCAAACTCGAATACAGTATCGCTCTATTCGACAGCCATTACCCTGAGCGCCTTTACCGACGCGGCCTGCTCATCAACCGTGGCAACCGGTACACTCGGCGGGAACACACTGACTCCAAGCAGCGGCGTCGCATCAGGCTCCAACGTCAGCTATTCCAAAGCTGAAACGATCTACCTCAAGGCCACTTCAGGATCGCTGATCTCGGCCTGCTCGCCGGCCATCGTCGTCTCAGCCGGAGCAACAACCCAGCTCTCATTTTCAGCAATCGCTACTCCGCAAGTCGCAAGCACCACTTTCAGCGTGACGGTCTCTTCGCTCGACGCCTTGGGAAACACTGCCACCGGATATCTCGGAACCGTAACACTGACCTCGACCGACACGATCGCGACGCTACCTACGGCGCATACCTTCACCTCAACCGATGCAGGCGCGTATACCTTCACGGGCATTCAGCTCAACAGCGTGGGGAGCTGGACTTTGACCGCCTCGGATGGAGGCGTTTCGAAAACCTCAGGAAGCATTACGATAAATTGTGGTGGCTCGACCGGACAGCTCGATTCGTCACTCGGCGGAACCGGCTATCTGACGTTCAACCCTGGATCATTTCCGAGCCAAGGCTCGGGCGCCGCGCTCCAGGCAAACGGAAATATCGTGGTAGCGGGAATGACTGCCATGACCAGTTCATCAGCGGGGCATATGGGATTGGCCCGATTCAAGCCGGATGGGTCGGCTGATAGCAGCTTCACTGGTGCGACCACCAACTACGTCATTCCGGGTGCAACCTCGATGTACTCCATCAAAGGACCCGAGATCCAAGCGGACGGAAAAATAGTCACCGTAGGTGCTTTCAAGGGCGGCAGTTATCAGTACTGGTTCGCCCTAAGAAGCAATGCAGACGGCAGCCTGGATTCCGGCTTCAATTCAAATACGGGTTACTACGCCTTCTGGTCGCTCCCCTCAAGCTACGGGTACACACTCCTCATAGACCCAGTGACACAGGCCATTCTTACGGGCGGAATTTTCACTGTGGGAAGTCACTTCTATACAGCAGCGATTCGCCTAGGAACGGATGGCACTATTGACTCAACCTTTGGCAACAACACAGGGGTCAGCAGTTACCTTTTTTCAAGTAACTATGACGTGGTTCAAGGCCTAGCACGCCAATCCGACGGGTCGCTCATCATCGGCGGTTACCAGCTCAACGGTGGAATCAACCGTTTCTACGCGACCCGCCTCCTTGCCAGCAACTCGTGGACCCAGGACACGGCCTTTAACGGCACCGGACTTTGGTACGACACGACGGCGGCGGCGGGACTCTCCGATTCCGCGAACGGAAACTCCGCCATGATCACCACTCAGAGCAACGACAAGATCCTCCTTACGGGATACCGGGGTGGAACCTCAAATTCGATCATCACCACCCGCCTCAACTCCGACGGTACTCTCGACACTGGCTTCGGTTCATCCGGAAGATTCAGCTACTCGGCCAGCGGTACTCCCAGCAGCGCGGGAAGCGTCGTTCAAAGTGACGGTAAGATTGTCGTTGCCGGGCATTACCTGATTGGCAGCGGAAAATATGGGGCCGTACTGTACCGCCTGAATACCGACGGCACGATCGACACGAGCTTCGGCACGAGTGGCTACGTCGTTAATCCGTTCTCAAGCGCTACCGACGCAGCAGTGACCAACATTAAGCTTCAGCCCGACGGACGCATCGTGATCTCGGGAAGACTGAATACAAGCGGCACCGGAGTGCTGAACGGCAATATGATGGTCGCCAGGTTTTGCCAGTAGCCTATTCCATCAAAATCAAATCAGCGCCGGTCTCAACAGCCTGGCCTTCAATGACTTTCAAATCCTTGATTCTACCTGGTCCCGGAGCCCGAATCTCATTTTCCATTTTCATGGCTTCCATCACGAGAAGCGGCTGATCTTTTTCGACTTCGGCTCCGGCTTTCACCAGAACGCGAACGATCTTGCCCGGCATCTGCGCACGCACGCGCATCGACTTCTTCTTGCCCGAATCGGCGGCACCGATGTGCTCTTCGCCTGCGCGAATGAATGAAACACCTTCCCAGAGCGAATCCGAAAGTCGCTCGGCGACGTGAAACTTCAAAGAACCTGCATCGTCGAGATCGCCATCCAAGTCGTATCCGTGAACTCCGTAGGGAAGTTCGATCCAGATTCCGTCCGCATCGCGCTTCCACGAAACAGCAATCTGCTCGCCCTGTGGATCAACACCGGGGCCTTTGACGAGAACATGCGCGTCGCCACTCAAACCATGCGGAATGGTGACCCACTGAAGTTCCCAAGGGCCTACTTTGCCTGCGATCATGAGCGAACTCCTTCACGACGTGCGGTGCGCGCCCAAACGGAACGGCGTTCGGCTGCGTAAACATCGTTTTCTGCGCCCAGTGGAATCGTGTTGATCCCTGCCTGAGTGAGCTGGAAAAGCGAAAGTGCAATCGCGGCCTCTTTTGAAATCGCGCCCTCGCCTTTAGAAGCGTCAGCAGCTGGTGCCGTCAACGCTGGAGTCGATGCGATCAGATCAGTCGTCGTATCGCCGCTCTTCACGCGTCCATCGCGCACCAGCTTCCGAAGGAAGCTTAGATTCGTGCGAAGCGAACCTTGGCGAGATCCATCACTGCGCTTCGGCGGTTCTACTCGTACTTCGTCCAAAGCCACGCGCATGCGTTCGACCGCTTCTTCACGGGTCGGCGCCCAGACCGAAATCTTGGCGATCATCGGATCGTAGTGCACGGCGACTTCGCCTGCTTCGGTGAATGCCGTATCCGAACGCAAGAAAGGCCCGCTTGGCATCTGAATCAAACCGAGCTTGCCCGGTGCAGGCAGGAATGTGCGCGGATCTTCAGCATAGAAACGAACTTCAATCGAAGCGCCACGACGCTCTGGAATCGCCGGGAGTTTCAACTCACCCGCCGCAAGCAAGAGCTGCCAAGAAACCAGATCTACACCCGTCACCCACTCGGTGACCGGATGCTCGACTTGAAGACGCGTGTTCATCTCGAGGAAGTAGTAGTTCCCTTTGCCATCGACGATGAATTCAAACGTTCCGGCGCCGGCATACTTCACATGTTTCGCAACACGAACGGCCGACTCGAACATGGCTTCGCGAGTTTTCGGAAACTGATTGAGAATCGGAGCCGGGCTCTCTTCCCAAACTTTCTGATGGCGACGCTGAATGGAACACTCGCGCTCGCCCAGGTGGATCGCTCCACCCTTGCCATCGCCAAAAACCTGAATCTCGACGTGATGCGGTTCGAGAATGAACTTCTC
>FSTL01000352.1_pt1 | contig 30936 bp, 29 predicted proteins | sample 1637241 | NCBI WGS metagenome assembly FSTL01 (sample SAMEA3914819, study PRJEB12502) | metagenome | biome: forest; material: soil | place: Canada | collected 2010-06-26 | depth 0.3 m | reverse complement strand
GCTTGGGGATAAACCCGGGGTGAGGCTGTGAATAGTGTGGGGACAAGCAATCCATTCACATGCCGTTCACAGGGTTTTCCACGAAAGTATCCACAGAAATCGAATAGCTGATCGGTTTGCGCGGACGCGGAGAGAGCACGCACGAGTCCGCTTAAGTCACTGGGCGCACGTGTGCCTAGGAACTCAAGCGACTTACTTAGAGCTGGTTCTGAATGGCTTCGACGGCTTCGCGAATCGCGGAATCGACTTCGAGCTCGGCTTCAATCTTCTGGAAGGCGTGAACGATCGTGCTGTGATCTTTGCCGCCGAAGTAGTGGCCAATCTCTTTGTAGCCGAGACTGGTGTACTTGCGGATCAAGTACATGGCGATTTGGCGAGGCAGTGCAACTGCACGAGTCCTGGAACTCGATTTGAAGTCCTGCGTCTTCAGATGGAAGTACTTGGCGACGGCGGCTTGGATGGACTCAACCGTGAAGTGGGATCCCTCTTCAGGAATCGCGGCCTTCAAAAGCTGCTTAGCCATTTCGAGCGAAATTTCTGAGCCGGTGAGAGAAGCCTGCATCTGAAGCTTGATCAACGTTCCTTCAAGCTCACGGACGTTGCTCTTGATGTAAGTCGCAAGGAAGGTCGCGACGTCGTCCGGCATGTAAATGTCGTCGCGCTCGGCCTTCGCCTTAAGAATCGCAATACGCGTTTCGATTTCGGGCGGATGAATATCGGCGACCATGCCCCACTCAAAGCGAGTGCGGACGCGCTCTTCGAGTCCTTCGATCTCTTTTGGTGGACGATCGCTGGTCACGACGATCTGACGGCGCGAGCTGTGAAGCGCGTTGAAGGTGTGAAAAAACTCTTCTTCGGTCGACTTCTTGCCCGCGATGAACTGGATATCGTCGATGAGAATCAGGTCGTAACTATCACGGTATTTCGTGCGGAACTGAGCCATCTTCTTGTGCTGAAGGCTATCGATCAGCTCGTTTACGAAAGCTTCGGCGGAGAGATAGGCAACGCGCGCGTTCGGATTGCAGGCCAAAACATGGTTAGCGATGGCGTGAAGAAGGTGCGTTTTTCCCAGGCCCGGATGGCTGTAGAGGAAAAGCGGATTATAAAGACGGGCTGGTTGTTCCGCGACTGCAACAGCCGAGGCGTGCGCAAACTGGTTGCTGGCGCCGACCACGAAGCTGTCGAACGTATAGCGCTGGTCGAATGTAATTTCGCTGCGTGGCTGCGAAACGCGGACGGGCTGCTGCTGATAAACGGGCTCATTTTCCGGAAGGCTCTGCGGAAAACTCGAAGGGGAGGGATAAGGATCGCCGGCAAGAACGGCGCCCTGCTGAAGAGTGGCCGCCGATGGGGCCGGGGCAAAGTACTCTTCTGATTCTTTGATCGAGAACATGACTTCGCAACGGGCGCCGGTAATCTGACCAACCGCGCTCTCAATGGACTTCTGGTAGTGGTCGCGAACCCACTTTACCGAGAACTCATTCTGTGCGGATAAGTAGATGCGAATATTTTGGGGATCGGACTGTTCTGAACGCACGAATTCAAGCGGTTGAATCCACACGGTCATCATCTGCGGGACAATCGACTGTTCTAAAATGCGATAGGTCGCTTGCCAAAGCTCAGACTGCATCCAAATACCCCCAAAGCGCTTGTCTGTACGAGGTGCCGGGGAGTAGCACGAGCCGACGCCCTTGACAACGGGTGCTGGGTCCAGTAATTCCATGAAAAATTTAGTCAGCCAGACAGAGAGCTTTATTTATGAAACGTACACTCCAACCTAGCCGTACCAAGCGCCGCCGCCGTCACGGTTTCCGCGCTCGCATGGGATCTTCCACCGGACGCAAAATTCTCAACAAACGCCGCGCAAAAGGCCGTAAACGCCTCACCGTGAGTGTCGCTGGCAAATAAGCCTGCCGCAGGAACTGAGGGCTTTAGCCCCGAGTTCCGGCTCCATTATCCATGGGAATACCGAAAGTTTTTCGGAGGTGCGGAAGTTTTCCGCGCCTCCGAATGCCTATTGTTTCGGATCCCGAACACCTGGGGACATTACCGGGTCGGCATTACTTTGAAGTCCCGGGGTAACTCCGTAGCGAGAAACCGGGTCAAACGCCGCATTCGCGAAGCGTTTCGCCGCCTAGGCCCCGTGCTTGGGCCATTTGATTATAATGTGGTCGTGCCTTCTCAGAAGAAGATGGACCACCTTTATGCCCAGAGGCTTGCCAAGTGTCTCGCCGAACAGGTGCCGGGTTTACTGGCTGCCGGAGGCCGGCCCGCGCGGGCAAAGTCGTGATTCGGCTTTTCTTCTTCATCTATCAAAACCTCATTTCACCAGCGATCCACCTATTGGCCGGGCCAGGGATGGGTTGCCGCTTTGTACCGACCTGCAGCGAATATTCAAAAGAAGCGCTTGATTACCATGGGTTGGTCAGGGGAAGTATCCTGAGCTTCTTTCGTATCTGTCGCTGTCATCCGTGGGCGAAATCGGGGTACGACCCTGTGCCCAGAAAGAGAAACTGATCATGGACCGTAAAACTGGCCTAGCAATCGCGTTGTGCTTCTTGATTTTCGTCGGCTGGCAGAAGTTTTACATGGAACCGCGCACGGTCAAGCCGAGCGCGACGACCGAGCAGACGAGCTCGGTTGCTACGACCGCGACAAATACCGCGACTGCGACCGCCCCAGAAAAGGTGGGATCAAATCTCATTAAGCCTTCGACGGGTGAGCGCAAAGCAGAAGAACGCAAAGCCATTCAGCTTGCGACCAGCACCGCGCAGGTCAGTAACGGTAACCGCTTTTTTTCGGATTGGACGCTTCGCTCTTACAAACTTGGCATCGCTAAAGAAGCCGCTTCAGTCGATGTGAAGGCCGTAACGAACCAGAGCGATGGTGAAGGCGAGATTGCTTTTGATCTTCAGGACTACGCCTATGTTACTCAAGTTCAGGGCGTGCTCACTTCTATTCCAAATGGAGTTCAGTGGAGCTACGAAGATCAGAATTTGAAGATGGTCCGTCAGATCACGGCGCCAGAAACACAGAACTTTGCCGACGTGAAGGTGACTGTCGATTTCAAAGGAAAGCGCCCTAATTACGCATTTCTTTCTCTTTATCAGCACGGATCCAAAGACGATCCAGAAGCGAAAGATCGCCAGCTACTTTACTGGACGAACAAGTCGATGGAACGCAATCGCATTGAAGAGTCGACGAAGATGGTCGACGTTCCAACTCCGGTTCGCTGGATCGGCGTAACCAACCGTTACTTCTTGATGAGCCTCTTGGTTCCAGAAGGACAGCTTGAGCCTCGCGCGCTGGTTCAGCCGACGGGTCCATGGTCTGCACGCGTCAGCATGGTTTACCCAGTCACCAGCAACTCGATCACGATTCCTCTGAAGGCGTATTTTGGTCCTAAAGAGTTGAGCGCACTTCGTGCGGTGGATCCAACTCTCGATCACACCGTTGATTTCGGATTCTTTACGTTCTTCGCGTACCCACTTCTTCAAGTGATGCGCAGCCTCTACGACCTCTTTCATAACTGGGGCGCCGCGATCATTGTCCTCACGCTTTTGGTGAAGCTGCTGACCTATCCTCTTACTTACAAAAGTATGAAGAGCATGAAGGAAATGGCGAAGATCCAGCCGCAGATTAAGCGCCTTCAAGAAAAACACGCCAACGACAAGGAAACTCTGAACCGCGAAATGATGGGTTTGATGAAAACCCACGGCTACAACCCGATGGCGGGATGTCTGCCGATTTTGGTTCAAATGCCGGTCTTTTTCGCGCTTTATAACGTGCTTTACAGTTCGATTGAGCTCTATCACGCACCATTCGGCTTCTGGATTCAGGATCTTTCGGCGAAAGATCCGTTCTACATCACACCAGTGCTTTTGACGGGCGTGATGTTCCTTCAGCAGAAACTTCAGCCAAATACGGCGACTGACCCGACTCAGCAGAAAATGATGCAGTTCATGCCAGTCATCTTCGGCGTGTTCATGATCAACCTGCCCGCGGGCTTGACCATTTACATGGTCATCAACGCTGGAACGAGCATTCTTCAGCAGCTATTCCTGAACAAAAAGCTGGGAGGCACTAATGTCCCGGCGGTCCGCGCCTGATCAGTCGGGCTATTTAGCCCAAGATACGATTGCTGCTCTTTCGAGTGCTGTAGGTGGCGCGATTGCAGTAATCCGCGTGAGCGGGCCGAAAGCTCCGTCCATTTTGGATGAGCTTGCCGGCGAGGCGCTTTCTGCTGGGCTTCAGGCTCGGATGGCAAAGCGCGTGCGGTTGCGCGACGAAGCGGGGCGGACGCTAGATGATGCCGTCGTTATTTTGTTTCGCGCTCCGAAGAGTTTTACGGGTGAAGACTCGGTCGAGTTCCATGTTCATGGCGGGGGCTTTATCGCCTCACGCACGCTGGAAGCGGTGATAGAGAGAGGTGCTCGTCCGGCTCTTCCCGGCGAGTTCAGTTTTCGCGCAGTCAGAAACGGCAAGATGGCGATTGGCGAGGCCGAGGCGATTGCAGATCTCATTGGAGCCTCAAATGGTGCGGCGGCGGATCTCGCGCTGGAAAAAATGTCGGGATCACAGAGTCGACTGATCGTCGAAATGGCCGAGGAGCTCCGACAATTGGCCACTCTCGGTGAAATCGGAATCGATTTTGCCGATCAAGACGTCGACGAGGTGAGCCTCGTTAATTTGAAAAAGCGGATCTCTTCGATTTCGGCGCGTTTGATTCATCTTCGAGACAGTTTTGGACGAGGATCGAAAGTTCAAGACGGCGTTCGCGTAGCCTTCGTGGGCCTTCCAAATGCTGGCAAATCGAGTTTTTTTAACGTCCTTTTGGGCGAAGACCGTTCGATTGTTTCGGAAATCGCCGGCACCACCCGCGACGTGGTGCGAGAGCGCCTGACACTTACTGGGACGCTGGGGTCAGTCACTTTGCGCCTCGAAGACACGGCAGGCCTGCGTCAGGCCGAAGACCGAATTGAGCAGATGGGAATTGAGCGGACCGAGGCAGCAGCGCGGGATGCGGATTTAATTCTCTGGGTCGTAGATCCGACCGGTGACGCCGCCGAATTTAAGGCGCTTGAAGAGGAATGGACTCGGCTCGGCAAACCGGTTTCTCGTACGATCGGCATTGCGAGTAAGCGCGATCTCGCGAGCGACGCTCAGCAGAAAACGCTGAAATCGTTTCTAGTGGGTTTGGGAATTTCTCAGGCATGGTCGATTTCTTCTTCGGATCATTCCGGAGTGAGTGAAGCGGCTCGAGCGATCGCTGACTTCAGTCAGAAATGGGTTCGTCGCGATCCCGGAGAGGTGCTTTTGACGCGTCTCGAGCACGCCGAAGCGGTGCGTTCGGCTTTGGAGCACCTTGAGCGAGCGCTTCAGGCTTCAGAAATCGATCTATTTGCCTCGGATCTTCGCCAGGCGCTCTTTGCCCTGAACCCATTGATTGGGGACACGCTTCCCGACGATATCTTGGGGCGCGTGTTTTCTCAGTTTTGTATTGGAAAATAAGGCCCAATCGCGATTAATTGAAGGCTTTCCGTCGGCGATTGGAGGCCTGCTTTGTATTCGTTTTCAGAGATTCAAGTTATCGGAGTTTTGGGTGCAGGACAGATGGGCAACGGGATTGCTCAGGTCGCCGCGCAATCCGGTTATCAGGTAATTCTAGCTGACGCGGGCCTCGCGCAAGCTGAGGCGGGAAAAAAGAAAATCGCGGGTGGTCTGAAGAAGCTGGTCGAGAAAGCTAAGATCACTGAAGCGGAAATGAATAAGATTTTGGACGCGATCAAACCGGTTTCGGGAATTGCCGATCTAAAGGCAGCACAAATGGTCATCGAAGCGGTGACCGAAAAGCCAGATTTGAAATTTTCGCTCTTCCGTCAATTGGACGAGGCTTGCGATCCGAAAGCGATCTTGGCTTCGAACACGTCCTCGATCAGCATCACCAAAATTGCAGCGCAGACACGTCGTCCGCACATGGTAGCCGGAATGCATTTTATGAATCCGGTTCCGGTGATGAAGCTCATCGAGGGAATTCGTGGCCTTCAAACAGCTACGGAAGTTTTTCAGACGGTTCGCCAGGTTTCCGAGAAGATGGGAAAAACGTTTATCGAAGTTCGCGACATTCCAGGATTTGCGGTGAATCGAATTCTGATGCCGATGATCAACGAGGCGATTACTGCGCTTTATGAAGGCATTGCGACAGCGGAAGACATCGACATTTCGATGAAGCTCGGAACAAATCAGCCGATGGGCCCGCTGACACTCGCTGATTTTATCGGCTTGGATACATGCCTAGCAATTATGGAAGTTTTGCACGAGGGTTTGGGCGACTCAAAATATCGTCCCTGCCCACTCTTGAAACAATATGTAGCCGCAGGCTGGATGGGCCGTAAATCAGGCCGGGGATTCTACAAGTATGACAACGTATAAGAACTTGCTCGTCGAGACCGCCGAGCCAGGGATCACTATTATTAAAATCAATCGTCCTTCAGTGCTGAACGCATTGAATTCGGAAACGATTCGAGATCTGAGAGACGCGCTTCGTATCGAAGCAGTAAACCCGGTCTCTCGCGTAGTCATCTTGACTGGTGAGGGTGAAAAGTCCTTCATCGCAGGTGCGGACATCGCTGAGATGAAAGACAAGGGATTCTCCGAAGGTACGGAGTTTGCCCAGCTGGGACACCAAGTGACCAAGCTTTTGGAGCTGATGCCAAAACCAACCATTGCAGCCGTGAACGGCTTCGCTCTGGGTGGCGGAACGGAAATGGCGATTTCTTGCGATTTTATTGTCGCAAGCGACAATGCTGTTTTTGGACAGCCCGAAGTGGCTCTTGGAATTATTCCAGGCTTTGGAGCCAACATTCGCCTGGCCAAGTTTGTGGGCCTCCCTCGCGCAAAAGAACTGATTTTCTCGGGCCGTCGTATCAAGGCCGATGAAGCGATGGCTATCGGACTGGTGAACCACGTCTATCCTGCACAAGACTTTATGAAGCATGTACTCGAGCTCGCTAGGCAGATTTCCGAGAACTCTCATTCGGCGGTTTCGCGTGCGAAGCAGTTGCTGAATGAATTCGGAGAATCTGTTGGGCTTAATCAGAAGCTCGACGCCGAGGCCCACGCCTTTGGTCGCCTTTTTGGAACTGCGGATCAGCGCGAAGGAATGACCGCGTTTATTGAGAAGCGCAAAGCAAAGTTCAAGGGGATTTGATCCATGATTTACAACTGGCCTGAAACTGACGAATCGAAAAAGATGCTCATCGAGCAGATCCGTTCCTTTGCCCAGGGTGAGATCGCACCGAAGGCAAAAGAGCTCGATGAAACGCATCGGTTTCCTACCGAGATTGTGAGACAGCTCGGCGAGATGGGCCTGATGGGAATGATGGTCCCTGAAGAATACGGCGGCGCCGGAATGGACGCGGTTTCTTACGCGATGGCGATGGAAGAGATTTCGGCAGCTTGCGCCTCAACAGGCGTGATCATGTCGGTGAACAACTCCCTCGTTTGTGGCCCGTTGCAGAGCTTTGGAACGGATGCGCAGAAGAAGAAATGGCTGACTCCACTCGCCAAAGGCGAGAAGCTCGGATGTTTTGCGCTTTCAGAACCAAGCGCGGGATCTGATCCCGGGGGAATGAAGTGCATCGCGAATAAGGTTGAAGGCGGCTACAGCGTACGTGGAACCAAGAACTGGATCACCAACGGCAAAGAAGCGGATACTTGTATCCTTTTCGCGACGCTCGACCCGACGAAGGGCCATAAGGCGATTGTCTGTTTGATTGTCGATACGAAATCAAAAGGCTTCGAGGTTGCTAAACTCGAAGAAAAGCTTGGTATCAACGCCTCTTCGACCGCTCAGCTTTTCTTTGACGATGTTTTTGTTCCGACCGATTGCCGACTAGGTGAGGAAGGTCAGGGCCTTAAAATCGCACTTCATACCTTGGACGGAGGCCGCATCGGTATCGCCTCTCAGGCACTTGGAATCGCTCGTTGCGCTTTTGAGGCGTCCAAGAAGTTTGCTCAGGAGCGCGAACAGTTTGGCGCGCCGATTGCGAAGCTTCAGGCGATTCAGTGGTTTATCGCCGATATGGCCACACGCCTTCAAGGCGCTCGCTTGCTGACCTGGTCGGCGGCGAAGAATAAGGATTTGGATCTGAAGTATACTCGCGAAGCAGCAATGGCCAAGCTGGCTGCTTCCGAAGCCGCGATGTGGATTACGACTAAAGCAATCCAAGTCCATGGTGGCTATGGCTACACTAAGGAATACGTGGTCGAGCGCAATTTCCGTGATGCTAAGATTACTGAGATCTATGAGGGAACCTCTGAGATCCAGCGTTTGGTAATCGCCGCTCAAGAATTGGCCGCAAAGTAGTCGCAGTCGGCGAAGCAGGAGAAGTCTATGTCGGATAATAAGAAAACTGGCCTGTTCTCAGAAGAAGCATTGGCGAAAATTCGTCAGGCTCAGACGGAATGGCAGAAAAAGCAGGAAGCCTCTGAGAAGAAGTTTCCGCCACGCGCGGTTAAATTCACCACGTGGAGCGACATGGACATGCCGTTGGTTTCAACGCCAGTGGATCTTGCCGCCGAGGACTTTGATTACCTTCGCGATCTGGCGATGCCGGGTGAGTTCCCCTATACTCGCGGTGTTCAGCGAAACATGTATCGCGGCAAACTCTGGACGATGCGCCAGTTTGCGGGCTTTTCGACTGCTGCAGCGACGAATCAACGCTTTAAACTTTTACTCGAGCATGGTCAGACGGGTCTATCGACAGCGTTCGATATGCCAACGCTGATGGGCTACGATGCTGATAGTCCTCGCAGCAAAGGCGAAGTCGGTAAGTGCGGAGTTTCCGTTTCTTCTCTCGAAGACATGGAAGAGCTCTTCGCTGGGATTCCGCTCGGCGAAGTGACGACTTCGATGACCATCAATGGTCCGGCCATCGTGATTTTGATGATGTATTACGCTGTTGCTGAAAAGCAGGGCGTGCCGAAAGAGAAAGTCCGCGGGACTCTTCAGAACGACATTCTTAAGGAATATATCGCGCAGAAGGAATGGCTCTTTCCGGTCGAGCATGCGGTTAAGCTCGTTATCGATACGATCGAACACGGTACGAAGAATTACTCGAACTGGAACACAGTTTCGATCAGCGGCTATCACATCCGCGAGGCTGGAGCGACAGCGGTTCAAGAGCTAGCATTCACTTTGGCTGACGGCCTCGCCTACGTTGAAGAGTCTGTTAAGCGCGGAATGGATATCGACGACTTTGCGCCACGTCTTTCGTTCTTCTTCGACGTTCACAACGACTTCTTCGAAGAAATCGCAAAGTTTCGAGCTGCACGCAGAATTTGGGCGCGTTTGATGCGCGATCGTTACGGCGCGAAAGATCCAAAGTCTTGGATGCTCAGAACGCATGCCCAGACGGCGGGAGTTTCTCTCACCGCTCAGCAGCCGTACAACAACATCGTTCGTGTTGCGATTCAGGCTTTGGCTGCCGTCATGGGCGGAACCAATTCGCTTCACACGAATTCGATGGACGAGACTTTGGCGCTGCCGACTGACGAAGCCGTCATGATCGCACTTCGCACTCAGCAGGTGATTGCTGAAGAGACAGGCGTTACGAACGTTGTTGATCCATTCGGCGGTTCGTACTTCATGGAAACGCTCACCAATCGTGTTGAGCGCGAAGCGCTGGACTACATCAACAAGATCTATGAGATGGGTGGAATGGTGAAGGCCGTTGAAAAAGGCTTTCCACAGGCGGAAATTGCAAACAGCGCCTACCACTTTCAGCGTCAGCTCGAGGTTAAGGAAAAAGTCATGGTTGGCGTTAATCGCTACCAGATGAAAGAGCCGAAGCGCACGATCGAGACGCTCTATATTGATCGTTCGATTGGGGACAAGCAGTCTGAGAAGATTGCTGCTTTGAGAAAGAAGCGCGACAAGGCGGCTTACGAAGCGTCGATTCGCCAGGTTCGGGAAGCGGCCGAAGCAGGTCAGAATCTTTGCGAACCGGTCTTAGCTGCGGTAAAGGCATATGCTACCCTCCAGGAAATCTGCGATACCCTTCGCGGCGTTTATGGCGTGTATAGCGAGGCGGGGAGCTTCTAAGTGATGCAGCAGACGCAGAAAATTCGAGTTTTGGTCGCAAAACCTGGTCTGGATGGCCACGATCGTGGTGCGAAGGTGATTGCCCGCGCTCTTCGCGACGCCGGATTTGAGGTCATTTACACAGGCCTCCACCAGACGCCTGAAATGGTTGTGAATGCGGCCGTCGAAGAAGACGTGCATGTCGTCGGACTCAGTATTTTGTCAGGCGCTCATAATGCTTTGGTTCCAGATATTATGGACGGGCTGAAGAAGGCGGGCCTGACTGATGTTCTTTTCGTCGTGGGCGGGATTATTCCAGACGAAGATATCGTCGGTTTAAAGGCGCTAGGCGTTCACATGGTCTTTACGCCAGGCGCGAGCCTCGCCGAAGTGACGGACTATATTCGTGATAACGCGCCAATTCGCGTATAGGGCGTTTTGGACAGCGAGTTCACTCGCATTTTTAGTCTGCGCAGTCGCGCTCGTTCGGGACACTCGTTATCAAGGTCAAGACTTTGAGGTTTTCTGGAAAGCCGCGAAGTACCTGACGCAGGCACAGCCGCTTTACTCGCTGCCGCGCGATGGAGCGATGATTTTCAAATACCCACCTTGGATCGCGACGCTATTCATTCCGTTCTCGTGGTTTTCAATCGAGAGCGCGAAATGGATTTGGGGCGCTGTTGAGGTGATGAGTTTGCTAGGTGTGGTTCGCTGGGTTTTGGCCCAGACGAAGAATCCGCTTTGGGTGGTTCTCGTAACGTTATCGTTTTGGGGAGTTTGGGCGGTTCACGCGCTCGACGGCCAGATCAGTTTAGTGATTCTTTTTCTCGCGCTTTGGGCAGAGGAAAAGGGTCGTTTTACAGCGGATGCGGCAGCCCACATTGCACTTTCTACGAAGATTTTTCCGTGGCTCGCTGTGATTGGGCTCGGAAAGCGCGCGTTTCGTATGAAGACCTTGAGCCTCGCAGCGCTGATGGTGATCATTCTTTCGATTCCAGCTTTGCTTTCGGAGCCCGGCCATTCAGTCGTCGAGCTTTTGAAGAACTGGAAAGATGCAGCCGTCTCGGGTGCCGCAGTATTCGGTGAAGCAAAGATTTTCGGCCGCGAGAATCAGGGACTTCCGGCACTCACGGGAAGGCTCTTTCCCGAGACTCGGGCATGGGGCGAAACCTGGTTGTTTGCCCTGTGGGCGCTTCCGCTTTATACGCTTTGGGGTTTTGTTTCTCGTAGACTGGATAGAGCGACACGCTTTTCGGGTTGGTTAGCTCTTGCCGCGTGCACGCATCCGCTTGCATGGTTTCACTCGTTTGTTTTCAGTTTTCCCGCAGCCTCGCTCGCGGTTGAAAAAAGCGTGGAGAGTAAGAGGCCCGCGCTCATTTTCGCGAGTCTTTTCGGTGTGCTCGCGATCGTGGCGATGACAGCAAAAACAGCGGGCCTGATGGGCGAAACCCTCGAGTTCTATTCAGGCAAGAGTCTGGGATCGCTTATTTGCTTAGGCGTTTTGGTGCTTGTGGCTCCCGGCAAGCATCATCCCAAGTTTCGCCGGTAGGGATCGAAACCAAACAAGTATCTGTCGAGAAGACGGAACCGACGAAGCGACGAACCTGCATGGAATTGAGCAGCGGGTCTTGGTCATATTCTGGCCGTGTTTGGCGGACCAACCCGTATAGAGCTTCGTGAATGAAGAGCGCCGCACGTGATAATGTTTCGAGTTGCTGATACCGGTCGGCTTGAATGAAGAGCTTTCCGAAAGGGTCGCCCCAATGCGCGACGGTGGCAAAAGTGGCGCCTTTCGGGATGAACTGCGGAAACGCATCTGGGTAGGTCGGGAGCTCTTCGTTCCAGAGAAAAACGATGCGCGGAATGCTGAGGATATCTGGAAACGAGGGAGGAATATCAGCCGAAAAGAAGGAGGTAGGTGGAACAGGAGCGTTGTCGATGTTGATTTGCTGTTCCCAGGTCGAGATCATTTTTCGGAGACGCAGGGTTGTGCCCGGATAAGCGACGCTCATACGGCTCAGTCCCCATTCGATGGTCTCTTTCACAGTAAGCTGAGGAGGAAGGGTAGGCTTTTTCCTTCCGTAGAGTTCCGGATGATAAGCTTCGTAAAGATCGTAAAGCTGACCAATGCCATTTTGAAAGAGCGCTCCGCCGGAGTTTCCGACAATCGCACCGTTTACTGCCCAGGCCTGAGAAGTAACGAAGCTCGTGCAAACTAGGGTGAAAATGAGTTTGGCTTTCATGAGTGACTTTCCTGTGAAGATTCGGCGTGGATGTTGGGAGTAATCTCGAAGTATTGAAGAGAAAGTGCGGAGACGCGGTCTGGAGTCGGATGCTCGCCAAACTCTTCGTTGAACGAGATCACAAATTCGCGGATCCGATTTTTGGCCGCTTCGATCTGTGAACCAGAAGAAGGCATTACAACTGAAAGGAAGTCTCGGCGCTCGACAGGCTGCGAATTCAGAGCCTCTTGCGCGCGGCTAAGGATCGCACGATGAAAGATGCGGCCTGCCTCAGACCGGGTTCCATCTGGTCCGCTGACCCACTGGTCGGATGGTTTTACTGAATCCCCGGTACGCTGAATGAGGCCGAGTCTCTCTAGCCTTGTCATGCAGTCCGTGACGTCCGACTCGGAAACGCCGAGCTTCGTTGACAACCACGACGTTCGACTCTGAGCGCCAGGAAGCTTGAGAAGCTGAAGAAGAGCAAAGTGTTTCCAGTCAGAGACTGCCTCGAAAAGGTCGGCATCGAGAGCGCGTCCCCGATGAATGGATGTCTTCTCGGACTTAAGACGAGAGAGCGCGAGAGAGCGGTCTTTTGAACTTCGTGAATGAAAGGCCTCCACGAGATTTAGAAAGCGGACTTGATCCTGCTCATTCAGGTGAAGCAGCGGAGTGAGTCTTACAGCGGAGGTTCTGGAGAGGCCTTTTTTCCCCGACAGCAGATCGGTTAAACGCCCGGAACTCATGCCTAAATCGCGAGATAGGGCCCTTAGCGAATAGCTTGGGTTACGGCGACGACGGTTTTCATATTCTCTCTCAATGTAGAATCGAAAATCTGCAGGGGCTTTCATGTGTGACGAATAAACACCTGAAGCCATGAGGGGTCAAGCCCCCCATTTTGTGACTAGAGGCGGCGTTCTTCTTTGATGAACCGCACAACGCTCATGAGAAAATGGGGGAAGGCTCGAATTCGATCAGTGGGATGCCGACGGAAGAGTTCGAAGGCCTGCCTGAACATCTGCGTTTGAAGTGGAGTGTAAGGAAACCACCACGGTGATTTGAAAACGAAGAGTCGCGACTTAGGTCGATGAATATGTCGGGTGTTTACGAATTCGCGGAAGCCTTCCGCGGAGTGCGTTCGACCGAAGCCGCTGTCTTTTACACCGCCCCAAGGGGTTTCGCCGAGCCCGGCCGTGTAGACGACTTCGTTTATGGTCACTGTTCCGACTTCAAGCTGTTTAGCGACGCTTTCGCCCATTTTTAGATCACGGGTGATGACGCTCGCGAGGAGACCGTAGTTACTTTTGTTCGCTTTTTCGATGGCCTCGGCGACTGAGCGAAAAGTCGTGATGGCGACCACGGGACCAAACGTCTCTTCATTATAGATGTCGAGCGTTTCGATGTTTGAACCAGTGACGATCGTTGGTTGCAAGAAGCGACGATCGGCGGAGAAGTCTCCACCCAGCACGAATTCGGCACCCTTGTCGCGCGCCTGGGTGAGCTGTTGCTGATAGAGATCTTTTTGCCCGTCGAATGTAATGGCGCCGAGATCGTTGTTTCCGGCGGCGGAGTTACCTTGCCGGAGCTTGAGGGCTTTCAGCTTGAGAAGCTCGGTAAAGGGTTTTGCGATGGATTCGTGAACCAGTATTCGTTCGACCGACGCACACACTTGTCCCGAGTTGCTGAAGCCACCCCAGAGGGCTGCGCTGGTGGCGAAATCGAGATCAGCGTCAGGCAGGACGATCATCGGATCTTTTCCACCGAGCTCGAGGTTCACGGGAATCAGATGTCGCGCAGCCGCGGCCATGACTTTCTTTCCGGTAGACACACTTCCGGTGAAGAAGATCTTGTTCGGTTTCTGTTCGATCATGGCGGCGCCGAGTGTTCCGTCGCCGATGATGGTTTGAACAAGATGTTTTGGAAAGCCGGCGTCGTCGAAGAGCTGTTGAATTTTCAGACCGACGAGCGGAGTGACTTCGCTTGGTTTGAAAATGACGGCATTGCCTGAAGCGGTGGCCATGGAGATCGTGGCGAACGGAAGAAGGAACGGATAGTTCCACGGGGAAATAACACCCACGGTCCCGACGGGCCAGAAATTGAGAATGCTTGAGCGGTGCTTCATCCAGCTCATCGGGATGCGTTGATTTCGAAGAACCTTTGGAGCGGTCTTTGCGAAAAAGCCCAACATCATTACGCATGGAAGCAGTTCAGCCGTAATGGCTTCGAAGCGTGGCTTCCCGTTTTCGAGTGTGAGAGTTTCGGCAATCGAATCGACCTGGTTGATCAATGCCTCGCGAAGCTGAAGGAGCATCTGCGCTCTTCGCTTGAGCGGGAGAGAGGCCCAAAGGATCTGAGCGGACTTGGCCTGCTCGAAGATTTTCGGAAGATCCTCGGCCGGTGTGGCTGGGATCTCGCGCAGGGTTTCTCCGGTCGCTGGGTTGCGGGAAACGATAGTTTGCATTGAAGTTTAAGGGTACCTGGCGGGCGGGCAAACTGTCCAGTGACGGGCCTTATGGTAAGATAGGCAAATGAGTTCACTTCAGCTCACCGCGAATTCTAAGCAGGTTCTCGAGGCGCGTTACTTACTTAGAGACGAAGCAGACCGTTTGATCGAGTCGCCGGACGAGCTTTTTCAACGTGTTGCGAACGCTGTCGCCACGGCAGACGGTAAAGCGGCCGGAAAATGGGCGCCAAAATATTTACGGTTAATGCGGGAGCTTCGGTTCCTTCCGAATAGTCCGACGTTAATGAACGCGGGTAAGAAGGGCGGCCAGCTTTCGGCCTGTTTCGTTTTGCCAGTTGAGGATTCGCTCGATCAGATTTTCGATACTTTGAAGAATGCCGCGATGATTCACCAGTCCGGTGGTGGGACCGGGTTTGCTTTTTCGCGTGTTCGGGCCAAGGGCAGTCGGGTGAAGTCGAGCCATGGAATCGCATCGGGACCGATCTCTTTCATGAAGATCTACGACACAGCGACGGAGACGATTAAGCAGGGCGGAACCCGCCGTGGTGCGAACATGGGTGTTTTGCGAATCGATCACCCGGATGTGGTGGAGTTCATCGATTCGAAGCGAGATGGCCGTTCCATCATCAATTTTAATATTTCGGTCGGCGTGACGGATGAGTTCATGACCGCATTGAGATTAGGGACGCCTTTTTCTCTTCGTGATCCACAAACGGGTCATGTTGTGAGGCAGGTCCAGGCCCGCGAGTTGTTTGAGCGTCTTTGCCAGTCAGCGTGGGAATGTGGTGACCCCGGTGTTGTATTTTTGGATCGGATGAATCGATTCAATCCGACTCCGAAAGTCGGCGAGTTTGAGAGCACGAATCCTTGCGGTGAGCAGCCGCTTCTTCCTTATGAGTCCTGCAATTTGGGTTCGCTGAATCTAGGGCAGTATGTCGATGTGTCTCAGTCGCGCTTTAATTGGGCCGAGTTCTGCGAGGACATTCATGTCGCGGTTAGATTTTTAGACAATGTGATCGACGTGAATGAGTACCCGGTTTCGGAATCAGAGAAGATTACTCGTAGAAACCGAAAGATCGGTCTTGGCGTCATGGGTTGGGCCGACGCGCTTTTGAAGCTTGGTATTCCTTACGGTGCTGAAAGTGCTCGATCTCTAGGACAGCAGATTATGTCTGTTCTGGATCGTGAGGCAAAGACTGCGTCGATGGGACTTGCGACGGAGCGCGGACCTTTTCCAAATTGGAAAGGTTCAACCTGGGACAGGCTCGGCTATCAAGCGATGCGCAACGCGACGGTGAGTACGGTGGCGCCGACCGGAACAATCAGCATGATTGCCGGATGCTCGAGCGGAATTGAACCGATTTTCGCCGCAGTTTTCTTTCGGAATGTTTTGGATGGAGCACGTCTGATCGACATCCATCCGGTCGTGGCCGATTTGCTTCAGGCGAATGGCGTAGCGAAGAAGGATTGGGAAAAGGGCGTGTCAGATGCCGATCTGAACAAGTGGATTGGGCCGGCATGGAGCCCAGCTTCTCAAGTGAGTATTGAGGGTCATGTTCAGATGCAGGCCGTGTTTCAGCGCTTTTCGGACAGTGCCGTTTCAAAAACGATCAATCTTCCTCAGTCGGCCACGGTTGCCGACGTTCAGAAGGCCTACGTGCTTGCCTATGATCAGGGCTGCAAAGGAATTACGGTTTATCGTGACCAGAGCAGGTCAGCGCAGGTTCTTGAGGAGCCGCGACCAGAGCCTGGCGACAAGGACAGCTCAGACGGGGAAATCTGTCCGATCTGCTGATCGTTACGGAACCAGTTGATTCTATACTGGTTTTCAATATCAGGGTTTCACCCGAACTTTTTCCGGAGGGACATTTAGTCTCCTGAAAAGAGGGCTGTTCAATGACGAAGTCAGGTTTGTTTGTCTTGGTGATGGGACTAGTTTTGGGTGAGGCAAGCGCGCTCGCGGATGGTTGTAAGCTCTCCGTTTTTATCGATCGCGATAATGAGAAGTTCCTCGTGAAACGCGAAGCAGAGATCAGCGCGTTGCTCGCCGACGTGAAGGGTTTTGAACTGATCACCCACGCAGGGCAGGGTTCTCCGGATTTTGATTTGGCGATTACTACAGATCACGTGAACAACTGGTCGCCGTTTCTCGATGACGTAATGGTGTATGTCCGGAATTCGAAAGCGGAGCCAGCCTATGTTGCTCGTGCAAGACCATCACAGTTTTTTAGACGTCTGAATGAGTCGCAGGCCATGAAGCTGCTTCGTCGTATGCCTACCTGTGAGCAATTGAAAGCTCAGTAACGGCTAGGGACGCTGAAAGAGTCCGTCGACGTCTTCTATCGTCATTGTGAGCGGAGGAAGGAGCCGTCCCATACTGTCGCGCACGCCGTCGATTCTGCCCGAGATCAGAAAGCCCATGCCGGAGACGTATTTCGGATCGTCGAACTGTTTGAGCTTCTCTAAGTAATAGCGCCCAACGACAGCCGCATTTTCGATCAATCTCCCGGAGCCGATCCGCTTGAGGACTTGTGTGCCTTTGAGAATGCTATCGGGGTTGGCGAAATTAGTAAGCGTAATGGGTGAATCGAAGACCATGGTGCTGTGGTGGGCTGGCCGATCGACTGCGGCGACACCCGAAACTTGGAGCCCTTTTCCAAAGGTAACAAAGTCTGGCTCGAATCCTTCGTAGTGTTCATAGGCGAAGAATTTTCCTGTTCTTCCGCCGCCGGTAAGGATTTCGTCTGCAAAAATGGGAATATTGAGTTCGTCGCAGAGTGCGCGAAGCTTCATCAGGAATTCTCGCCGAAAGAGGAGTACGCCATTATTGGCCATAATCGGCTCGAGAAAGACGCCCCCGATACGACCGGGTGATTTTTTAACCTTGTCCCTGATTTTGGTGAGTGCTTCCAGTTCGGCTTTTTTGATCGCCTCTGTTTCTTGGGTTCCTTCCTGGTGCTTCATCATGGGTGAAGGGAGTCGGTAGGAGTCCATCGGGGTCCTGTCATAGCCGGAAAAATATCTCGAGAAGCGAGCGACTTTTCCTCGACCTCCGCCGTAGACATCGGAAAAGAAGAGGATTTCAGGGTCTATCGTTTTTTCTCCGGTCCTTCTTCTGATGTTCTCGGCTGCGAGATCATAGAGGAGATTATTGGCGTCAGTTCCGGTTTGAGTGAATGCGATGGGATGAGTTCCCGTGGGAGCTACTTTTGACCAGGCTAGATTAAATTGTTCGAGGAGGTGAAAGCGTTCCTCGCCCGAAGCATAGGAGCCAGAAATAATTCCGGATTGACGACTGAGTAGCGCTCTGTCGTGAAGGTACTTTGGATCGTTGAAGGTGGCGTCTTCGTCAGGAAGGAGTTTCCAGCCCCAGGCCCGGTGCTGGTCGCGGAGATCGTTTTTTACGGGCGAAAGGACCGCCTGATGGATTCCGGCCAAGCGCGTTCCAGCGAGTGTTGCGAATGCTTCTGGGCCGATCCGGGATTTCAATTCTTCAAGAATCGTCGCGAGCAATGTCTTGTCGGTGATGTCTTCGGTCTTTGGGGCCATCGCGGTTTTTCGAAGATCGGAGACGACTTCGGACGCGAGCATCTTCGGATTTCCGCCGCCGAGTAAGTAGATAGCGGCGTCGATGAGAAGTTCCGGGTCAGTTTCGGTGGTTCCGTCCCGAAGGGACTTATTGCAACTTGGGCGTTTCTTTACCGGGGTTCCAGCCCCGAGGGCTTCGGATGGATAGAGCCCGGAGCCCGGTATCAGGCTCGATGCGAGGATTAGAAGAAATAGGCTGGTGACGCGTTTCACTTTAGATCTATCGGTAAGTCTTAGGGCAGCCTGAAACTTTGGGTTTCGTTGCTGCGCGTTAAGGGTTCGTTGACGCGGGTGTTCTCGGCATGGTACCCGCGGGGAGCCATGAAATTCGATGTTGTTGTGATCGGCGGCGGACACGCTGGCTGCGAAGCCGCTTCTGCTGCTGCCAAAATGGGATGTAAAACCGCTCTTTTCAGTATGAATCCCGAGCGAATCGGTTTTATGTCCTGTAATCCGGCCATGGGCGGGCTTGCAAAAGGTCAATTGATTAAAGAAATCGATGCCTTAGGCGGTGTTATGGGAATTAACACCGATAAAACAGCCATTCAATATCGGCGTTTGAACTCGAGCAAGGGCCCAGCGGTTCGTTCCTCGCGCGCTCAATGCGACAAGGACCTTTACGCGAAGAGCATGCAGGCCTATTTGGCCGAATTGCCGAATCTTCAGATCGTCCCGCTCGAGGCTATAGAACTCGTGACCGAGGGTTCTGAGATTCGCGGTGTCCGCGCCGCCGACGGAAGCGTGATCGAGTGCCGCTCGGTCGTGATTACTTCGGGAACGTTTTTACGTGCGGTCATGCACACAGGCTTTGAGCAGACCACAGGCGGACGCTTGGGTGATCAGGCCTCTGTGTCGCTCAGTGGTTCGATCGAACAGCTAGGGTTCAAACTGGGTCGTTTGAAGACGGGTACGCCGCCTCGGCTGCATCGTCGAAGTCTCGACTTCTCCAAAATGGAAGCGCAGCCAGGCGACGAAAAGCCGATTCCGTTTTCGTTCTATTTCAAGGGCGATCGGTTCCCGATTCAGCCACAGGTTTCTTGCCACATCACTTACACGAACGAAGCGACCCACGAGATTATCGAACAGAACTTCGATCGTTCGCCGATGTTTACGGGTGTGATCAAAGGGACAGGCCCGCGCTATTGCCCGTCGCTTGAAGATAAAGTGAAGCGTTTCCGTGAGAAAGATCGTCACCAGATCTTTGTCGAGCCAGAGGGTCTGAATACGGACGAAATGTACATCAACGGCATTTCGACGAGTCTTCCGCGCGATGTCCAAGAGCTCTTCGTTCATTCGATTGTTGGCCTCGAGAACGCTGAGTTCGTGAAGTACGGTTATGCCGTTGAATACGACTGTATCGACGCCCGCCGTTTGAAAGCGACTCTAGAGTCCAAGGATGTGGGCGGCCTATTCTTCGCCGGTCAGATCAACGGAACCTCGGGTTACGAAGAGGCCGGAGCCCAGGGTTTAATTGCCGGTATTAACGCCGCCCAGAAGGTTTTGGAGCGCGATCCATTCGTTTTGGGTCGTCACGACGGATACATCGGCGTCTTGATCGATGACCTGATCTTGAAGGGCGCCGACGAACCCTACCGAATGTTTACGTCGCGGGCAGAGTACCGCCTTCTGTTGCGCGAAGATAATGCGGATCTGCGCCTTTCAGAGATGGGTTATCGTCTCGGGCTGCTTTCTGAGGCGGATTTTCAGCTGTTTTCGAAGAAAAAAGAGTCCGTCGAGGGCACCCTGAAGTCTTTGAAGGAGTTCTATTTCTATCCGCGCCAGGAAACGAATGACGGACTTGCGGCTCGAGGCCTTGCGACGCTGAAGGACCGGACGTCCGCTGAAGTACTGTTACGCCGCCCGGAGATATCTTGGGCAGAGCTTTGTGCCCTGGGTTACCCGGGCACCGAGGCGAGTGCCGAAGTCGCCGAGCAGGCCGAGATCCAAGTGAAGTACGAGGGGTACATCCGTCGCGACATGGAAGTTCTCGAGGGCGTTCGGAAGAACGAGGAGCTAAGAATCCCGCCAGCGCTCGATTTTGACCGAGTGCCGGGCCTATCTATCGAGATTCGGGGTCGCTTGGGTAGTGTTCGCCCAGAAACGATCGGCCAAGCCAGCCGCCTGGCTGGTGTGACGCCCGCCGCAGTCGCAACACTAATGATTTTCCTTAAAATGAACCCGAGCGGGTCGTTTCAGCCAGGAGCCCGGGTATGAGTGCGGATAGCCAACAGTTTCAGGAACGACTATCCAAGTCGTTTGACTTCGATATGGCGACTATTCAGAAGGTCGATCGTTTTCGTGAAATCCTTCTTGATGAGAACAGCCGGCAGAACATGACGCGTATTACGGCGGCGGAAGAGTTCGTTGATGGCCACGTCGTGGATTGTGTTGAACTCCTAAAGAGCGGCCTTCTTCAGTATCCCGCGATGGATGTTGGATCTGGAGGCGGTGTTCCGGGGCTTCTTTGTGCGCTCATTGAGCCGAAGGAGTGGGTGCTCACGGATAGCGAGCGTTCAAAGGCAGAGTTTTTGAGTAAGACGATCCTCGAAATGGGGCTTTCTGGAATATCGGTTGCGCCTGAGCGCGCAGAAGATGTTTTAAAGCGCCAGTCGGTTGGTTCAGTCGTGGCCCGTGCGGTTGGAAAGATCGATAAGATCTATACTTGGATTGAGAAATGTTCCACGTGGAACAACATCGTTCTTCTGAAGGGCCCGGGCTGGGAAGAAGAATGGGACGACTTCCTTCACACGAGACATCGGGACAAACTCAGGATTACCGGTGAACACCGGTATGTCGTCGGTCCCGAATCCAAGAAACGGGTTATCGTACGCTTGGTCCGAACCTGATTGTTCCACGTGGAACAATGTTCCACGTCGAAAACGCCAAACCATTGACGTCCGAGGGCTTGTTTGAAAGAAAACAAAGCCGCTCGTAGATTTTTACTTGGCGTGAGTACTTAAACCCGGTTAGCCTGAGTAGGAGGAAAGCGAGTAGCCGTCTCGATTCCACTCCACACAAACGAGACGGGTAACGCAGGCCAGAAAATCATCGGAACCGCGAGAGACGATGATTTTCAACAAGGCCTCTAAGTTTCCTCAATAGTTTTAGTCAGTTATATGAGTATTTCGATTGATTTTTAAATGGTTACCCACACCAACCACGATCGTAGTCGACTGTAAAACCACACACGGGGGCTCCTTCTTCCAGTTATTAACGGAACAAGGTTGCCCCCGAAGTGTTTTCCGGTGATAAGCGTCACCCGATCAAACAGGTGTAAGGAGTAATGGGGTTTATGGGGAAGGTCATTGCTTTAACGAACCAAAAAGGCGGAGTGGGAAAGACCACCACAACCGTAAACCTGGCTGCATCACTCGCAGTCGCCGAAAAACGCGTTCTTGTTTTGGATTTTGATCCGCAAGGAAATGCGACTTCGGCACTTGGCATCGACCGCGCGTCGATCAATCCAAACAAAACCGTTTATCAGGCACTCATCGGTGAGTGCCCAATGTCGGAAGTTATTCGCACGACTGAACTCGAATGTCTTTTCGTTGCTCCGGCAACGAGCGATCTTGCAGGCGCCGAGATCGAGCTTGTCGGTTCATTTGCTCGCGAGAGTAAATTGAAACTCGCACTCGCTGAAATTCGGAATCAGTACGACTTCATCTTGATCGACTGCCCGCCGTCTCTCGGCTTGCTAACGGTCAACGCTCTGAATGCTGCCGACAGCTTCCTCGTTCCATTGCAGTGTGAGTACTTTGCCCTCGAAGGCTTGACTCAGCTTCTGCACACGATTTCTCTGATTCGCCAAAGCTTGAATCCGTCAATTCAGGAAGAGGGAATTGTTCTTACGATGTTCGACGGCCGAAACAATCTCGCCAACGAAGTCGTCAAAGAAGTTCGCACTCACTTTGGCGGAAAAGTTTTTGATACCGTCGTTCCACGCAACGTTCGCTTGAGTGAATGCTCGAGCTACGGCAAGCCGGTATTGTTGTACGACATCGATTCGAAGGGCTGTCTCGCTTATCTCAATTTGGCGAAGGAAGTTCTCTCGCGCAATCAACCGAAAATCGTTCCGCCGCCGTTCCAGCTGACCCCTCCGGGCCCGCTGTCTGCGGTAGCGAACCAGATTAACGGTCGGATCTGATTTAAGGGGAAGGCAGTTCAGAAAATGGCTCTTGGACGCGGTTTAGGTTCATTGTTGTCGGGCGCGGGTGTGAATCCGCCTCCATCTCCTCCGGGTGTTTCGAATCCAGTCGATGCGGTTGCGGCGGCTTCGGCCGAGATGCCGAACCGGGATCGCCATCCGGGTATCAGTATCGCGAGCGTCGACGAGATCGTCGCGAACGAATACCAGCCCCGTCGTGATTTCGACGACCATGCTCTCGAAGAGCTTGCCCAGTCGATCCGCTCGAATGGGATCATTCAGCCTCTGGTTGTGCGTAAGGGCCCGCAAGGCTACATGCTCATCGCCGGCGAACGCCGCCTTCGTGCCGCGAAACTCGCGGGCCTGAAACAAGTCCCCATCGTGATCCGTAAGTCGACTGATCGCGAAGCACTCGAACTCGCACTGATTGAAAATATTCAGCGCCAGAACCTGAACTGCATCGATGAGGCATTGGCCTATTTTCAGTTGCTTCAGGACTTTTCACTGACCCAAGAAGAAGTCGCTCTCCGCGTTGGTAAAGACCGCGCAACGGTTGCGAACTACCTTCGTCTGCTTCGCCTTCCAGAAGCGATCATTGATGATTTGAAAAGACAGATTCTTTCATTCGGTCACGGCAAGGCGCTCTTATCCGTCGATGATAACGACGTTCGGCTTCGCGCTCGAAAAGAAGTCGTCGAAAAGAAACTCAGCGTTCGCGATACGGAAGCGTTGATCGATCAGCTGAAAAAAGGATCATCGATGCAAGCCGCGGCCGCAGGCGCCGCCGCGGGGTCGTCCGGCGCACTTTCACCGCTTAAAGCCAGACTAAACAACATTGCTCAGGATTTAACTCGTCTCTGGTCCGCCAGGATCGAGATCAAGGGTTCTGAGAAGCGCGGCAAGATCGTGCTGCATTACTCTTCGCGCCAGGAGCTTGATCGGATGCTCGGAGCCATGCAGAATGATAAAACATGGCCGGTAAACTGAATCTTAAAGTACCCGTTACCCACTTCGCCGTTACTGGCGTTCTCGATCAAGGCTGCGAGTTTGAAGGCAAGCTTTGCTTTCAAGGGACGGTCCGCATCAGCGGAATGTTCCGCGGGGAGATCTACACTCCGGACACACTGATCATCGGGGAGGGTGCGCGCATCCAAGCCCAGATCGAAGCGGGCACCGTGATTATTAGTGGCGAGTTCAGCGGCAGTGTCAGGGCGCGTCATCGCGTCGAGATCCACCAGCCCGCAATCTTCCGGGGTGACATCCTCACTCCGAGTCTTCGAGTTGAAGAGGGAGTCATTTTCGAAGGAAGCAGCAAGATGGTGAATGCCGCTTCCGAACCGACTCAATCGTTCTTCACTTCGAGTCCAACTAGCGGATCATAAACGAATCCACCCTTGACCGTTTCCTCGGGCGCATGTTAGCCCCTCACTGTTCAAAACAGTTAGGGAGCTCTCGTGGAAGCCATTTTGCTACAGCTTGGCCTGGACCGGTCGTTTTTCGCATTGTTCGGCGTTTTTGCCGTTCTTTTCGTCGTTATTTCGAACGTCTACTTCAAACCGTTTTTGAAACTGTTTGAGTATCGCGATCGCCGTACCGTTCAAGACCGTGAAGCGGCCGAAAAACTCATGGCTCATGCTGACGCTAAGTTCGAAGACTATCGCAAGCGCCTTTCAGAAGAGCGCGCGGCCGCACTCAAGTCTTTTGAAATGGTGATGTCTGAGGCTAAGAAGGAAGAAGCCGCCATCATTTCTAACGCCCGTGGCGAAGCGAAAAAAATTACGCAAGACGCCGCGGACTCCGTTTCGAAACAACGTGAGCAGCTAGGAAAGCAGTTGCAGGCAGATGTAGAGAACCTCGCAAAGTCGATTTCCGAAACTCTCCTGGCTCGTAAATAAAGAGATCGAAAATGCATCATTTTCCTTGGCCATCACTTTTTAACTTTCTCTGCCTTGTTGCCGGCCTCGTTTATTTCATGCGCGAGCCGCTTAAGGCGTTTGTCAAAACCCGCCACGAAACACTTCGTGATGAGGTCGCTCGCGTTGAGCGCCAGCTGAAAGACTCACAAGTTCGTTTCGACGAATTCTCGGCAAAGCTCAAAGCAATCGATGCCGAAATTCAGGCCCTGCATGAGCAGATGCGCCAAGACGCAGACTCGACAAAAGTCCGCGTTGTCAGCGAGGCAAAGCGCCTTTCCACGCAGATCATTACCGACGCTCGTGCATCGGCCGAAGGCCTCTACTCAGAGCTTCGTGGCCAGCTCAGAACCGAGCTCGCGGATCGCGTTGTAGCGCGTGCCGAAGAAGTTCTTCGCGAACGCCTGACCGGCGACGACCGCGTGCGTTTCCGTTATGAATTTTCTCAGCAGCTCGGAGGCGCGCGATGAGCGTCACTAAGTCTTACGCAAAAGCCCTGTTCGAAGTGGCTCAGGCCGCGGAAGTGAGCGCCTCGGACCTCGACCAAATCGACTCCCAGATGGGCGAGCTCGAGAACGTCTTCGTACAATCGAAAGAGGCCCGTATTGGTCTCTTGTCGCCCGTTGTTTCGATCAAAGAGAAAACGAAAGCTTTGGAGATGATCGCTGCGAAAGCGGGATTCAATAAGCTCCTGACCCAGTTCCTCGTTCTTCTTGCTAAGAAAGGTCGCCTCAGCCTCCTGGGTGATATTCGCGCGGATTTCAAAACCGCACGTCTTGATGCTGAAGGGGGCATGCTTGGAACCCTCGTTTCTGCTGACCCGCTCAGTGCAGCAGACGTCGATGGACTCGCTAAAGCATTTACGCAGAAACTTGGAAAGCACGTGGCTTTCGAAGTTTCGACCGATCCGGCGTTGTTGGCCGGAACCAAAGTTACCGTGAACGGTGTGACCTATGATGGTTCGCTGCGTGCGCAGTTGAATCGTGTACGGACGCGCCTCGTTCAGGGCCAAACCATTTCCCACTGATTTTTCTATAGAGATTTTGGAGATTAGCTATGCAGATTCGCCCAGAAGAAATCACACAGATCCTAAAAACCCAGCTCGCTGACTTCGATAAAAAACTCGACATCTCCGAGACCGGAACCGTAGTCGCAGTCGGCGACGGCGTTGCAAAAATTTACGGCCTCGAAAAAGCCATGGCTGGTGAACTTGTTGACTTCGGTCAGGGCGTTTCCGGAATGGTTCTCAACCTTGAGGAAGAAAGCGTCGGCGTTGCCATTCTCGGTGACGACACGAAGGTTTCCGAAGGCACCACCGTCAAGCGCACGGGAAAAATCGTTCAGGTTCCAGTCGGCGAAGAACTTCTCGGCCGCGTCGTGAACGCACTGGGTATTCCGATCGACGGCAAAGGCGACCTGAATGCAAAGAGCTTCCGCAAGGTGGAAATCAAAGCTCCAGGCATCGTGGCCCGCCAGTCAGTTAAAGAGCCTCTTCAAACGGGTATCAAAGCAATCGACGGCATGATTCCAATCGGCCGCGGACAGCGCGAGCTGATCATCGGCGATCGCCAGACCGGTAAGACCGCAGTCGCGCTCGACACGATCATCAATCAAAAAGGCCGCGGCGTCGTCTGCATCTACGTCGCTATCGGACAGAAACAGTCGACCGTTGCTCAGGTTGTGGACAAGCTCCGCCAGTACGGCGCCCTTGATCACACCATCATTGTTTCGGCTACTGCTTCGGACCCAGCTCCGCTTCAGTTCTTGTCGGCTTACACCGGCGTAACGATGGGCGAGTATTTCCGCGACAGCGGCAAGCACGCCCTCATCGTATACGATGACTTGACGAAACAGGCTCAGGCTTATCGTCAGCTCTCGCTTTTGCTCCGCCGTCCTCCAGGTCGCGAAGCTTACCCTGGCGACGTTTTCTATCTCCACTCTCGTTTGCTCGAGCGTGCGGCTAAGCTCTCGGACGCTCTCGGCGGCGGATCGTTGACCGCGCTTCCAATCATTGAAACTCAGGCCGGCGACATCTCGGCGTACATTCCTACGAACGTGATTTCGATCACCGACGGACAGATCTTCCTCGAAACTGACTTGTTCTACTCGGGCGTTCGTCCCGCTGTTAACGTCGGTAGCTCGGTTTCTCGCGTCGGCGGTTCGGCTCAGATTAAAGCCATGCGCCAGGTTGCAGGCACCCTTCGTCTTGAGCTCGCGCAGTACCGCGAAAAGGCGGCCTTCGCTCAGTTTGGTTCCGATCTCGACCCAGCGACTCAAAAGCAGCTGGCTCGTGGTCAGCGCCTCACCGAGATCTTGAAACAAGGTCAGTACGAGCCGATGGCCGTTGAGAAGCAGGTTCTGGTCATTTATGCCGGAACTCACGGCTATCTCGACAAACATGCTCTGAACAAAATCAAAGCTTACGAAGAGCAGCTCTTCATCTGGATTGAGAAGAAGCACCCGGCAGTTCTCTCGACGATTGTTTCGAGCGGTAAAATCGATGATTCGCTCAAACCGAAAGTCGATGCTGCGCTTAAAGAATTCAACGACGTCTTCTCGGCGTAATAGCTAGAAGCAAGGTGATTCATGCCTAGCATCAAGGACCTAAAAAAACGCATCGGCAGCACGAAGAACACGCAGCAAACCACCCGCGCCATGAAGATGGTGTCGGCGGCCAAGCTTCGTCGTGCTCAAGAGGCGATTCTCGCTCAGCGGCCGTACGCGCGCCGAATTGGCGAGTTGATCAGAACATTGATGGCGATGCCTGATTTGAACGTGAAGTCGGAGCTTTTGAGCCGCGACGCGACGTTTGATTCGGAAAAGAAGAAGAAACTGCTTTTTGTCGTGGTCACCTCGGATCGCGGACTTTGCGCAGGCTTCAACAGCAACATCATCAAAGGCACCCAACGTTGGATGATGGCGAATGCAGCTGATTACGAATCAGTCACGGTTTCGTTCGTCGGTCGTCGCGGTCATGACTTCTTCAAAACGAAGGGCATGAAAGTCGGCAAGTATTACGCCGAACTCGGCGGCAAGGTGACCTTCGAAAAAGGGCGCGCGCTCGCAAAAGATCTGACGGACTCTTACCTTTCTGGTGAGTTCGACGAGATCAAAGTGATCTACAACGAGTTCAAAAACGCGATCAGCCAGGTTGTTCAGGTTGAAACGTTTCTTCCGCTGGAAGAAGCATTCCAGAACGACGGATCTCGCGATCCGATGTCAGAAGCAGACGCAGGCTTGCTGATCGTGAAACCAGACGCAGTGACGGTCTTTATGGACCTTCTGCAGAAGCACCTTCCTTCGCAGGCATTCCGTATTCTTCTGGAATCCCAGGCGTCCGAGCACGGTGCTCGTATGTCGGCCATGGAGAGTGCGACGAAGAACGCAGGCGAGATGATTCGCAAACTGACGCTGCAGTACAATAAACAGCGTCAGGCAAGCATCACCAAAGAATTGTTGGAAATTATCTCTGGCAGCGAATCCCAAAAGGGCTAAGCGGCCGGAACCGGTTTAGATTTAAGTCAGTTACGAGTAGGAGATTAGAAACATGTCAGCATCAGCTAAGTCTGAGAACATCGGACGAATCAAACAAGTCATTGGACCCGTCGTCGACGTCGAGTTCCCGTCGGGAAAACTCCCATCCATTCTTCACGCGATCCGCGTTTCTAACGAAACGATCGGTCCAGAGAAATGGAACCTGGTTCTTGAAGTGGCTCAGCACCTCGGTGAAAACACCGTTCGTACGATCGCCATGGATAGCACCGACGGTTTGATGCGCGGACTTCCAGCAATGGACACCGGCGCTCAGATTCAGGTTCCAGTCGGTCGTGAGACCCTCGGCCGCATTCTAAACGTTGTCGGTGAGCCGGTTGATGAAATGGGCCCAGTCGGACATAAGAAAACTTATCCGATTCATCGCGCAGCTCCGGCGTTCAAAGATCAGTCGACTACGGTTCAGCCGTTCTTTACCGGCATTAAAGTCGTCGACCTTCTCGCTCCCTACGCCCGCGGCGGTAAAATCGGTCTGTTCGGTGGCGCCGGCGTCGGCAAAACCGTTCTGATCATGGAACTGATTAACAACATCGCGACCCAGTTCGGTGGCTTCTCCGTATTCGCCGGTGTCGGCGAGCGTACTCGTGAAGGTAACGATCTCTGGATGGAGATGAAAGAATCCGGCGTTCTTAAGAAGACCGCTCTCGTTTACGGACAGATGAACGAACCACCAGGCGCCCGCGCTCGCGTCGCTTTGTCGGCTCTTTCGATCGCAGAATACTTCCGCGATGAAGAGAACCAGGACGTTCTGCTTTTCGTCGACAACATCTTCCGCTTCACGCAGGCAGGTTCCGAAGTGTCCGCACTTCTCGGCCGTATTCCTTCGGCCGTCGGTTATCAGCCAACTCTTGCTACCGAGATGGGCACTCTTCAGGAGCGCATCACCTCGACTAACAAAGGTTCGATTACGTCGATTCAGGCTATTTACGTTCCTGCCGACGATTACACCGATCCAGCTCCTGCGACGACCTTCGCCCACTTGGACGCCACGACCAACTTGTCGCGCGCGATTTCCGATCTCGGAATCTATCCAGCCGTGGATCCGTTGGCTTCGACTTCTCGCGTTCTCGACCCACGCATTGTCGGTGACGAGCATTACAACACTGCTCGCCGCGTTCAGACGATCCTTCAGCGTTATAAGGATCTTCAGGACATCATCGCAATTCTCGGGATGGACGAACTTTCGGAAGACGACAAAGTCCTCGTTGCTCGCGCTCGTAAGATCCAGCGCTTCCTTTCACAGCCGTTCTTTGTCGCCGAGCAGTTCACCGGTCTCAAAGGTCGCTTCGTGAAAATCGAAGACACCATCCGCGCTTTCACTGAAATCGCGGACGGTAAGCACGACAACCTTCCAGAACAGGCATTCTATCTCGTCGGTACGATCGAAGACGCGATGGAAAAAGCTAAGACGCTCGTCTAATTAGCAGGAGGTTCCGTGGCTGACGTTCTTAAGATAAATATCATCTCGCCGGAGCGCCGTTTGCTGCAGGGTGGGCGCGCCCAGTGGATTACGCTTCAGGGAACTGAAGGACAGGTTCAGGTGCTGCCCGGGCATGCCGCGTTTCTCGGATCTCTTCAAACAGGCCCATTCACCTATATGACCGATACGGGTCAGCAGGAGAGTGGCGTTATTTCGACGGGATTCTTCGAAGTGAAGAACGATGAAGTAACGGTTCTTGCCGAAACGATTGAGCTTAAGGGCGAGATCGACTTGAGCCGCGCACGAGCTGCCCAACAGAAAGCTGAACAAGCTCTTGTAGGCGCTGACCTTGATGAACATAAGTTCAATAAGTATCAGTTGAAGCTTCAACGCGCTTTGGTCCGTCAGCAAGTCGCTGGAAATCACTAAGACAGTAATAGAGAACCCCGGGCTCTGCGATCTGCAGGGCCCGGGGTTTTTTTTGTTCTGGGGTACACCGTCAGAGCTTTGACTAGTCATTCACTGCGGATAGGCATTTCTTGCCTCATCTCGCTTTATTTCGAAGCCCATAGTTGTCAGCTCGACTATTCGCGTTTACGCTGGTGAGGCTAGTTACTCTGACCCTGTGCTAAATCAATCCGCTGCAGTCATCACTACGACTTCGAAAGCGCTTTCAAGAACGGCCCTCGCTACGGCGGCGGTGCTCGTGGCTTCGTTGTATTTTGTCGGCAATACGGCCTCGATTTCACGTTTGAGTGATTGGGCGATGGGTCCGACAGTGAAGGTCGACACGAGTTCGATGAGCTGGTGGAAGAACGCGAAAATGGGTTGGGATGAAACCTCTGTTTCGATTCCTGCCGATACCTCTGTGTCTGCACTGGCACTCATTCCTGAGAATTCTGCGAAAGCAGCAGCCCGCGAGCCGTCAAATCCGATTGTCGCTAAGAAGACGTATCGCAAGACCGCCGCTCATGGTTCTCAGAGGCGCCTTGGCGCCATCTCGAGATCCGTTTCAATCGCAGCTTCTCATTCACCGCTGACCATGGATCGAGTGGTGGTTTCACAGGCACAAAAGCAGGCCATTTCACCGACTCTTCCAGTTCTCGACGCCTCCCAGGAGCGCGCCGAAATGCAGCGAGTGCGTTCGGCGCTTCGTCTACGTGTTCGTCTCGCATTCCTTGATGTGCGTGAAATTCCAACTGCAAATCTTGCTTCGCGAACCATTTCTGATGTGGTCGCTGTTGAAACTCCTGTTGCACAAGCACCGGTTAAAGCTTCAGTGCGCCGGTCTCATATCGCCTCGAGCGTGGTCGCATCGAAAACCCGAAGTCATCGCCATCAGTACACAATCAGGGGTCTTGCCAAATATCGGACCCTGAATCGCCCGAGTGCTACGGCCTCTGATGGCATTGTGAGTAGTCAGGCTAAGTCTGATAAGGCAGTTGCTTCCCAGCAGACGACTGATTATCCATCTCACGAAGGTGGAGCTGAGCGTTCGACAGAAGAGCCGCTTCCTTCCGGACAGATTACCATAAGCGGAGCCGGCCAG
>FSTL01000369.1_pt1 | contig 35800 bp, 32 predicted proteins | sample 1637241 | NCBI WGS metagenome assembly FSTL01 (sample SAMEA3914819, study PRJEB12502) | metagenome | biome: forest; material: soil | place: Canada | collected 2010-06-26 | depth 0.3 m | reverse complement strand
GCGCTTCATCTGGCGATCGACGGTGATCGATTGCGACTGAACGCCTGCGACCGAGCAAAGCACCAGAACGGCGCCGTCGAGAACGCGGAGCGAACGTTCAACTTCCACGGTGAAGTCGACGTGTCCAGGAGTGTCGATCAAGTTGATGTTGAAGCCTTTCCACTCGCAATAAGTGGCGGCAGACTGAATGGTAATGCCTTTTTCGCGCTCGAGGTCCATGGAGTCCATGGTGGCGCCGACGCCGTCTTTACCTTTCACTTCGTGAATAGCGTGAATTTTGTTCGTGTAGAAAAGGATGCGCTCGGAGAGCGTCGTTTTGCCCGAGTCAATGTGGGCTGAAATCCCGATGTTGCGAACTTTCTCAATGCCGACTGTAGGGCCTGCCATTACACGATTCTCCAATAACTTTAAGTTTGGCTCATTGCATACTAGACCCGGGCCAAACAAATCAACGGTCAAGTTAACGGGATTTGGTCGGAAATGCGTTTGAACCAAATCCGTCGGACATTGGTCGAATGGAAACACTGTGGCCGTCCGCCCGCCGCCGTCTGCAGTAACCCGACTATAGCCGTTGACTTAAGAAGCGAGCGTCACTAGCACTATAGGGAACAACCATTCATTCCTATCGAGGTACTTGTATGTTCAAGAAGATCATTACTGCTTTGGTTTGCGCCCTGGTTCTCAACGCCGTCGTTCCAGCTCCGAAAGCTGAAGCAGGCATGGCGATTATCGCCGTCGGAATCGCAACCAACGTTCAGGAAGGCACCCCAGCCGCTAACGTGTATGTCGGCCTTTTCGCGGGCGCATTGGCTGGCGCCGTGCTCTCCCAGTTCCTGATCGGCGGCTATGTGTCGCTCGCTTTCGGATTCCTCGACGCCCAGGGCAACCTGCCAGCTGACGTCTTGGCCACCGAGCTCAGCAAGCGCTACTCGTTCATCGATAGCCAGGAAAGCGTGTTCGACCTCGCGAACGCCATCCGCGCCAAATACGAAGTTACCCCACACGCAGACGGAAAAGCCGTGGTCAGCCTGACCGGCGCCGAAGTCCGCGAGATCCTCGCTCCAGTCGCTTTGACTGAAGCTCAGATCAGCCAGATCGCTGCAGACCTCGAGTAAGGTTTCGAAGCTCACAGAAGTTAAAAGCCTCGGGTGGCAACACCCGGGGCTTTTCCGCGTTCGGCGGAACGAGTTCCGCTGCGGAACCAAACTCAGTCTGCGGAACCGAGTCCCGTGTCAGTTCCGCTGCGGAACTGGGATTTAAGGGAACCAGCGTTTTGACAGGTTCCACCAGACAACCCCCACCGGGGTCGCGGGTGGGAACCAGTCAAAACGCTGGTTCCGCTGCGGAGCCGAGTCCCGTCCCTGGTTCCGCAGCGGAACTAAACTCAGTCTGCGGAACCGCACGACTTCACTAAGGCCCCCAACCCACTCCGACGATACGAAAGAGTGGCCCACTGGCTGATGAAAACCTCCCTCATCCTCGCGATATCGCTGATGACGCTTACCGCGTCTGACGCGCCGCGCAGCATGACTATCCGAAACCCAGCCGGGACAAGAACAGTTCACTCACTCGACGCCACGGCCGAAGACTCCCCTCAGCCCTCAGCCGTTCCCGGAGACGTGTCTTTTGAAATCGCCCGCCACGAGCTCGACCAGGAGGGAATGCTCAGCTGCGCTTACGCCGAAACCCTGCGCAGCCAGCTCGAACTGGTTTCCGAAGAAGATCTGCACACCGATTTCGAACAGAGGCTTGCGGCCGAAAAAGCTGAGTTCGAACGAAGCCAAGACCGCACGAATCACGATGGCGACAGTTCCTCTACCCGACAGAGCCGCAAGCTTCAGCGAGAGCTGATTCGTGATCTCGAAATCGTCGTCGGCACCCGCGGCGAACGAAACGCCATGAACCGCACTCTCGACGAACTCTGCACTGCCGGCCGTACCGGAGGCGGGGCCTTCGTTCGAACGACCGCCCTCGGCGCTCACGCAATTACCACTGTGGCATTCTTCCCTCTTCGAATTGTCGCGCGCTTTGGACTGGGCGTGATTACCGCGAAACCGGCCCTTCAGCCCTCACCACCCCTTTTCAAAAGTCTGATTCCAAACGCCCTTCTCTACCAAGGGCTTCGCCTCGCGGTTCTAGGTGGCGCTCCCGAGCTTCTCCCCATTTTCGCGATTCCGATGATCGATCTCTGGGCCAGCCGCAGCTGCGATCGAATCAATTCGAAGAATCCGCGAGAAGTGAAGTTCTGCGAAACCATGCGGTCGATCTCGAAGTTTTCAAACCAAGGGGCGGAAAACGCCGATCATGCGGGAATTGAATTCAGGCAATGGGCGCGGCGGAATCTGAGCCTAAGACCCCATGATCAAGCCAGTCAGCGTGTCTGCGGAATGGATGTGCGAAAACAGATGCTGATCGCGCAGAACACTCTGGCCGCTTTCCATTCAGACTTTCAAAAACGCTTTCCGAAAGTCGCCTTCACGGTTGAACCTCCAAAACTCGATGGATGCGTCGGTATTCGGGCGCGCTCGGATGAAAGTGACGCACTTCTCTCCGCCTCGCGCGAACTCGGTGGATGGATTCAAGGCATCACGCTCGCATGGGGAGAGCCCCCGGCCACGCCCGCTCCAGCTCCTTCGCCAACATCGCCCGACGTCTGTCGCAGCATCCAGGCGGCGAAAACGAACCCGGCTCTGCAGACCACGGCAGAGCGTATAGCCGACGTGATGGGGCTTTCTCTAGACCCCGCTCGCTACGGAAAAGCCGAGACGACGGAGATTGAAGTTCCCTTCGAAAATCGGGTCCGACTGAAGCAGGGGGGCCGACTCGCCCTGCGAAACGTCATCTTTCTGATTCGTCCGACGGACGAAGAACAGGCCGAATTCGATCGCCTCAAACCTGAGCTGAAGAAACTCGATCGCGAAATTCGCCGCGAATTTAAGCGGTATGGGTTGCTCTTCAAAGCGGACTCGTATTCCGAGTGCCGGCTGAAACAGGAAGAGCTTCAGTTCGACATCGCTCGCCTCAACTCCCTGAGCCAAACCAAGGCCGCCTACACAGTCGCTAAAGAGGTCAGCGAATTCAAATCGCTGAAGCAGGCCATTCACCGCGCCGATCGAAAGTACCTCGTGGGCGGGGCGCTTCACCTCAAATGGGAATTCGCGCCCTCGAACCATCTTCAAGAAGTCTATGACCAGCTTCATGCGGGCGATATCGGCAACGCGATCATCGTCACTCACGGCAAAATCAGCGGCAAACTCGTCGATTCAAACAGCGACGAGATCCCTTCTTCATTCTTCTCGTGGCTCTCGCCCTCGCTCATGTCGCTCAACTTCTACTCTTGCTACAGCCAGAAAATTCTCGATGCCTACGATCTGCGAAAAAAGCTCACGGCAGGCCCAAGCGCCCACGCCCTACGCTTCACACATCACGTCGGCCTCACCCCGCTGGTCAGAGACGAAGAGCTCGCACCCGAAATCGCCTTGAGTGCGTTTCTCACCCGGGTTGACGATACGCTTTCGCGAGCACTCGGGGGCAACCTCAGACTTGAAATGCTCGAAGGGCCGAAGCGCCCAGAGAACCGCCAAGGGGCCCTCTGTCATCTGGATCTCAGCGGCCTGAGCATCACCCGCGGTGGATTTGCTCTGATCCTCAATCAAACTTTTATCGGCCAGCTCTCCGCGGGGGCAAGCCGTTCTGGAGCGGGATCACACCTCGAATTCCCGTGCGAATGGGTTCAGGCGACCGGGAATACTCTGGTCATTCAGAACCAGAGCCTCACCGTGCTTTCATCCGCCGATCCGACCGGCTTTAGCGTTCAGCTCTCGACGCCGGCTGGGGCGGTTCTGTCGCCGAGCCACGTGAGTCACTTCACGCGAGGCGACGGCTCTTATCGCGGTTCGCGCGTGAATTTCTAAGCGTAAAACGCCTTGCTCACGCTCCATTCCTGACGGATAGTTTCGGGAGCAAACCCCCTATGAAAAAACTCTTCTGGATCGACCTCGAAATGACCGGCTTGGACGAGAAGAACGACCACATCCTTGAAGTGGCTGTCGTTATCACGGACCTTGACCTCAATCCCCTCGAACAACTGCATCACATCGTGTTTCAACCACCTGAAGTCGTGGCGGGCATGAACGACTGGTGCAAGAAGACCCATGGCGAAAGCGGCCTGACCGCTGCCATTCCGAATGGCACGCCACTCGCGAAGGTCGAAAAAGAAATGCTGAATCTGATTGAGCGTCACTACGCTTCGAATGACCGCGTTGTACTCTGCGGGAACTCGGTCGGAAACGACAAGCGCTTCATCGACGCCTACATGCCGACCGTCGCAAACAGACTGCACTACCGTCTCGTCGATGTCAGCTCGTTCAAAGAAATCTTTCGCGACAAGTACCGCCTCTATTTCAAAAAAGGCGGGGGACATCGCGCGGTGGATGACATCTTGGAATCGATCAATGAGCTGAAGTACTACCTGTCATTTCTTGATCCGGCCAAACTCGCCGCCGCTTCGAACCCAAACGGGGGCGCGAGCTAAGTGGCGACCAAGGCGGGGCCAAAGGCGTCAAAGTCAGGAAAGTCTGCAAAATCTGCGAAGTCTGCAAAAGAGCGTAAACGCCCCAGCTTTCCGTCGATCTACATCGAGCTGGCCAAAACCTTAGCCGAGCGTTCGACCTGCCATCGCCTTCAAGTGGGCACCGTCATCACCAGCACTGATTACCGAAAAGTTCTGGCTGTTGGTTACAACGGTAACGCGACCGGCCTTCCCAATCATTGCGACCGCGAAGAAGCGGGCAACTGCGGCTGCCTGCACTCGGAAGAAAATGCCGTGATCAACTGCGACTCGCCCCGCTCCGTGGAAAAAGTCGTCTTCGTCACACATTTGCCATGCGTTCAGTGCGCCAAGCGACTGATCAATCTGGGCAATGTGAAGAAGGTCTACTACTATCAGGAATACCGCATTCGCGACTCGATTGAAGTTTTGAAACACGTTGGAATCGAAGTCGAACACATCCCAAGAATCTAATGAGCCCCATGATCACCACGCGCCGTCTTTCGCTGACCCTGATTCTTCCAACGATGCTTTTCACCGCATTCGCTTGTTCAGGAAAGAATACTCGACCCCCTTCCGGACCGACCAATAGCGACTCCATCACAAGCTCTGCTCCTGATAGCCCGCGCCCCGGCGCCCTTCACCGCGAGACCGCCGCGACCCGCGCCAAGCAGATTCAGAAAATCTCCTATGCGCTGGACTTCAAACTCACGGCCGACACCGAAACGTTCACCGCCCGCGCCAAACTGAAATTTGTTTTCAAAGACAAAGGCGTAAAAAAGAACCCGGATCTTCTCATTGATTTCAGTGGCGCGAAAATCAAGGACCTCGAGCTCAACGGCAAACCGGTCGAGGTCACCGAGAAGCGCTACAACGGCGAACACATTCGCTTTCGTTCAAACGAGCTCGTTCAAGGTTCAAACGAACTCGAAGTTTCCTATGAAATGCCTTACGGCAAAACCGGGCACGGCCTGCTGAAATACATCGATCGGGTCGACAATCTTCCGTACCTGTACACGAATCTCGAGCCTTACCATGCTCACGAAGTTTTTCCGTGCTTTGACCAGCCCGATCTAAAGGGTTCGATTGAACTCAAAGTCGACGCTCCCGCCAGCTGGACCGTCATCGCAACCATGCGCGAGTCCGATGTCGACAAAAACGACGATCGCAAAGTCTGGAAATTTCCAGCGACTCCCGCGCTCAGCACTTACGTCTTCGCGCTCGCGGCGGGTCCGTACGCTGTTTGGAAAAACGGCGGCGACGTACCACTTCGCCTCTTCGCGCGTAAATCGATTGCCGACGATGTCGACTCTTCCGACTGGTTCGATATCACTCGTCGGGGTCTCGAGTTTTTCTCGACTCAGTTTGGTTCCAACTACCCGCTCGCCAAATACGATCAGGTCATCGTGCCCGAGCTGACTTCGAGCGGAATGGAAAACGCGGGCGCAGCGCTCTTCAACGAAAGCTTTGTCTTTCGCGGAAAGCCGACTGAGAACGAAAAAATCGAACGCGCGCAAACCATTCTTCACGAGCTGGCTCACGCCTGGTTCGGAAATCTCGTGACCATGCGCTGGTGGAACGGCCTCTGGCTCAAAGAGAGTTTCGCGACCTATATGGCGACCTGGGCCCTCGAACAAGCCACCCCATTCAAGGGCGCTTGGCAGGCATTTTTCGCTCGCTCAGAATGGCCAGCCTACGAAGAAGACCAGCTCTCGACTACTCACCCAGTCGACGTCTCGGTTCCTGATACGGATGCCGCCTACGCAAACTTCGACAGCATTACTTACGGTAAAGGCGCCGCGCTGATTCAACTGCTCGTTCGAACCGTCGGCGAAGATAACTTCAAAGAAGGATTACAGCGCTACTTCGACAAGTACGCTGGCCGAAACGCGACACTTTCGGATTTGATGAAAACCCTGGGTGAAGCTGCAGGCGAAGACCTGACGGACTGGCAGAAGTTCTGGTTCCTGACCTCGGGCGTGAACACGATGGAATTGGCCATGACGTGTATGCCGGAAGACGACGACGATGACGAGTCGACTCCTCCGCCAGCCGATGGTCCGATGGTCATCAAGAAACTTGTGATCAAACAGTCGAGCCCAGGGCCCAAGCCCCTGCTCCGCCCGCACCGTGGACAGCTCGCGCTTTTTCACGCAAGCCAGCGGAATCCGAAACTGCCGCTCAAGCTCGCAGACACTCTTGATGTCGAATTTTCGGGTGCTGAAACCGAAGTGACCGAAGCCGTCGGCATGGCTTGTCCGGATTTGATTTTCCCGAACTACAAAGACTTCGACTACATCAAGCTGAGCTTCGACGAAAAGAGCCTCGCGTTTTTGAAACAGGAAATTTCAAAGATCGAAGACCCGTTGACCCGTCACATGGCGTGGCGTTCGCTCTGGAATCAGATGGTCGACGGCAAGATGTCCGCAAAGGATTTTGCCGAACTCATCCTTCGGGAAGCGCCTCACGAGAAAAATCCGATTCTCCTTTCGGACATGCTTGAAATGCTGGTCAGCCAAGACCCGCACCAAGCGACTGCGGTTCGGTATCTTCCTGATTCCATTCGCGCCGAATTTGCCGAGCGAGTCGGGTCGTCGCTGAAAACCAGTTATCTTTCTGCTGGTCGCGGAAGCGACGCCCGCCGAATCTGGCTCGACGCCTATTTCGGTGCCGCGCACAGCCCTGCTGCCGGTACGTTCTTGAGAACCCTCATCGGTGCACCTGCACCGGGTGCGAAGAAGAGCCGTCGTGCCGCGCCCTCGACATTGGATCAAGAACAGCGCTGGGATGCGATTGAAACCTTGGCTCGAATTGGAACCGAAGGCGCCGACACCATCATCGCAGACGAGCTTGAAAGAGACGGAACCGACCGCGGTCGCCGTCGCTCGATTGCTGCCGAAGCCGCCATACCGGATGAAGCCAGCAAGAAGCGCTGGTTTGATCGAGTCGTTTCAGTCGAAACCGATAAGTACAGCTCGGGCCAGCTTCGCTCGGCGATGACTTCACTTCTGAGCTCGGACCCGAAACAAGCAAAGACATTATCAGATGCCTATTTTGAGCACCTGCCAAAGCTTGCTCACGATGCCGACGAAGAATACGCCGAGATCTTCGCGCAGTGGCTCTTTCCTTCGCTCTGCTCGTCAGAAATCGTCGATCGCACGACGCATTTCCTGGAAGAGCATTCTCATCTTCCAGCCGCTGTGCTCAAGACGATTAAGAACAATCGCGAAGAAGAAGAGCGCTGCGTTCGGGTGAGAGCGGCCGGGTAAGCCGCCGTTCCTTATCTTCTGACCAAAATTCTTTGAATTGCACCGCACCGGTAAGAACCGAAACATTTTGGTTCTTACCGCAATGGACACAATCAGCGCCTCAAATCCAGCAGCACCGGACAATGATCCGAGCCTCTGACTTCTGGCCGAATCACAGACGATTTCATCCGCTCGACAAACTCACGGTTCACGATGTGATAGTCCAAACGCCATCCAATGTTCTTTTCGCGCACGCCCGGACGATAACTCCACCAAGTGTAGTGGCCTGCACCTGGCTCGAAATGTCGGAACGCATCGACGTAGCCTGAGTTCAGGAAGCGCTCCATCCAGTCGCGTTCCTCAGGCAGGAAGCCCGCATTGGCTTCGTTTTGTTTTGGATTCCGCAAATCGATCGCGCGATGGGCAATATTGAGGTCGCCGCAGAGAACAACGTGGCGGCCGTCGGAACGGAGTTTTTCGAGATAGCGGTGCATGGCATCGCAGAACGCGAGCTTGTAGCCTAAGCGAGCATGGTCGCGCTGACTGTTAGGAAAGTAAGCACTGATCACGGCGAGATCACCGAACTCGGCAGTGAGAACACGGCCCTCAGTATCAAACTCGGGAACGCCCATTCCATGCACGACACGTGTCGGCTCAGCCTTGGAGTAGATCGCGGTGCCGCTATAGCCCGCCTTTTCGGCCGGGTTCCAGTAGGAGTGATAGCCGAGCGGATGCATCAGCTCTTCCGTCAGCTGAGCCGGAGTCGCTTTGATTTCCTGAAGGCAGACGACGTCGGCTGCTTCGTTTTCAAACCACTTTACGAATCCACCGCGCTCGGCGGCGCGGATACCGTTTACGTTCCAAGTAGCGATGCGCATGCCTGAGTTTTACGCCAAGACAGACCGAACGACCATAAAAACCAGTCAATTCACAGGTTGATTAAGCCAGTAAGAGATTCTTAACTCAGTATTTGTTAGAAATTAGCCGAGAATAATTAAGATATGACTACGCCCGCCGCTCCCCGACAAAAGACCATTCTATTGGTCGACGACGAAATCGAACTTTGCAATGCCCTTTCGGCCCAGCTTGAGAAGGCGGGTTACAAATGCTTTCACGCGCCCGATACCCGCTCGGCAAAAAGCCTATTTCTCGCCAAGAGCTTCGATCTCGTCGTCAGTGATATCCACATGCCGGCGTCCCCGACGAACGGAATCGAACTTCTCCACTTTGTCAGACGCCAGAAGAAGGATCTGCCTTTCATTCTGATCACCGGATTCACGGAGCTAGCAGAAGCCAAGGAGGCAAGCTCACTTGGAGCGACTGCCTTCCTTACCAAACCCTTTTCAGCAGAAGCCTTGATCGCCGAAATCAAGCGAGTGCTGAACGAGATAGAAGTCCTAAGCTCGCTTACTCCGGAAGCGATCGACTCGGATTTCGCCCGGCTCACCATAGCCGATTTCGTGTCGGGGACCCAAGTCAGATTTAGTATCTACGTGAAACTCAAACCCGGAAAATACGTGAAGATCGCGCACCAAGGCGAGGACTTGGACACGAACCGAATTGCCGTCCTCCGGGAAAAAGGGATTCAGCACCTTTACCTAACCCGTGCGGACTTCCGAAAATACCTGGGTTTCAACGTCTTTCTCACGAAGCAGGTGGGAGCGAAATCCCAAGTCGACCCAGCTAAGAAACTGGCCCTGATCAAACACACAGGCGAAATCCTCCTGGAACAGATTCGTGGAGATGACCTCGATCCGGCCGACTTTGACTTCGCCAAGGCCCTCGTGGAAACCACCGTCAGCGTCGTTACCGACACGAAAATGACCTTCGAACTATTGAACGTACTGAAGGACCACAAAGACTGGCTCTACTCGCATTCCGTAGCGGTATGTTTTTTCGCCTCGCTCATTGCACGTCAGGTCAAATGGGCGACCCCGACAACGCTTTCCCGGTTGGCGATCGCGGCCCTCTTTCATGATCTCGGAAAAAAGGAACTCGACCCCGCGATGCTCTCGCGGCCTCGTCACGAACTCACTCACGAGGAAATTCGTCTCCTGGAATCCCACCCGCAGAGAACCGTCGAGCTACTCTCGCGCGTACCGGATATGGCACCGGAAGTTCTTCAGGCCGTGGCCCAACATCATGAGACTTGCCACGGACGCGGCTATCCATCAGGCGTTCGTCGCGACAAGATCTTTCCGATGGCGCGCATCATTGCCGTGGCGGATGAGTTCTGCAAGCTCGCGCTTCCCTCCCCAGGATTCAAAGGGCTCCCGACCCAAGAAGCCCTTCAGCAACTCTTGATGCTTCATAAAGATGCGCTCGACCCGGACTTTTTAACTGGTTTGATTTCGCTCTTCAAGACGCCTGGCGTTCCGGGCTCAGTAGCCAAAAAGTCCTCGTGAGCTCCAAAACCCCTGACGCGATTTCCGAAAGAAGCGCACTTTCCATGTCGCGGATGGGCCTGATTCTCGTCGGTCTCCTCTATCCCGGATGGGGCTTATTTCTGAGGCTCACGGTACCGGAAGTATTTCGTGACGAGCCTATCCCAGGACGGATAGTGATCGGTGCAATCGCGGTCATTCTTTTTGGAGCAAGCTACCTGGTAAAACACGTAAAACTGGTCCGACTTTCCGCAATCACCATGCTTTACGCGGTTTGCCTGAATTATTTCCTGATTTTACACGAACATCATGAAAACGGACTCTATGTCGTCGGAGCGTTCATCACGGTCCTTGTTTGCGGAGCCATTTTTGAAAGCCGAAGAGCGCTCGCCGTATTTCTGATCTTCAACATGATCATGACCTTCTTCTCTCTTTCAGGAGCTCTTGATCAGGTCAGATACTTTCTACAAGGCGGAATGTTTACGATCGCAACGGTTTCTTACCTCACTTATGGGCGCCGACTCCGACTCCTTGAATCCTATCAGGAGGCCCTCCAAATCATCGAGGACCAGCAGAGACAATTGCTCTCAGCGTCGCGACTCTCCGCCTTAGGTGAAATGTCCGCTGGAATTGCTCACGAGATCAATAATCCGATGAACGTCATTTTGCTGAATGCCGGTCGAATTCGGGTCGAGACTCGCAGCCCCAAAGCCGACTTTCATGTGATTCGCGAAGCGGCCGAAAGAATTGAAAGCACCAGTAAGCGCATCGCGAAGATCGTCACGAGCCTGCGCACACTGAGCCACGGCGGTACATCAGAGAGGTTCGAACTCACCACTGCGGTTGAAGTAGTGGAAACTGCGATGGAACTCTGCGCTGAAAAGATCAAATCCTCAAATGTGGAAATAGACTGCACCCAGGTCGATTCGGAAATTATTTTCGAAGCCAAGCCGGTTCAAATCGGGCAGATTCTTACGAATCTGATCAATAACGCGGTCGATGCGGTCCTATCCGGTAGTCAAGAAAAGCCTTGGATACGCGTCGAAACTGAGCTCGAGTTTGACACGCTGAGGATCGCCGTTTCAGATAGCGGACCTCGTATTTTGCCAGAAGTCATGACCCGAATTTTCACACCATTTTTCACGACAAAAGCGCCAGGTAAAGGAAGCGGCCTCGGTCTTACGCTTTCGCGCACCTTCGCCGCTCAACATCACGGAAGCCTATTCTTTGACCCCAAGTCTGAGCACACACGGGTCGTTCTTGAGCTGCCTATTCAACAACCCGCCGTCTGAGGCGATACATCGAACTCATCGAACCCCCATTGTGTTCGGGCTGTCGTGATGAGAAACACTTCCCATGGCCCTGACCTATTCCCAGTTTCAGCCGACCCATTCCGTAGGCAGCTTTCACGCCCCGGACTTCCAGCTTCCCGGAGTCGACGGAAAAACCTATTCGCTAGCCAGTTTTAAAGAGGCCCGCGCCCTGCTGGTCATCTTCATGTGCAACCACTGCCCGTACGTCATCGCGGTCCAGGACCGCATCAATCAGCTGGCCATCGATTACGGCGCCAAGGGCGTCGCGGTTCTCGGCATCTGCTCGAACGACCCGGTCAAATACCCGGCCGATAATTTTGAAGCCATGAAAGCGCATGCGAGAGCCCAGGGCTACGTCTTTGCGTATGCCCAGGACATCACCCAAGAAGTGGCCAAGGCTTACGACGCTGTTTGTACGCCGGATCCTTACCTTTTTGAAAACCTGGCCCCGGGCAAAGGCTCCGATTTCTTGCTTCGCTACCATGGCCGCATCGACGACTCATGGAAGGACGTCACCGCGGTCACGCGTCGAGACCTGAGCCTGGCGATTGAAGCGGTCCTCGCGGGCAAACCGGTGAGCCCCGAACAACTCCCTGCCATGGGATGCTCCATTAAATGGCGAGCCTGAAAACGGAACAGGCATAGCGATGACGACTCAAGAACGCCTCCACGATCTCAAAACCGTTCATCACGATTTCAAAATCGTGAGCGAGCTTCTCAAAGACGGCTACCGTTTTGATGACGAAGACGGCGTGAAAGTTTTCGCGCAGCTCGATAAGGCCGTTGCGATGTTGAATGAGGAAATCAAACGCCTCACCACTGAGTGGAAGCCTTAGATCTGCCCGCCCAAAAGATCCAGCTGCTCCTTCACGCCGACAATCAAAAGAATATCAGCCGCAGCCAGAACATAGGCCGAATCCGGGTTGATCACACGACTCTCTCCGCGCTCGATTCCGACCACCAGCGCGCCAGCGTGATCACGAATCGCCGACTCACGAATCGACTTCCCGACGAGCGGCGAATTATCTGCCAGTCGAAATTGCCTGAGCTCGTAGCCGCCCAGATCACGGAAACGCTCACTTAACCCGGGTGGACGTTCAATCGCAGCACGTACTCGCTCGATCTGCTCGTCAGTTCCTAAAACGAGAAGCTCGTCTTTCGGCAAAACCATTTCGTCCGCCCGAGGCGCGACGAAAGTACGGAGGCCGCGCTGAATGGCAACGACGTTCAAGCCGTGTTTTGAACGAAGGCCCGATTCCGCGATCGTCCGTTTAACGAGATCACTGTTTGGATGCACCTTGATTCGAACCAAGTGCGCGTCCCAAGGTGCAAGGTTTCGAAGCACGTCGGTACGGCGACTCGACTTCGCGGTCGGCTCAAAAGTGATCAGGAACTGGCGTTCAATCCACCGATAATATGCATCGAGCTTGCGATAAAACAGGACGACAAATGCCACGCCGGAAACTGCGAGCACCATCACCACGGTACGAGCCGAGAAAAACTTCACGCTCAGGGCGCTCAGCCAAATCACGGCAACGATGCGAGAAAGCAGAAGTGTTCCGCCGCGAATGCGTCGCTCGCTTGCCGAGGCCAGACTGAAAGCGGAAAACACGCTGAGCATCGCCCAGAAAAACGGCGCCGCGACGACCAAAGACAAAAGCCAAGCAAAGACCGCCGGAAAGTCGAGCGGATGCCGCGAAAGATGAATCACGGCCGCGCGCTCGAGTGCCCACGGAAGCACCAACTCGGCACCTAACACGAAGACCACGCTCATCATGATTCCCGCCAGGAGCCAGCGGGTTCCGAGCGCGTAGAAGCGTTTTCTCTTAGCCGAGTCAGCGCGGCGATGCTGGGTCCACGCCACATAGCGCGCCATGAAATCGCGCATCGGCATCGGGATCTTCTTCTCAAGACCGACGGCGATGCGATGCGAATTTCGAATCAGGTAGGGAGTCGTGAACGTCGTGATCAACGAGACCGCGACGGCGATCGGATAGAGATGCGGGCTCGTCGCACCCATCGAAGTGCCTAGACCCGCAATGATGAATGAGAACTCGCCGATCTGGGCGACGCCAAACCCGACCTGAACTGAAGTGCGAAGCGTTTGCCCCGTCGTCATCGCGGCCAAAGTCACAGCGGTAGTTTTCACGATGAGCACGGTGGCCGAAATGGCCAGAATCGCGCCGATATGACCGGCAAGCATGCGTGGGTCGATCAACATTCCGACCGAGACGAAAAATACCGCGGCAAAAAGATCGCGAAGCGGCTCGAGCCGCTCTTGAATTCGCGTGACCTCTGAGCTTTCCGAAAGGATCGAGCCCATGATGAAGGCCCCCAGTGCGGCCGAATAGCCCAGGTGATCGGCAAACACGACCAGGGTCAGGCAGAGCCCCACCGAAACGATGGTGAGCATCTCTTCGCTACCCGATTTTCCAACGAGCCGCACGAAGCGTGGGACGAGGAAGTACCCCGAGAGGAACCACCCCCCGATGACAAGGACGAGCTGGCCTGCAGCAGCTAGAAGTGAAACCCCTGAAACGTCGCGCGCTACGGAAACAGTCGAGAGCCCAACCAAAATCAGAACGGCAAGCAAGTCTTCGACGATCAGGACTGCGAAAATCATTTCCGAGAAACGACGCGTTTTGAGTCCCATCTCGTCGAGCGCTTTGACAATGATGGTCGTAGAGGAAATCGAGATCATCGCGCCCAGAAAAACGGCGTCGATGGTCTTCCACCCCAAATAGCGGCCAAGGCTATAGCCTGCGAACGCCATGATCGGCACTTCAATGCCTGCGGTCAACGCAGCCGAAATCCCCACCTTCATCAGCTTGCGGAAACTGAACTCGAGTCCGAGCGAGAACATCAGAAAAATAACCCCGATGTCGGCCCAGATTCGGACACTCGGAAGGTCACTGACGAGCGGTGTTGCCCCACGAGAAGCCATGGGCCCCACGATGAGCCCAGCGATGATGTAGCCCAAAACCACGGGCTGCCGAATGCGCTGAAACAGAAGGGAAACCAGGCCTCCCATGGCCAAAATCAGCGCTAGATCTCGTATCAATGGGGGAAGGTGCACCCCCCTATTAAACCAGAGCGGCCGCCCGCTCGCCATAGCTAAGTACTTAACTCAATTATGTTTTCTCTTCATTCCATGATTTCAGTTTGCCAGCTCAAAAGCACATGTCATACTACTTTGGTCAGGTATTAATCGGGAAATAAGGGGAAATCAGATGATCGGGTCAAAACAGGTTCAAGCACTGGCAATTGGATTCATGGCAGCGTCGATCGGCCTTCTGGCCGCCGCGCCAATCGTCGAAGCAAGTTTTCTCTGCGGCAAAGGTTGCCAGCAGCGCCGCCAAAATGCGGTGTCTAACCAGATTGCGACCCAGAACTGCTGGGACGCCTCACAAGGCAAATTCGTCCAAATGAAGGTCTACCTCGGTGGTGGCTCGAAACGCGGCGACCGGCTCGTGAGCAAAGGCAAAGTCGCGCTCCCTCCGGGAACTATTCAGGCGAGCCAGTGCGCACAGCCAAACCAGTCACAGCTCCAGGCCGCAGGGTCTAATAACGGTGCAGCACCGTCAGGGCAAAATCCTTACTATCCGACCTATAGCAGCGGTAACAACTATCCGGGCTACAATCCCGGCTACTCGCGTTAATGGAATACCGCCGCCTCGGAAAGTCCGGTCTTAAAGTCAGCGCCCTTTCTTTTGGAAGCTGGGTCACGTTCGGAACTCAGGTCGATGAACGACTGAGCCGCGAACTGATGACCTTGGCCTACGATGCGGGCGTGAACTTTTTCGATAACGCCGAAGTCTATGAGCATGGTGTTTCTGAAACCCTCATGGGCCAGGCGCTCAAAAAGCTGGAGTGGCGTCGCGACTCGTATTGCGTCTCGAGCAAGGTCTATTGGGGCGGCGAAAAGCCGACCCAGATCGGACTCAGCCGCAAGCACGTATTCGACGCCTGCCACGCGGCCTTAAGGCGCCTTCAAGTCGAGTACCTCGACCTGTACTTCTGCCATCGCCCTGACCTTCATACCCCGATTGAAGAGACGGTCTGGGCAATGAACGACCTCATTCGCCAGGGCAAGGTTCTCTATTGGGGAACGTCCGAATGGAGCGCCCAGCAAATCACAGAAGCCTGGTTGGTCGCGCGCGAAAATCGCCTGATTGGACCCACCATGGAACAGCCCCAATACAACCTCTTTCACCGTGAGAAAGTCGAAGCAGAATTCCGCCCACTTTATGATCGCTTCGGACTCGGCACGACGATCTGGTCTCCCCTCGCTTCGGGACTTTTGACCGGTAAATATAACGACGGACTCCCGATCGACTCGAGGCTCAATCTTCCCGGGTATGAATGGCTCAAGCGGCGCTACCAGAGCGAAGAGGGCAAAACACAAATCGCGAAAACACGCGAGCTTTCGACGCTTGGACACGAGCTCGGAATGACGACAGGACAACTCGCCATTGGCTGGTGCCTGAAAAATCCAAACGTCAGCACAGTGATTCTTGGAGCTTCAAAAACCAAGCAGCTTGAAGAGAATCTCGCGACCATGAATCAGCTCTCACGCATCACTCCCGATGCCCTCGAGCGCATCGAAAAAATCGTCGGAAATCGTCCAGACGCGCCCGAAGATTTCAGTTAATCTAAACCCTGGGTAATTAACGCTCGCCCAGGGAAAAAGATTAAGCTAGGTTCCGAGTCAGCGACCTATGGAGACGAAACGGGACCCTAAAAACCCCGAGCAGGATCAGCTCGACCAAGAGCATGAGCTGCACGAACGAACCGTCCCTTCCCAGCCACTCACGGCGCGGGAAACGTCTTATATTGACTCACTGCTTGAGTCTTGGTCCTCGCTTTCGCTTTGGGACCGCCGCCAGGCCTTTAAAGAACTTTCCAGAACCGCGGCCGAAGAACTCTTCTTGAACCTCAAGGCCCACGACCAGGCCGAGCTCTTGGAAGAGGCTCCTTCCCTGGAAAAACGCTCTTGGATGCGCCTACTCGCACCTGACGATGCTGCCGACTTGGTTCAAGAACTTCCGCCGAGCCAGCGCGAAGACGCGCTTGGACTTTTGGATCACCAGTCTCGCCGCGAAGTTCTCGCACTGCTTGCTTACGCAGAAGACGCCGCCGGCGGTCTGATGAACTCGCGCTTTTCCCGCCTTCGTCCCGACATGGACGTAGATGAGGCGATTCGCTACCTGCGCGCGCAAGCCAAGAGCCAGGTCGAAACCATTTATTACGCCTACGTGATCGACACCGACCAGACCTTGCTCGGCGTGGTTTCGTTCCGCGATCTTTTCTCGGCAAGCCCGGAGAAAAAAGTTCGCGACATCATGCAACCCGACATCGTCCGAATTCCTGAGGACATGGACCAGGAGGACGTCTCAAGACTCTTCTCCAAGCACGACTTGCTATGCATTCCGGTCGTCGATCGCCATGGCCACATGAAGGGGATCGTCACCGTCGACGACATCGTTAACGTCGTTCAAGAAGAGGCGACCGAGGACATTCAAAAACTCGGGGGCGTGGAAGCGCTCGACGCACCTTATTTGAAAATCGGCATGCTCTCGATGATCCGCAAGCGCGGGGGCTGGCTTCTGATTCTGTTCATCAGCGAAATGTTCACCGCTTCGGCGATGGGCTACTACGAACATGAAATCGAACGCGCCATCGTTCTCGCACTCTTCATTCCATTGATTATCAGTAGCGGCGGTAACTCGGGTTCGCAGGCATCCACGCTGATTATTCGCGCCATGGCTCTCGGCGAAGTGAAGCTCAAAGACTGGTGGCGTGTTCTGCTCCGCGAACTCGGAAGCGGTCTCGCGCTCGGCGCGCTTCTTGGAGTCGTCGGCCTTTGCCGAATTCTGCTCTGGCCAGCACGCGAGCAGCTTTACGGCCCACACTATCATTTGGTTGCGGTGGCCGTCTCGCTCAGTCTCGTTGGAATCGTTCTCTGGGGAAGCGTCGCCGGATCCATGCTCCCTTTCGTTCTCCGCAAAGTCGGTTTCGACCCAGCCAGCGCATCGGCACCGTTCGTCGCTACGCTCGTCGACGTGACCGGCCTGGTGATTTACTTTACAGTCGCTAGCTTCGTCCTTCACGGCACCCTCCTCTAATTCTGGATTCCGTTGGACCTATCGGGTCAGCACCTTTAGGCTTTAAATTCGCATGCGAATTCATACTCGGCTCGTTTCCTTAGCCCTCCTACTCACCTCTATTTCAATGTTCTCTGCGGGCTGTTCTTCCGCTCAAAAACGCGCGGAAAAACTTTTCGAGGACGGACTCTTTTTTGAAGCGGCCGAGCAATATCAAAGCATTCTGAAAGAACACCCGGAAGACACCGAGGCCCTCCAAGGCCTGAAGCGTTCACGCGATGCCTGGATCGATCGCGGTCTGATCGACGTTCGACTCGGACGACAGTCCGGCAAACACGAAGGCGCAGCCGATCTGCTGATGCTCATCATGTCTCGTGAAACGGAGTGGAAGGCTGCTCCAGCTTCGAAAGCAGCGTTCACGCAGCGCGAAGAAAACAGCTACTTCATCGAATTCGCACTCAAGCGCCTCGAAAAAGACTGGGAACGTAAGCAGCCTCTTCGGGCCGAGTATTTCATCAAGAAGTACTCGCCCATTCTCACCACCGCCGATCAATCTGGCCTAATTGCAAACGTTCTCGAAAGAACGCGGTCGCTGGGCTCTGAAACCTGCAAGATCATGATCTCCGGCATCAATCCGAAAACCTTTTCCAAAACGAGCTACTTCTACCGCGGTTTTTTGATTCGCTACTGCGATCATTGGCAAACCGCCCTTCCCGCAAGCTGGGAACGAAAATCAAAAGGCGGCAAGATCGAAGCGCCGGCAGATCTCCCGACCTTCTACACTTCTGCGCATCTTCAAGGCTCCGTAGCGGGACTCTCCGCGCCACGTTTTAAGTCGCTCGAGCTCAAGCTGGGCGAAGCTCTCGGTAAAACCGCATGGTTCGAGCCTATGAGCTCGTCATCCGCCTTATTACCTATCAGCGGCCAATGGAGCGAAAGCCATGACCGCACTCCTCATGATCAGCGGCACGTGTACTTTATCGATGAGCCTTACACAAAGTATGTGCAAGTCGAGCACGAGCGCTCGGTTCCAGAAACTGTTCATACCTCGGTTCCCGATTCGACCGCTCCAGGTGGAGTACGCCACGAAGACGTCACGCACTACCGCACCGAAAAATACATCACCACGGAACAGCAGACGGCGTTTCGGCAAGTGGACCGCGTTTACACCTACGTCGCGACATTTCATGATCAGAAGATCGGTGTCGATCTCTCCATTCATTTCGACCTTCAGGGTAAAATGCTCGATGCCACGCTTTCTGAAAAAGCCCATGCCGAAGGCCTCGAACACCAAGAGCATCAGCCCAGCATCGGGTTGAACCCAGTCAGTCCAAAACTCATCGATGTTGAGGCCTGGTGGAAAGAGCAATCGACGCGGTTCACTGAACGTTGGCAGCAAGCTTTGGCCACCAGCTGGATCGACCGCTTCTGTGGCGAGTCGGTTTACAGCGACCCCACTGCGCTTGCCGAAGCGACGATACGTTGCGCTCGCCAAAAGCCTTGGGCGGACACCCCCTACACGCCATTTACCGAAGCCTGGTTTCAAGCCCAGTTCGGGGTCAGCGTAGCGGAAGCAGAGACCCTCGTTCCTATGAAATGAGGCCCCACCGTCCGAGTAAAATACGGGCTTGCCTCATCTGCTCCGATACTGTATAAAATTAGTCGGTTATTAGTGATGCCGGTCTTTGACCTGATCTAATTCTATGAAATTATTAAGTTTTTCAGCACTACTACCAGCCTGCCTGATCGGCGCGAACGCGTTCGCCGCCGCCCCAGCGACATTCGATGTCCGCTGTAAAGGTTCGGTCGGCCTGATGAGAGGCGTCTCAACCGCTATCGACGCCACCCTTCATTGGAATGGGACCGAAAAATCCAAACTGGTTTTGGCAGAGGGCCTGCCTGGGAAGAGCGGCGAGATTTCTGTGAAAATCCGCCCCGACTCTGGCGACGGAACCCCCACTACCGAAATTTACGGCTGGTACGTCGATGGCTATAAAAACATCTCGGCCAAAGGATCGGCGCTTTTTGAAGTCAGACTTCAACATCAAGACGCCGTCACCGGTCGCGAGATTGACCTGGTTTGTGCCCCCGTAACTCAAGCTCCGTCAGCGGTGGCGACTTCGGCTGAATCGGTCGTGCTGCCACCCCTACCACGCACCTATCGCTGCGACGGCACGGTGACCGAACACTTTGACGAAGCTACTAAGAAAAAAACCAAGCACGTCCGTAGAGATGTCACCTGGAACACGGTCGTTCAGCACCGCGAACTGCTCTCGGCGCACTTTCCAACCCGAGGCGGCGAGTTCTCCCTTCGCCTCACCCCGGCCATGAATGGACCTGACGGAGAAGCACAGCCTGCGCAAATGGCGATCGAAGCCTGGTACATCGATCGCACAAAAAACACCGACTCGCGCGGCACCCCTTATCAGCCCGTGTTCCTTTCACAGGTGGATGCTCAGAAGAATCGCAAAATCGTAATCAGCTGCCGTCCTATTTACTAAGCTTGAAAATGAAAAAGGCGAACTCCCCGATGGGAAGCTCGCCTTTCATAACCATAGATTTCTTATTTAGAAGTCTGAGTTAGTAACGACCGCTGCGACCACCGCCGCCGCCTTCACGGGGAGCCATTGGGCGCGCTTCCGCGACTGTCATATTGCGACCTTCATACTCGGCGCCATTGAAGCGAGTAACCGCTTCGACAGCTTCCTGGTCGGTCGACATTTCAACGAAGCCAAAGCCTTTGCTGCGTCCCGACTCGCGATCCATAATCACCTTCGCCGAAGCGACGGTACCAACCTGCGCGAAGATCGCCTGCAACGTGGCGTCATCGGTCGAGTAAGGCAGGTTTCCAACGTACAATTTCTTGCCCATATGTGCTCCCTTTCAGAACAGGACAGATCAGATTCATAAACAACGCGAACCACGTCAGTTTATCACGGCAGTTCCAGAAAATGGAAGGGCCGGAGCCCGGGGTCTTTCGACACCCGAACTCCGGCCCCGCCGGTCTCTAGTGAAACCTTGTTCGATTACTGAATCAGGCTTGGGAGAGGCAAGAAGATGCCTTCAACCTTGGCCGAGCTTTTCTTCTCGGTCATGTCAGCAATCTGAAGACGAGCTGCGTTGATCGCATCGCCCACCGAACGCGACTTCATCAAACGTGCTGCGTAGGCAGCGCGCTCCGGGTTGGCAATACCACCCGAGATGACTTTGTCGGTCAGGAAGTCTTTACGATCGACGGTGCCCATCAGGACCGAGCGAATATCGCCGAAGGTCATGGCTGGGTTTTCTTCGATCATGCGAGCCACGACGTTGGTGACGAACGGAGCAGCCTGGCTGGTTCCGCTGACTTTCAACATTTCGTTGCCTGGAATCGACGACTCGATGCCAACGCCTGGAGCTGCGACTTCAACCGTGAGCAAGCCGTAGTTCGAGAACTTAGCGATCTTCGAAAGACCCTGGGTAGCAGCGACAGCGATCGTGTTGCGGCGTTTGACGTTCGCAGGGAAAGTCGGGAGGTCGTCGTTGTCGCCGCCGTCGTTGCCGGCTGCGATGACGAAGAAGGTTTCATTGGCGTCGACAGTGAACTGGCGGCCGCTGATGAGCATCTGATCTACGGTGAATTTAGCGTAGGCAGTTGCTTCTTCGTCAGAGATCTCGCGACCCATGATCTGCGAGATCAATGGAGCAAGGGATTCTTTCAAAGCTGGAACGCTGCTGCCGAAAGAGCAGTTAGCAACGCGAGCTTTGGTGCTGTAAGCGTACAGACCGATTGGCTCGAGCTGTTTTCCGTTCTGCTGAGCAACGGTGGTAAGAAGCTGCTTCACGAGCAGGTCTTTCACGATGTCGCCAACCTGGCCGTTGCCGCTGGTTGCAGCGTCAGCAAGTGCCATCATGGTTTCAGCAAAAGGCTTCTTCACTTCGGTTGGAATCAGTTTCATGCCGATGATCTTCTGATCGCCGACGCGAGACGAGATGCCAGCGACGTGAGTGCCGTGCACGAAGTTGCCGAATTTGTTGATCTCAGCAATGAAGTTAGGGTCAGCTTTCTTCGAATTAACCCAGTCTTTTTCTTCCTGAGTGATTGTGCCCTGGAAGGATTTCAGCTGAATTTCGAAAAATTTGTAAGGGTCGTTCGAGAACGTGCCCAGGTAGCTGTAATCGATGATCTGGCCGTTGCCTTCAGCGAAGTTCCAGCCGAAGGAGTCGTCGATCTTGCCGTTGTTGTCGTTGTCTTGCCCGTCGTTCAGGATCTCGCCGGCATTGTTCCACATCTTGTCTTTAAGAAGGATGTGCTTGTAGTCGACGCCGGAATCAATAACAGCGACGTTGACGCTAGCAGCGCGTGCCTGTGCGGAAAATACGATCGCGACCAATGCGCCAAGCGCGGCGATCTGTTTACCAAACTTCATGAGAGACCCCCCAAGGGTTTAAGTTAAAACGACACGTGTCAACACACTGACACTGAGCGAATAGGCGGGACGCTATCTTAGCTTTGGCCAGACGGAAAGGCCGCTCGATAAATAAACCTAGAATTTCTGATGCGCACTGCGTCGCGAAAAACAGTTCTAGGCACTTTCCGTTGCGCGGCGCATTGATTTGACGCGGTGCGCGGCTTGAAGTACCCGGGGTTGTTTTGTGCTATCACCCTCACTATTCCGCATGGCGATCATCTTTCACTTCGATCTCGACAGTTTTTACGTCTCGGCTGAGCGACTGAAAAATCCGTCGCTCAGAGGAAAGTGCGTTGCCGTCGGGGGACAGGGCGGACGGGGCGTCATCTCATCGGCTTCTTACGAAGCGCGCAAATTCGGCGTGAAATCGGCGATGCCCGTTCAGCAGGCGCTTCGCCTTTGCCCAAAACTGATTCTCGTCGACCACGATTTCGAACTCTACTCGAGCCTCTCGAAGCGAGTCTTCGAGATCATCTCGACCTTCAGCCCGATCTGGGAAGCCGTCAGTATCGACGAAGGCTATATGGATATGACCGGAAGCGAGTCCCTCTTCGGCACTCCGCTTCAGGCCGCGCACACGATTCGGGCGAAGGTCTTAAAAGAGACCGGACTCAACTGCTCGATCGGCATCGGAGCCAATCGTCGCATCGCGAAAATTACGACCGACTTCTGCAAACCCAACGGCGCACACTGGGTCCCGCCCGGAACCGAAGCAGCGTTCTTGGCTCCCATGCCCGTCGGAAAAATTCCGGGTGTCGGTCCTTCGACCGAGAAGTGGCTGCATCGCCGGGGCGTTTTCACGATCGGTGAGCTTCAAAGACTTTCGGCCGACACACTTCGTTCGCAGGGAAAGTTTGGAGAGTTCCTTTACGAGGCGGCTCGCGGCGAAGGAAGTACCGAGTTCAATCGTGAAGCAAAGAACCCGTCGATGTCGCGCGAGACGACGTTCGAGAAGAACCTTCACGATCCATTGATCGTCGAAAAGGAACTCTGGGGCCTCGTTGCCGATTTAGGAGCCGGCCTTCGTGAAGAAGGAAAATACGCGCACGGGCTGCGGCTCAAGCTGCGCTACCCACCCTTCGATACGGTGCTTCGTTCCAGCACTCTGCCTGAGCCTGCACATTCTGATTCGACGCTCTTTGAAGCCTTTCGCCAGCTCTTGCACGACCACTGGGACGATCAGAAGCCACTTCGACTGATCGGCGTCGGTTGCACTCTCACCGATGCGCCCGCACAGCTCGACCTGTTTGCAGATCATAGCGCGCTTCGCAAACGCGAGACGCTCGACCGCCTAAAAGACGATCTTCGCCAGAAGTTCGGCGACAACGCCTTGAAGACTGGCCGGGACTTGTAAAAAGGTGTCCGTCTACTTTTGGTTGAGGACTGCGTTATTTGACGCGCGTCTCAACCAAAAGTAGACGGACACCTTTTACTTCTGCGCGGCGATCCAATCGAGGATCGGACCGCGGCGGTCGCGACCGGCTTCGAGGTCAGCGCGCCACGATTCGCCCGTCTTGCGACGAACATCATTCGACTGCTGCGCGATCGGCTTCGAACGCTCATCGATCGAAATATCGACGAGAAACTTTTGCGCCCTCTCGCGAGCTTCACGACCCGCGGTTTCCAGGCTCTTCAATTTTGCCTGCTCGGCATCCGAAATCGGAACAAGCTTGGCCTGAGTCACCGCAGTCAAGACACCCACGTCGACCAAAGTTTCGACCAGAAGCGGAACTTCCGCCACGTTCAACTCATTCTGAACCCGCGTGAATATTTTCTTTCCGACCTCGAGACGTTCCTTCGGCGAAAGCGGCAGTGTCTTCGCGCCGTTGACCACCCACTTCGTCAGCGAATAAAAAGTAAGAATCGGACAGCGAGGCGCTTCCGCCACGGCCGAGAAATCCCATTTGAAATTATCGCCAGCGGGAATCTTCAGATAATCGACAGTCAGAGCCCGAAGCGCAGCACCCTGCCCCGGATAGACGTCGACCTGCCCCACCATCCAGTTCAAAAGCTCACGATTAGCTGGGCGCTCGTTATCCGTACCCCTGCCCAAGAGCGCCGCCCCCTGCGCACGCTTTTCGAGATCATGAGTAAAGGTGTCGCAGATCTTCTTCTGCCCTTCGAGCTCAGCTCGCCATGTCTGGAATCGCTTTTCGCGTTCTTTTTGCTCCTTTGAAGGTCCGCAGCCCGAAAGCCCAGCGAACCCGGAAGCCAAAACAATCAAAACCGAAAGCTGAACCGGAACCGAGCGCATTTTCATTTTTAAGTGCCTGCCTGTTTTCCTGCGCGATCGAGCCACTGCTGATCGACCGTTTGAACTGGAAGTCCCGCCGCAAGCTTGCGCTCTTCTTCCGCAAGCAGCGTCGAGAGATAACGTTCGGTGTAGCTCGGAATAATAACAACGATTTTCTTACCCTGGTTCTCGGGTTTCGCTGCCACACGAAGAGCGCCCACAAAAGCGGCGCCTGAACTGATACCCACAGGAATTCCTTCCTCTTTGATCAGACGACGCGCCATCGCAATCGCTTCTTCGCTCGTCACCTTCTCGATGCCATCGACAACCGACATATCCAAGTTCTTCGGAATAAAGCCCGCGCCGATGCCCTGAATTTTATGAGGCCCAGGCTTTCCACCCGAAATCACCGGAGACTCCTCGGGCTCTACTGCGATAATTCTTACGCTTGGTTTCTTCGCCTTGAGCACAGTGCCGACGCCGGTCAGCGTTCCACCTGTCCCCACACCACCGACGACGATATCGACGAGTTCGTCAGTATCATGCCAGATTTCGAGCGCGGTCGTTTCGCGATGGACGGCTGGGTTCGAAGGGTTTTCGAACTGCCGCGGCATGAACCAGTTTGAGTCTTTTTCAGAGAGCTCAATGGCTTTGCCAATCGCGCCTTTCATTCCATTCGCCGCAGGAGTGAGAATCAGCTCCGCGCCAAGAAGAAGCAAAAGGGTGCGCCGCTCTTGCGACATCGACTCGGGCATCACAAGCGTCAGCGGATAACCTTTGGCGGCGCAGACAAATGCGAGCGCAATGCCCGTATTTCCACTTGTCGGCTCAATCACTTTCATTCCAGGCTTCAATCGCCCCGACACTTCGGCGTCCTCGATCATGTTCTGACCGATGCGATCTTTCACGGAGCCGAGCGGGTTAAAGAATTCGAGCTTCAGCCAGATCTCGGCCGGAAGGCCTTTGCCCAAGCGCTGAGTTTTCACCAGCGGGGTGTTGCCAATGGTCTTTGTAATGTCGCTATAAACTTTCATATTCCTTCTCCTAAAAATGATGCTTCGATCTTCTCGTGGCAAAGTTCTTCGCCTGGGGCGACACCTGCATGCGGGAAAACCCGCGCGGGAATGCCGACCGCAGTAGAATGAGCAGGCACGTCGTGAACGACGACAGAATTCGCGCCGATCCGTACGCCATCACCCACTCGGATATTTCCAAGCACCTTTGCGCCCGCGCCAATCACGACGTGGTTCCCTACAGTCGGATGCCGCTTCACACGCTCCAAAGCGGTCCCTCCCAAAGTCACCCCGTGATACAAAATCACGTGGTCGCCGACTTCAGCGGTCTCACCAATCACCAGCCCCATTCCGTGATCGATGACCAGACAGCGCCCAAGCTTCGCGCCCGGATGAATGTCGATTCCGGTAATGAACCGAGAAAACTCGGAAAGGGCTCGCGGCAAAAATGGAATCTTCGCGCGGTAGAGCGCATGGGCGATACGATGAAATAAAATCGCCTTCACACCTGGATAGAGCAACGCGACTTCCAAAGTGCTGGTGGTCGCCGGGTCGTACTTTCTATAGGCGCGAAGGAATTCGTTCATCCGATGAAAACTCTACCACCGACACTGAAGCCCGCGCTAGGGTGGCTACAAGAACACGCGATTCTTCCAAACGTATGATCCTAAAAAACGCGCTGCCACAGTTTATCGAATGCATGCAACGCTGGGAGAAACGGCCTACTCGCGCCCAGTTTGAGTCCGAATACGCAGTGCCGATGCAGGAAGTCGTCGGCGACTTCTTTGAAGACTTCTACTCAGCCCTCACCTCCATTGAGCGCGAGTACGGATGGGCACGCTACCGTGAACACGCCTTAGGGCTCGACGCCAAACGCGAATGGCAGAGACTTGAGGACCAGTTTCAAGGTGTCGAGAGACTCCTTGAAACTTCGCTGACTGGAGAAGCCATTCTGCTGGGAACCTTTGCCACGATGGACGGCTACGCGCGATTTGACCGTGGAACCCACCGCGTCTTTCTCGGAGTTGACGAGAGTTACGCCAATGGGCGCTATGTCGACATTCTCATGGCCCACGAACTCACTCATGCAGCGCGAGAATCTCAACCGACTGTCTGGGAAGGGTTTGGCCTAAGCGTCAACATGACCCAGGACGAGTTCACCGATTCTCAGCCCGTCATCGAACATTTGGCTGGCGAAGGCTTCAGCTGTTTCGTTTCTGAAACCTTAAATCCTGGTGAACCTGCGCACTTCTACGCCTATCAAGACGAGAAAAGCCTCGAAATCATTCGCCAGAATGCAGCCGCGGTGGATCGTGTCGTTCACGCAACAATCCAAAGTTCGACGCTTCCTTACTACGCGCTTTACGACACGAGTCGATACGGAAGGCAGATGCCGTCTTACGCACACTATGTTTGGGCGTGGCAGTGGATCAAATCACTCTGCGCTAAGAGCTACCGCGGGTCTCCGAAAGACATGCTGCGCGTCTCGTCCAACGAATGGATTGATTCGGCGCTCAGTTTTCGGTTGGCGGATACGCTTTGACAAGGCTACTTTCTTCAAGCATTCAAATAGTTCACGTGTGGTTCAGTGTGGTTCAAAGTGGGGAGATAAAATGAAAAAAGTTATCCAGGGGTCACAGTTCTTTCAGATCACAATCGCAGGCCTCATGGCCGGACTGATGGCGGGCTCCGCAATCAGCTTCTCCACGCTCGGCAGCGCAGTAGCCTGCACCGAAGATGGAAAAGAAGGCATCGTTCCTGAAAACGATCGCAACATTCCAGTCGGCGACAAGGCCGCAGGCGGAATGACCGAAGCTCAGTTCAATCAGGTCATCACTGAAGTCGAAACCGTTTTGAGCCCGATCATTACTTCTAAAGGCGGCAGGCTCACGATTCAGAGGAAATGGACCGACGGAACGGTCAACGCATACGCGAAACGCCAGGGCCGTACCTGGATCGTCGCTATGTTCGGCGGTCTCGCTCGTCACCCAATGATGACCATCGACGGAATGGCAGCAGTCGTCTGTCACGAAATCGGTCACCACATCGGTGGCGCTCCGATCAAATCCGGAAGCCGCTGGGCTGCTAACGAAGGTCAGGCCGATTACTTTGCGATGCTGAAATGCCTCCGTCTCGTTTACGGCGGACTTCACTCGCCACGCGCTTGGGTTCGCCCAGCAACGGTTCCAGCAACCGTCGTAGCGAAATGCACAGGCACCTTCCGCTCGACTTCTGATGTCGAGCTCTGCGAACGCTCTTCGCTCGCAGGCCAGGCCCTCGGAAACATCTTCGCGGATCTGAAAAAAGGTTCCGGCCCTACGTTCGATACGCCAGACACCAGCGTTGTCTCGTCGATGGACGATGATCACCCTGCTCCTCAGTGCCGTCTCGACACGTACTTCGCAGGCTCTGTCTGCGGCAAAGACGTGAGCGAAGACGTCTCCAATACCGACGTCACTCAGGGCACTTGCTCCACGGAACGCGGCGACATCATCGGTGTTCGCCCAACCTGCTGGTACAAAGCTCAGAACTAATCTCGATTAAGACTTATTTTGAAAGGGCCTCACGGAATTCCGTGGGGCCCTTTTTTTATTTCAAGGCTCAGTCCGACTCAGGACAGCGCAAAGCTCAACATCGAGAGCGAGCTGTACTGCACCCCGTGAAAGAACGGCTGGTACTTGTCACCATAGAGCGATGCTCCGAGCGTGAAGAAGATCGGGTAGAAGTGCTCGCTCGTGGAATGAGCCCAAGTCGGATCAGGCGCCTGGGCCTCAAAATCCAGAAGAGCTTCCACGTCCGCTTTCTCCAGCCTCTCCTGAACCCACGTTTCAAAAGCCACCGCACGTCGATCCGGAAGCCCGTGTTTGCCGTGCCATTGAAGGTCAGCGAGGTTGTGAACCACACCTCCACTTCCAATTAACAGCACACCGTCGCGCCGAAGATCTGCGAGCGACTTGCCCAGCTTCAGCACTGAATGCGCCATACCGGGATACGGCAAAGTCACCTGAACCACTGGAACATCGCCTTCAGGATAGAGGTGCATGAGCGGAATCCAAGCGCCGTGATCAAGGCCACCGTCCGCGTGAAGCATCGCCTTCATCCCGCCTTGCGACAAAAGGCCCACGATCTTGACCGCCAAATCGGGATCTCCGGGGCAAGCGTATTTCACTTCATAGAGGTCTTTAGGGAACCCGCCAAAATCATGAACAGCATGAAGCTGCGAAGCCGCCTGGACCTGAACCGTTTCTTCTTCAGTCGAATGAGCCGACACGATCACAATGGCTCGAGGGCGCGGAAGTGTCTTCGCGAATGTTCTCAAGCTCCTGGCAAACGGATCATCACTTGAATCGGCGAGCGCCAACATTGGAGTGCCGTGAGCGATGAAAACTGATGGTTGAACGTTAGACGGCATCGGCTTGTATCCCTATGTATCTATTCCCAAACTCGGCAAATCTGCCATACTGTTTTCATGCGATCGAGAAGAACCCCCGTTCACATCTTGTCCAGCCTGCTCTGTTCGCTTTACTGCATCTCGCCTGCTCATGCCATGACTGTCGATCAAGCTTTTGACCTCACGCTGAAGCGGACTGAAACAGTAGCAATTCAGGGAGATCTGGTCGACCAGTCCGAGGAACGCTATGTCCAAACGCGGGGCGCGATTCTTCCGACAATCACCGGCATTGCTTCTTATCTGAAACAGCAGCAACCGACGACCCTCACTGGTAACAGCATCTCGCCGTCTTCCCAGACCATCGCTCGAATCAACGCTTCGCAGCCTCTGTTTCGGGGCTTTCGTGAGTTTGCCGCACTCTCTCAAGCTAAGAGCCTGAGCGAGTATCAGAAAATCCAGCGCGATCAGGCTTTGCTCTCGATGTACAATGACGTCGTCACGTCTTTTTACCAGGTCCTCGGCTTTGAACGCGATATCTCCAATTACGCGGCCGCGATTCAGACCAATCGAAAACGCCAGGAAGAGCTCCGCAATCTGACGCGTGTCGGCCGCTCCCGCCCCAACGAGCTCACGACGATCGAAGCGACGATTGCATCACTCAGTGCGCAAGTCGAAGCATCCAAAGGACAGCTCGCATCCGCGCGCGCGAATTTCGCCTATCTGACTGGAATCGATGGAAACACCCCACTTGACGGGGGAGACCTGACAACCCCAACGCCGACTCTTGAAAGCGCAGACACTTATCTAAAGACCATTCGCGAGCGCCCCGATCTTCGTGGACTGGAAAAGAATCAAGAAGCCGTTGACGAAGGCATCACGATCGCACGAGGCGGTCATCTTCCTTCCATCGATTTGAGTGCCAACTACTGGCTCGATCGTCCGGGCGTCGTCAGCACCGTGAAATGGGACGTCGGCCTCAATCTGACCCTTCCGATTTTCAGCGGCGGCGTGATTCAATCGCAAATTCGACAAGCCCATGCGGTGTCGAATCAAAACGAACTCGTGCTCCATCAGACGCACCGAAAAGCCACTCAAGAGGTCGTCGGGTTCCATGCTCTCGTACAAGCCGATTTGAATCAGCTGAAGCAGCTCGAACAAGCTGTGGATCTCTCTCGCAAGAGCTATGAAAGCGAGCTGCACGATTACCGTCTGGGTCTCGTCACGAACGTCGAGGTCCTACAAGTTCTTTCAAGTGCACAGGAAACGAGCCGCCTTCGGGACCGAGCCAGACTCTCGGTTCGCGCCGACTTGCTTCGCCTTGAGTCGGCAGCGGGGCGTCGTAAAATCATCGCTCCAGAAAGTTCTAAGAATTGATCGCGGCTGCACTCAGTCTCGCCCTTTTGTTTGCGTCACCGGCTCATGCTGCCGGCATGGACGCCGAACTCTCGATTCGCCTTTCTCCATGGAAAGACGCCAGCGTCGGACGCGACTCGGACTCCGTAATCGAAATTCCCTACTACTCGGCCTTCGTTACTCGCTTCCGTAAGGACCGAACCCCGGCGTACCAATCCGACCTGCGCGTCTGGATTCAGCTTCCGGGTTTTCTTGAAGTCACCCCTCGAACAGACATTCCCTTTGAGATCGACCCAGCAGACTCCCCGTTTGAACAAACCCCTTCCAATCATACGGTCGCTATCGGGCTTGAAGAGCGCGATCTCTCATTCGCAGTCAGGCTCAAACCCGAGGCCAATGCACTTCTCGATCGCTGGATTCACATCCACATCAAAGATCCCAAACCCATCATCCACGTCGATCCGATTTGCATGAGCGCTGGATTTCAAATGGGGCCCGCAGACGGAAACGCCAACCGGGGAACATTTGCCTGGCTCTCCTTTGCCTGTGTGATGGTCGAAAAAAATAATAAAGAGAAACGGCTCTTCGGCCTCCTTCGCCATTCCGCCGATTCACAGATCGTCGCCAAACGTTTCAGTCCGATCGCAGAAAGTGGCCAGCTCTACGAACTTCTGGATCTCACCTTCATGGGAAAAAACCGTCCCGCCGAATTTGAAGTCAGACGTCCTGGCGAGGTCGGCACCACACGCATCATTGTCGCGCGCCAAAAAGATCCGCCACAGCCTTCTGCCCGTTTCACGATTGGCGTTGGCCCCTCCATGCAGTTTTACAGCGGCAACACCGGGACCTCACAAGATCAGCTTTCACCCAGCATTCGTCTTCAGTTCAGACAGCGCGGAGTCGGTAGTAAGCTCGCGATTATTGAAGAGGCGGAAGTTTCCTTGCTCGCGATCACCAAGAGTCAGAGCAGCCTACCCGGCGCAACCTATGTTTCGGGCTCGATTCGCGGCGAATATCCGATTAAGTACTGCCCATTCGAGCTTCTCGACCTTCCTTGCACGATCGACCTGGGCGCCCGCGTTTGGAGCATGCCAGGCGTTTCGTACGGACCTCCCGGCGCACTCTTCGGGCCCGAACTCCGCCTTACCCTCAGCGATGGCGCACTGCCGATGACACGCCACACAGGCTACATCCGATACTCCCCGGTCTTCGGTTCCGGAATACCGTTCTCATTTTCCAACCGCGACCTTGCGATTGGCGCGCACTTTCTTCTCGGCTCGCCCCAACCTGATCACGATACTTGGCTCGACTTCGAACTCGGCCAAGTCACCGCCACCGGAGCATCCGGCTTCGACTCCTACCGATTTCAAGCCCTGATTAACTTCAGTTCGGGTCCGCTCTGAACGCTGGGTGATTAGCGAGTCAGATGACTTTCGAAGCGCTTCTTCTCGTCAGCCATCACGATTCTTACGAACGACACTTCCGGAACTTCCGGGTTCTCACTTCTTCCCACGCGAAATGAAACCAGTCTTTCCTGATAAATGAATGGAATGATCTTTCGAAGATCACCGCCCACGACACTTGCCGTTCCCGCTTCAAAAAAGAAATGAATCGCCTGCGGATCCCGAGGCCCACCCTGCGCTTCCCAACGAAAGTTCTTGAGAGTGGTGTACCGAAAACCTACGAGTCCTTCGGGAGTTTCAAAACTCACGTACTTGGTCTGAGCAGCGATCTCGATGGGATCAGACAAGCGCGACTCGCTTCAAGCGATTGGTGTCCGTGTGATGAAAGAGCTGATCGCGACCCGGCATCTTAAGCTGCGAATCCTGCGAGTAACTGATCTCGGTTTCCGAGTGGACGGTCACTGTGATTTCGTAACGAACGGTTTTGAACTCGCGATCGAGAAACAGGTTCGAGCAAATTCCGTAGGTTTCCGATCCCGACTCGGCGACGAGTTTGAATCCCTTCGCATCGGGCGCAACTGTTCCGCCGGCGATTACCGAAATGCCACGCGGAATCACAAAGCACCGCATGACCTGCTTGGCCTTCGCGTCCCAGAGCCAGAAGCCGGTGTCCTCGTGAAATGCGGCTTCTTCTGTCGTACGCCAGGCCATGGTCGAATACTTCAGGCCGTAGAGCTCTTGCTCGTGATTGTTTACCGGCCCAAAAGGCACGAAACTGATTCGCTCACGGTAGAGGTTTTCTTCGGTTCCACGGTCGTCAGACGGCGCGATGTCCGTTCCGTGGTCGCCTTCCCAGATTCCTGCAAGTGCGGCCAATGGGCCAAGCTTCGGCAAAAGTTCGTTCATGATGAACGAGGATAGAAGAGAAACCGCTCTTAATTCAACTCGTAGTTGATCGAGAGACGGATCTTCCACTGCGCCAAGTTCATCTCGGTTGGGATGGGCTTGAAATGGTGAAGATCGTGAATGAGCTGAAGAGCGGCCTCATTGAGACGTTCGTACGGCGTGCCATGAATCAGGGTGATCTCAGAGATCTCACCTTCTCTTGATACGACAAACTGAACTTCGACGTTGCCTGTCTGACCCATCGCTTTGGCAGCCACAGGGTACTCTTTAAGGCGCTCGATCTCTTGGCGAAGCGAATCGAGATAGAGATCGCGCGCCGTCGCCTTTGCGGTGACCGAAGTCCCCGTTCCACCGGCGCCACCCATCCCGCTCGCTCGTTCGGAGCGATCGGATGCAGTCGTTTGCTGGGCCGGGGCCTTTTCTTTCGGAAGCGCCTCAAGACCGGTCTGATGTTTCACCCGCGTCTTTGGCTGAGGCGAACGAGCCTGCTTGCGCTCGCTGCGATCCATTTCAACCAGAAGACCCAGGCGACCAGATGGCGCTGAGGTCTCGTGATTAATGAGAGCACGAAAACCTGGAACGCTGAGGGCCGCAACCAAGAGCGACGCGTGCAAAAGTAGACTTGCGAGCGTCGAGTTGCGAGTGGCGTGAGCAGTAATCGTCATAGTGCACCTCCTCATTTCCCATAGCTGACTCATAAAGTCAACATTAAGCCGCCCGCCAGGACTTCCAAACTGAGCCTTACGGCTTCGCAGTCAAGACTGTCGAAGTCACTTCACAGTAGTTGCCCTGAACCGCGGTAAAAGCAATGTCGCTAATCTGAACGACTTCGTTCGAATTCATCGAGTAAGCCTGAGAAATCGAATCGCACGCGGTATCGTATTCGGATTTTTTGAATCCTTTATGACCGAGGTGATTGATTCGCTCACTCAGAGTGATGAACTTGACCTTCTGGTCAGCCGAACCCGAAAGGGTCACCGAGCAGGAATAGGACATTCCGGTCGCTTGTGAACTCGTCATCTGAACAGACGCTTCTGCGTAAACTGCCTGAAGCCCGAACGACTTGTTTGCCTCAATTGCCTTCACACGAGCTTCCATAGAAGCGGCCTGAGTCGAGCAATAATTATCGAGCCCAGCAAGATCCGCTACTCCGGGAGATTCGACTCTCTTCATGAGCATATGCTCACTGAATTCAGTCGCAGCTTTTGCACTTCCGGCTGACAGCACCAGCGCGAGCGCTGGAATCAAATACATAGATTTTTTCATGATCGGTCTCACATTTCCGTCGCATCGAACGCATCCTTCATAGCTTTGCAGTCGCTAGAAGAAAGTTTCGAGGCGCACTCATCAAGGGTCTGTTTACGATAATCGGCAAAGTTAGAGCGGCTGCGCAGACGCTGGGTCATCACGCGGTAGAAGATGCCTTTGGTTTTTTCCCAACCGAGGCTCGAGACAATCAAGGCAGCAGCGCGGTTCGGAATGCCGCTGTTCGAGTGAACGCCGCAATGGTCGTTAGAGCCAGAAGGCGTACAACCGGTAGCGTACTCAGGGCGCATGCGGCTGACTTTTCCAGGCTGAGGATTCAAGCCCTTTTCTGGATGCATCATATCGCGAAGCGCTTCTACGCGAGCCTGAAGAACTGGCTTCAGAACACCTTCACCCACCAACCATGGGTTGGCATTGTGCTCGTAGTTTTCCTGAATCATCACACCGAAGAGGTCGGCCAAATGTTCGTTCAAAGCACCTGACTGGCCTTCATACTCAAGGCTCGAAGTCGCATCGACCACGGCATGGGTATATTCGTGTCCGATCACGTCGAGGCAAGACTCGAAATAGTCGAGCTGCTTTCCACCGGAACCGAAGACGAACATTTTGAAAGGGCTCATCCATGCAGCGTTCTGGCGCATGTGCATGAGGTCGAGCGTATGGATCTTCTTCACGTTAACGGCGGCATGAATCGGCGCGCCGGCGTTGTCGTAGCTATTACGATTGAAAGTATCGAGATAGTACTTAAGAGTTTTGCTGATGTTCGAGCTCGCCGCTTTAGCGACTTTGCCACCGATCAACAGGCCCATCGCCGTTTTCTTACCGTTGTGAAGAACGCGGGCGCCCTTGCTGAACATACCTGGCGTCACCAACGAAATCGATGCGTCGTGAATGATCACGTCGGCGATCTCGTGCGCCATTTCGCGGGTGCTATGGATCTCGCCGGCTTTTTCGCCCTGGGCAAGAACGCGAACACGAAGGGGTGCGAGGCCGCCTTCAAGGTCCATCACCGAGAACTGGTGAACGAGAACATATTTGCCTGATGCGTCTGCGACGTAACGAAGGCCGTCGCCGTTACCACTGCCGAACTCGGCGAGTTTAATTCCAAGTTTTTTAGTTCCGGCCGAACGTGCAGCGTCGTGAGCGATCGCTTTATTCGACGTATTTTTTTCCTGAAGCTCGACTTGCTTCAAGAGTGAAGAGTTCAGAGCCTGAAGCTCGCCGCCGTTTCCGAAAATCGCAACCAACTCGGCGCCGTCCAACGGCACATCGCCGACCGTCTGCGCAAAGCGCAGGGAGCTGCCGTCGCTGTTCTGTTCCATCACTCCAGCTTTCAAGCTTGAAGTCGGATCCATCGCAAGCTCGCCCGTGTGCTGCGAGAGAAACTCGCGAACTGCAGCCTGGGCACTGGCAGAAGTCATCTGCTCTGGAGCAACCTTGAACTCGCCCGAAATCGCTGAGGTGTTTTCGTCCGCGCGAAACAGCTTGATGTCAGCCGACGCCGACTGAGCAGCTGCAGAACAGGCCAGAAGTGTGAGGGTGGAGATCCAACGAGTTGAACGAGAGATTGTCATAACGCAATGCATTACCAATCCTGACGCGTTTAGTCAACTGGTTCCACACTGGGACTAACCCCATGCTCCACAAAGCTTTTTTCGATTAGCCCTCAAGCTGGCCGCCACCTCTTCCGAGAAACCCTATGCGGCATTCGTCGCGGTCTAGGTAGTCCTCAAACGTTTTACCCGGCTTCGGGCTCAGCCCCGGACCGGTCTCGGAGGTTCAGTGTTTTCCAGACAATCGCTTTTAGTAGTTCCCATGGCGACTAGTATCGCCCTGTTTTCTTTTGTACTTTCAACAGCTTATGCAGGCTCCCCAACCCGCCGGGAGCTCAAAGAAGCCTGCGCAGATGACTTCGACGGCTGTAAAGCCGCGGGCACCAAGGCTTCCCAGTGCCGCAAGGACAAGCGCGACTGCCGAAAAGAGAACGGCGTGCGCTTCGTCGACGATCTGATCTTGGCCAAAACCAAGGTCCAGGTCGTCATTCGTAAAGTGCTCGAAAACGTCACGCTCGAACTCGGCGAAGACGCTGAGCTCGGCGAATACATCGAACTCGATGTTCAGTCCGGAAAGCTCAATGGCCTCTCAGACTTTGAATTCGTGCCCGGTCAGCTCAAATCTTCAGTCGG